>Ga0209780_1003374_pt1 | contig 11870 bp, 13 predicted proteins | sample WorMetexBAHAMAS2_FD_187384 | JGI IMG/M metagenome (GOLD analysis project Ga0209780, IMG submission 187384) | Marine gutless worms symbiont microbial communities from Max Planck institute for Marine Microbiology, Germany - Inanidrilus exumae... | ecosystem: Host-associated > Annelida > Digestive... | reverse complement strand
CCCCTGACCAGGGGCTCTGCCCCTGGACCCCACTGGGGGCTCCGCCGCCAGACCCCAGTTATAGGCTCGCGCTCCAGCGCTCGCCATAAGCGCCCTCTCTTTGACCCCCCACTTTTCGTTACCTTCCGCGGCCCCTGTTCTGAATCGTCACGGATTCACGGTAACCTCCTCAGCTATTAACGACTCTGTAATCTGTATAATGAAAAGCGTATATCTGTATTACGTAGAATAGAACCACGTGAGTGCAGAACTAGATGTAGAAACCGCCAGTTATAATATCAGCAATTTGTAAAATGTATGTCGATCCAAAGTTTATATAAGGTCCGAGGTTCCGATTAGTACTTGAAAGAAACTCGGACAGAAGATCCATAATCGTTATATTCTGAGCTTTAGTGACGCCGTTGATGACTGGAGCAAGTAACAAAACTTGAGATATGTGAAACGATCTGGACTTCGTTAAACATTTTATGATATCCAGCGAATGTTCGACAATGTTCTTCTTAATGTTCATATTTAGTAGAATGTAACATGTTCTGCAGTCTCTGTCTGAGCCACATTCACAGATAGTAGTAACAGAACAGTAACGGTTCTCTGACTATCGTCATTCAACAAAGTATCATGAAGAAACATCTTACATCCCGATCAGATAGAAACAAAACTTTCCATATTTCACACTTGGGTAGTCTTGCAGCTATCCAGTGAACATACTGAATATGCAAATTCATGAAGGAACGTGATTGGTCGATCAACACTGCGGCAACGGTTGTTCCATTAACCACGCACTGTGGTGGCAATCCGCAATAGCTTTCGCGGAGAGTTGTACTCTCTCAGAGTACTTTCCATCTAGTTCACTCTAAAACTTATAAGTACTGTAAAACACTATTTTCGCTGCGTCTTAATAAGTTAAATTTTGTGAATTTCTTACACAGAAAAATCCCTGCATTTTAATTTGGCATATAAATTACCAGGTATTGATATTCTATGCAGACAGTTATGGTCGTGGGCAAATTCCAGAAATTCGCATGTATTTAATTTCACGATTCAAATCATATCGCGAAAATTTGATGCATGCAAAATATAGGTGTTTTACAGTACTGTTTACAAGCTTCCAGTCACAAATAAACCCACTTAACACATTTAGTTTTCTTTGATGCATTGTAGTTTTTTGGGAACCCCAATCTAAGGAAGTTTCAGTCAGAATTGATACAGTCTTTGTTACGAAGAAACTATAATGATCAGACTGACTAGCAGTGAAAAAATGACAATGAGTCATCCTCTTCTCACATGAGAGCGAGATGAAGATAAATGGTCAAACAGGCAGAATTGTGACAGCATATGCTGTGTCTTGTATCAGCATCATGTAGTAGAAACCAATGTGATACAGCGGTCAACACAACATTTAACGACATACGAGTTCCCACAACGATTTTTGAAACTTAATTCTTCACAGCAGTTGCAGTTCTCATCAGTTCAATTCTGACACTGAAGTGCTCAGAACATCAGTCAAAAATCTAACACAGAAACATGTCTCTTATATCGACAACGGCTTCTGAACCTTTACAAGTTCTCCATAATAAAAAGAACCTGATCAGCCTTTTCCGGGGAAACTGCATCTCGCTTGTACATAACCTCATCACCTCTCTTCGTGAACAGCCGTTCGGTGGAAACGGCCGTGGTGGGAATTACCAAAAGTTTCCTTGCAACTTCGGATACCAGAGGATAGTTCTGCCGATTGTCTGCCCACCATGTCAGTGGGCATTTGTTGCGAGGGATGACTCGCTCCGAAGCATAAGCAACCACCTGCTGATGAAGCAACAGTGACGTTGGGATAAAAGACGATGCGTCTGCAGTTGCGCCGACGTCTACAGCTGCGGAGGATAATGCAACCGTGCCTAACGTCTGTAAGGTTGGACCACTGTTCACAGAGGTCGAAGAGACAGATAGTGATGCCTCAGATGAGATTTTAGACATTGACTCGTGAATGTGCTCCATCAGTGCAACAGTCGCATCTGTTGCTGTACGACGTGTTCTCTCCGAGGCAAACGGCAACAGCTTGAAGCGCGGATCTGCACCAAATTGTACAAAAAATAGATAATAAGAAATGAGAAGTACATGTATTGCAGCAGTGTTTTTAACTAACAAACATCTGCAAGAATATCGACTTATTACAGAGTTTGTTTGCTTAGCTGTAAATGGATATTACTGCCAGCAACAAAATATAGGGAAAGTCAGATATTATATCTAACCCATGCAATCTGCAATAGACAACATGTGCCCTTCCTGATGCTGAACCAGCAGCATTAAGACACTAAGACTGGATGGACTGACACCCTAGCGTCGACGTTGATGCGTTCGCCACCTCGACAGCCTGCTGTGACCTTGACCTTCGATGTCCAGAATATAATCAGGTCATCAGTAGAGGCTACTGAATACAGTACTCCCTGTAAGTTTCATCAAGATTGCTCAAGCCATTCATGAGATATCGTGGTAACACGATCTGTCTGGATGAACAAAAATGAACAAACGAACGTCCCATCAGTCAATGGACAGCCCAAAAACACAATGCCTTTGCCAACAATGTTGGGTGGCAAAGGCAAATAAATTAATTGTTTACACAGCACACAATCATCTTAAGGCTAGTACACAGGTCACCCCGTGTTAAGTAAAATGTTTATGTACCATGCACCATAACTGACTACTTAAACAACAACAAATCAACAAACCTACGACAGTTGCCGCACAAAGCTCATCATTGTCAAAGATGTCACCAAAGTTTTCATCAACAAGTCGTAGCAGGACATCGCGGAGCCCGTCATGACCTCCAGTCAACTCGCACAGACCATGCCGCAGTCCGTTCACCGCCGGAATAATCAGCGACAACGGAGGATAGGACGTCATCGACAGCAGCTGCGTGATTTCGACAAACGGACGCAGGGTTGATGTCAGCTGGGCTGCGGTCGTCCACTGGTCCGGAGTCAGGTTCTCCACGCCACGAGTGCCGCTGCTGCTGGCAAGAGCATGGCAGACAGCATCACGCTGCTCTAACAGGCGCTCAAGCATTGTGACCTGCATCACCATCATCATTACAAACATCATCAGCAGCAGCAGCAGTGAAGTACTCACAGCTCTCTGCAAAACAACGCGGAAATGATAGCAGCAAACAACTTCACATGAATGTAACAATATAACCAAGTAATAATAGCAACAAAAGCAGTGCGGTTACACTGCTTTTGGTGCTATTTATAATTGGTTAAATTGTCGTGTGCAAATAAATACTACTTCCCCACTTGCTTACTTAAAATTCTGCAACCAAGGCAGACATGTGTAGAGCAGTGTAAGAAGATGACAACAAATATAAACAGATAACATTTTGCATGTTTTACCACAGAGTTCCAACGTTCAGCACAGTCCAGCTTCAGTTTCTTCCGCGGCAAACCGAGCTCCTCCTGTGTTCTTTCCAGCTGCTTTTCAGCAACATTACTTCCCCTGAAGTGCTGTCCGATGCTCCGAGACTTTTCCAGAATCTCCTCCAGTCCCGGCACTTGCCCAGCTCCGAGTGCTGTGCTGATGCAATGCTGCAGAGCGTCACCGAAACACGGCCGCCACGTTACCACGGCAACCTGTACAAACAGTCGAACATGCACAAGCAGTTTAATAGTCATTTCTGTATTTATCTGTGGTTGCTGTAATCCCACGTAAATGCCATCAATGACACCATAACAACAGAAGATACAGAAGACATCATCATTCAACATGCAAATGGATTGCTGTTAACACAGACCAGAAAATTATAACCAATAAACGACGCAGTAACAGTTAAGAGCATCCAGTGATACAAGATTGATTAAGCTAAGGTTTTACGCCCCACTCAACACAAAATAGGTCATTTCGGAGACACTCTTCCCAGCCAATATGTTGGCTGGTAAGAAGAAACTAAGCCCTACACACAAAAGCAAACAATAAAGAACAAAATGACCCAAGTTAACATGGAAGAACTCACAAAAGACAAAACCTAAATAAACACACAAAAAGAAATCTAAATCTTATTACTATGCAACAATATAAGAATTGCTCACACGTGTGTGTGCATATCATTGTTCACAACTGTCGTACACAACAAAGCACACAGCTGTTCTGATTATCTTCCCTCCAGACAAGCACCAGAACTCAGATACTGTATATACTGGAGGGGAGGGAAGGGGCATCAATACTAGAATTCAATGCCAATATACTAATCACCCAATACATTCAAGAAGGCAACTGGTTTAAGAAACACAGCCATTAAGCCGCTGCGTTCGTAAATGACAAAATCATTAACCACCTTGCTAAGAGCCTCCTTCATGACGGATGCACCGCTGACGACCACATGAAGACTGCTCGGATCCAAACACCATTCCTTGTTCACATCGTTCAACTGTGCAGCCAACGAGTCTGCACAGTGGCTCCTCGGAACACGTTTTACCGCAAGACATCTGTGCTGTGAACTGAACTCATCATCCAACCAGTGCACCAACACGCTCATGTACGTCCGATTTCTAAAATAAGTAAGTAATCAATTTTCTAAATTCATTAACAATTTAAGCAATACTATTTCACTTTGCTTTGCTTATTTACTACTTATTTCTATATTTTCGTATAACTTTAGGTACATCCAAATGGTACTGGTCGGCCATGCTGTGTCAGCCACCCGAATGCCAACATGCTCGGCCGGCCTGCACGCCGGCAGCGTTACTGACAATGACAGATGACGACGACAGTCGCCAGCCAGCAAAACAATACTGGCCCATCAGGCAGGCCAGTAATAATGTTTATTTGGAGATATGGAGTACTGTTGTTTGAGAGAAACGACCATCCCTTCACTCAGCAGTCCGTTGGTACACCAAGAAACATTGAATCAATGGATGATCATCCCTGGTTGAAGGCAGAGCTTCGAGTCCTTCACCGATTTGGCACTGTTGGCTGGGTAAAAGGCATCCGGACTACACCAATAATTGTCACCCAAAAGTTCTCTTTCAGAATAACTCCAGGAAGATCACTATTTAAGGTAACCAGTTTATGCAGGTTCACCTGGTAACTGACTGTTATGACGGTGTGTGCACATTTAACTCACCTGTCATTTGTCCAGAGCTCAACTGTTACAGCACGTGATGTAGACTGCAGTAGCTGTGTTCTCACATCGGATCTGACTTCTTCATTAAGCTCTGGCACCAGTTTATCTGACAGAATTTGCCTGGTTGGTAAATGATCAACATAGGCTGGGTCCAATGCTTGAATGAATGCCCTGCAAGCAAAGGACCAGAACTACTAATTAATTACAACAATAACTATACTTAAAATTTACCACGACTAAAAGTCCCATAACTCAATTGCTTCTTTGTAGTGCTTTGACACAGACGGTTGGGCAAAAACTGCTCCAATCACCTGCAAAAGGCTCTCTTTTGGAAACGCTGGGCTAAGCTTTGAAACTGTTCGTTGGGTAACAGGCAGGGCAAGGTTATGGCATTTAGAAAGCCAGTGCCACTTATCTACAAAGGTCCGTTTGTAGAATAATTGCTGAAAGATAACTGAGGTTCCCCTGTAACACGGCCATGAAAACAAAAGGTAAAAGTAAAGGTCTGATTCTTATATAGTGCAGCTTACGCGACGACCGGACTAGCGAGCTGTACAATCTTGGAAGTGGCCGTTGATTGGCAAGCAGTGCAAACTGCGGCCATCCAATTGCACAATTGGACCTGCGTTATGCAGCTAGCAAATACACCACCGCTCAAAGGAGGCAAGTAATTTTTGAAATGTTAACTCTCAACATTCAGCAATACCTGAAGGCATCATTCTCAACCATGTCGAATGACAGTCCCTCTGAGCATATGAACCTCACTAACAGAGAAGTGAGTTGATCCACTCTGGAACTCGAAGTTGAAGGCTCATGATACGCCATCTGATTTTGTTTTTCCTCCTACAAAAATCCATTAAAATTACTCCAAACACATTACATGTATAAGACACCACAAAATCCAATTTATAAACTAATCAAAGGTTGATAACGATGGAAACGCAAGCAGCTAACTCTGTTAGTTGTCAATAAAAGCTTCAATAAGCCTATTTGAAATGTTTGGTGAACTAATACAAGGTGTCACCACAAGTAATGCAAGCCTGCAGGGCAGACTGTTATAGATCTTCGCAGCAGCCACACTAAACAAGTCGCTCAGCTGACAAACACGCTCGACATGCTGAAATATGGCAAAATTTCAAAACTGTATCGTGACCATAACCATGCCAATTCAGGGGGTGATATGTCTTTCTTTTGGTAACATTAGATATAACCTACATGTATAAGAAATTAGATGATTCTGGCTTCAGTTATTCCAAATACGATCAGGGCCTTGAAATTTAAAGTGGATCACGTAATATGACAACGCCCATTTTGCAGACAGTTTGTCGCCTGTAGACTGGGACTTGCTATGATCAATCGGCATATTAAACTTGAAGTGTCTATGATTACCTGCAACGAAGATATGAACGGCAAATCAAAAAAATATGTAAAAATTCTAATTTTGAGCCACCCGTTGGGGGACTTAGGGGTAATGCACAGTGTTCATCTATGGCTCAATGAAAAGCGTATTGTCGACTTCCTATTAGTGATAATTGAACTTTTTTGCTAGCTCTCACGGCTGAGGCACTATTAAGCAAAATCAACAATTTCTAAAGGGGTGGGTCATTTTGAGCGCAAATTTTAGGTAGATGGGGATGTCGCCCACTATCAATCTATGGACCGTTAGACACAGGAATGATGTACCTACAACTCTGCCTCTGGAAGTTTTCACACAAAGAAACTTTGCAGCCGACTTCTTTCGACAGAAGTTGAATTTTATCGACCAAAAACAGCATAATCGCATTTCGTGCCACTCTTTGGGGGACTTAGGGGTAACATACACGGTTCATCTATGGCTCGTTGGAAAGCGTGTGGTCGACTTCCTATTAGTGCTAATTAAACTTTTTTCGCCAGCTCTCATGGTTGAGGCGCTATGAGTTGGTTTTGCCAGTAAAATCCAACTTCTGTCTAAAAAAGTCTGCTACAAAGGTTCCTTGTGTGAAAACTTCCAGCGGCAAAGTTGTAGCAACATCATTCCTCTTCAAATGTAATGTACAGGTTGAATGTGCAAGTCACAGCCTATGGACGACAAACCGTCCCTGACAGGGGTGTTTTCAGGTCGTGTGACTCCTTAAAATTTTTGGGGCTCCAATCATATCACTGGAACGGCTGAACCTAAAGTCGTTAAATTTTGTACACATGTAGGCTATATCAATTCTAGCAGCAGGATAACATATCACCCATAAAAGGGGTGTGGTTATGGTCACGTGACTGTTTTAAAATTTTGCTGTTTACTGTGATGCAGCGCGTTGCGCGGGTTTGTCAGCGACAGCTGAGCTACTTATTGAGATACAGCAAGGACAGGTCAAGAATTGCCGATTTGAACCTACCCCACCTCTTATTTCGTGCCCTCGCTGGGGGTGACCTGGTTAGAATTTCGCCGAGATCTTTGGTATCAGAAAACTAGAATCCCGGTGCGTTATTTGCGTGATCCTATGTTTAGCCTTTTTGGTACAGTGCCGGCTTGTGACAGACGTACGGACACACAATGACAGCATATACTGCGCTAGCATAGCGCAGTAAAAAATTTATCATGAGTTTGGAGGACAATGGCCCTTTGGCCTCCCTGGATCCGCCACTGAATACGACTACTTCTAGTTAACGGCCATATTCCAGTGGAACTGGCTCAACTGGTTCCCATGTCTGCCTCTTCCACCTCCTGAAGAGAACCTCTGGTTAGTAGAACATAGATTTAGAGACCAGACGACGTCCTTCCTGCCACCAAAGATCAGTGTCAAAGCACTGAAGTCACTAGCTGTAGAAGCAGAAGTACTCAATCGATCACTCAACATGGTATTCTGTAGCCTAGATTCTTATAAAAAATAAATTAACCCTGTATGGGACGGATGGTCGACACTTCAAAAGTGACGTTTCTGCAAACTTCGAAGTCAAGTGACACAAAAACTAGGCCAAATATAAAAATATGGCCCGATCAAATTTAGATATTGTGCCCTAGTTTAAGAATCCGTGGTCAGTTGCCAGCTCCCATTGCAAATAGCAGAGGAGATAGCTTTTCACAATGGCCGGATTTCCAACTTTGAAAGGCTCGTGACCTTGACCTTGGATGGGTTCATACTGCATACCGTCGTGCATCACTCATAAACCTCTACCTATACGCCAAATTTCATTGAAATCAAAGGAACTTTTCGTGGACAGACACGCACGTACGTTACACAGACATGTCAGACCGGCTTCATTAGGTCGACATAAAAACTATAATGATAGCAACTGTGTGTTAATCTAACGACTGATAACGTACCTCATCTCTGGCTTCTGCCTCCACCTTACGACGACTGTATTCTTCCAGTATGGTTCGGTACTGTTTGCGATGAGCACGTTTCAGATGTTGCAAAAGATTTGTTGTATTGCCCATCGATCGCTTCAGTGACTTTCTGCACAGCTTGCATACTGCGCATGTTCGCCGATAAATGAAATACTTCCAGACTGGGCTTCGTTTACGATTTTCTGTACTGGTGATTACTGAACTGCTTGTCATCTCATCAGACGTGTTATCAAAGTATTTAAACTTATCAACGTTGATCTGATGAGCTAAGTCTTCACCATTAAACAGCTGCTGATCGTCTACGTCGGGTAAACTATCTGTCGATCCGGTGTCATCTCCTTGTACTTCAGACTTCTCTTCAGCAACGGCATGTAACGTGGCATCTAACTGCTCAAACACAACAATTATCCATATTACATACACATGTACTTTGTGTAAGCACACACACACGCACGCCAGCCGCCCAATTTAGCCAGGAGGGGCGAAAAGCACAAAATATTCACATGATTGGTCCGGATGCCCTTCCTGGCAGCAACCAGGGGCCTGATTTACAAAAAAATCTTATAAAATCCTAAGTTTATCATAAGTTTATCCTAAGTTATAAAGTTAAGATTTTCATAGAATTTTGCATGTAATTTATTAAAGCAATCTTATGACTTACTAAGTTCTTCCTATATATATGCAGACAATTCTGTAAAGAAATGTTAAGTCATTTTTGAGAAATTAATAAAGTGATCTTAAGCTTTTTGTGAGTTCATCCTAAGTTTATCTTAAGATTTTCCTAAGTCACACTTTATCTTAAGTTTTTCCTAAGTATGTCGAAAGATTTTTTGTGAATCGGGCCCCAGGATAATCAGTCACTCAAAGACCTTATAAGAAGTAGACCTAAGATTGACAACTGACGTAGTGCACGAATTCACTGTTGCGCGAATGAACTGTTGACAAACAATCAGCAAAAGTGTCAGTCATGCACTCAGATCTGCAGCAGACAATACGATGAGTATCATAAGTTAAGCACTATACAAATCTGCAGCTTTAGTTTTCTCAGAGCATTACAGTATGATATGTTCAGCTGTTTTGACAAGAAATATTGGACAGGTAAAGCCAGTATAACAAATACATGTGGATACAACAGCAGTTAGCGTACCATATTCCTGGTGGCTTCGTCCATCATACGACGACCGGTTTCCTCCATCACGGCAGCATGCTCTTTCCGATGTTCACGTTCCAGATGTTTCAGCAAATTTGTAGTATTTCCTGCCGATCGTTTCAGTGTCTTTCCGCACAACTTACACACTACACCAGCGCCCTGTGGAAAGAAATGTTTCCAAACGAAGCTCCTCCTCTTTCTAGATTTAGCGCAGTCCATTTTTCTACCACCAGACATGACGTCGTCAGCCGTCTTGTTACTCTCATCATCTGACTGACCATCGGCCATTTCAACTAACTCTCTTTTCACCTCAAAATTTGCACTGCCGATCATGTCAGCATGAGTTGCATTTGAAGACGCACTCAACTGTTCAAACGGACAACAGACAGATACTTATTACTACAATTACTATCATATCATAACTTTGTAGACAAAAATGTAGCCTACAACTATGGCAACAATGCAATCGTAGATATCAGTCTTCGCCTGCGCTGTGTAATTTCACCAACCCGTTTGCAGCCAATAGGCCGCATCACCTGCGTCTGCAAATTTCCAGTATACTCTTTGCGCTTGCCTGGCACACTGAATGATCCCTTCTGCTGCATGACGTTATTGGCGAATGAATAATACTTTTTGCAGTGAATGTGACTGCGACGTTGCAGCGACGGCCACAGCGAAGATTGCATATGCTTTTGAATGGCCCAGACAGCCCCAAAAATTGCCCTTTCCCTTGGGGATATGCACCCCGTTTAATACGATTCCTTTGGCTGACCAGAGTCTTCTACCAAAACGGTATCTCGATTGGTTCAGCCATTTTTGCACAGCTCACCATACAGTGTCCGATTACTTTACAATGGGCCGCTAAGTTTACCCCCAAAATTGCCCCTTCCCCTGGGATCAGGTCCCCCATCTAACACATGGTACATAGGGCCCACCCAAGTCATAATCCAAAACAGCAACTCGATCGGTTCAGCCGTTTTTGTATGAGTCCCAAATGCTATGCTGTACAATGCATTGTCAATGGGAAAGAAACCCCAAAAATTGCCCCCTCCCCTTGGGATTGCATCACCCCATCAGAGGAGGTCCGAGACATGGTGATAGGCAACGTGCAGAAAAAAATGGCAAAGATCGCGCGTGTGGTTCGGGAGATATGCTCGCGGACAGACAGACAGACACACACAGATGTGCTCATTGCAATACTTCGCCACCTATCCCGCAGGCAAAGTAAAAATTAAGCAATACATATTAGTACTGTTGTCAGGAAGACAAAGATAGTAAGTACTATGTATTGCTGCCTCATTTGTCAGCAGTCTGGTGGTGAATGAATGTTGATTGAATTAAGGTTTTACGTCCCACTCAACTCAGCATAGATCATTTCAGAGACGTTCTTCCCAGCCAATCTATTGCCTTAGTACTAAATATATCAGCCCCGTAAGGGACTGACAGTCGACTCTTCGCAAGTAACATTTCTGCCAACTTCAAAGTCACGTAACACAAAAACTAGGCCAAATATCAAAAACCTGGCCCAATCAAATTTAGATACTGTGCCCTAGTATAAGAATCCGTGGCCAGTTGCCAGCTGCCATTGTGAAAGGCAGAAAAGACAGCTGTTGAAAATGGCCGAATTTCAAACTTTGAAGGGCTCGTGAATAGATATTTGCACGGGAATGCTCTTCCAGTTCCATTCCCGTGTCCTTTTTCCCGTTCCCATCGCGTTCCTGCAAGCGTCGTTCCCGTTCCTGCCCCGTTCTCGCGAGTTCTACTCCTGATCTCGTCCCATTCCCATGAGTTATTTATACATAAGTACATTTTCACATCACACAAAATCGACAGTTGTAATTTTGAGGACATGCATGTGACTAATAATACACAAACGACAGTTCCTTGAATTTGCTCTAATCGCTAAGCAGCTGCATTTGAACCAGCGCTAGACAATTAGTTAGGGAGTCTGTATTCCTTTGTAAAAAAATCGCTTTCCCATTCCCACGGTATTACCGCACTGTTCCCATTCCCGCTGTTACCGTGGTAATTGATTTAGTTCTGATTACCGCTCCTGCAGTTTTCACGTGGTAATCCCGCAGTATTTTACCGTTCCCGTGTAAAATGCTACTCGTTATCTTGACCTTGGATAGGATCATACTGCATACCGTCGTGCATCACTCATCAACCTCTACCTACATGCCAAATTTCATGGAAATTGAAGAAACTTTTTGTGAACGGACGACGGACGTACGTACAAACGTATGTACGCACGGACATTTGAGCAGGGCTGTAGAATTGGGTTTCTT
>Ga0209780_1003373_pt1 | contig 11873 bp, 5 predicted proteins | sample WorMetexBAHAMAS2_FD_187384 | JGI IMG/M metagenome (GOLD analysis project Ga0209780, IMG submission 187384) | Marine gutless worms symbiont microbial communities from Max Planck institute for Marine Microbiology, Germany - Inanidrilus exumae... | ecosystem: Host-associated > Annelida > Digestive... | reverse complement strand
ACCGTAGAATTTACTAAACTCCTCACACATTTCTCGGTCAGACTCAATAAGCTCATTCCTTTCATTAATTATAGGTCCAATACTTTTACTAGTACCTGCCTTATTCCTTGCATAAGCATAAAATGAAACTCTGCTGAAACTCACGGTCAAATAGTTTCCAAAAGCGATAAGCATTTTGGTAAAGTTAGGGGCCGGAGTATAGTCACAATTTTTGACACATACTCTGGCCTACTGCCCGTTTTTTGCATAAACATGTAGTGCATTCATTAATTCTTCGGTGCATACAGTATTTCTATTTTTGTCGGTGTACGTGGTAGGTGATATAATGGACTAGTTTTTACCTCGCGATCAACGTGCGTGGATACATTGTGGCCGACAACAATTAATTTCCGGCTTTCTTACGGGTCGATAAATAATATTTCCGATATTTGTTTCGCCGCCGACGATAATGCAGCCTTCGCCCGTAGGTTTGTCCTCGAGTATTGACTACATAAGTAAGTAATAGAAAGCCCTCGCTCGAGCTCGCACCGACCACTTCAGCAACGTTTTAACCGACCGTGAATTTTCGCCTGGCTGTTACTTATTTCCAATTTCCAATTCAGGTCTGCTTTTCAGCCACATTCTGTTGCTGGGCTCTTGTCTTCATCGTGCGACCTTTGGCTTACAACCTTGACCTTCAAACTTGATAAGATGTACCAGAATGTCACATATATCTAGACCAACGTTCTTTTAGTTTAACCGTTATTGCCTGGACACACACAAATATCTGACTGGCTGCACTACCTGAACCACTAAAGCAGTCGAATGGGGTTAAATTTTACTATTGAACGGCTGTGGGACAGAGGCCGCGGAGCAACGGGGTCCAGGGGGTCAGGAACTGTACGCGGTCCACATGCGGCGTTTGACCTCCATTTTTCGTTACCCTCTGCGGCCTCTGGTGTGGGAACCATACCTATCCAAAGGCCGAAATATGTGAGTTTCCATGTCACGCCGTGAGCGTGAACGACGTGACGTGATTTGTACCACACTATTTTGGTAAGATATTGGCTTACTTACTAGCAATAACTAGCTGAACTGCTTCAATGTTGTACTTTTTAAATCCAGAAACATTGTGTTTAATTTCGCATTCAGACTGTGAGAGATATCTGACAAAGGTATTGTAGTTATCGTGATCTGGATATGAACCTCAAGGCCATCAGGGAGCTGTTGCTCGACGTGTGGGAGCCCGTAAGTGGGGGTGTGGGAGCTCAAGCGAGACTTGTGGGATCCCAGCCCCCACTGAATTTAACCAGGTGGGTAGCATGTGCGGTCGCAGTCTAATTGCTGAGTCTCCGGCAGCCTTCATACCCATCTCGACTGGGACCACTCCATCTTATCATTGCCGCTAGCCGTTGCGCTACTCGATATTAATTACGGTCCGTTCGAAATCCGGTTTAGTCTCGCCGTGATTAAGTCATCACTCTGGATGTGCGGAATAAAGCTCGATACAAGAACGAAACCTTGTGGACACCTGCGAGCCGTTTTTGGCGTCATGCCAGCTATGAATAGACTTCTGTGTGATCTCACCAGTATGTTACGAAATTGCACCAAGCATTGACGGAAACACGACGATAATTTTTGCACGCGATTCTGCGATTGCATACTTCCACGCCAAAGATGTGAGTGTACCAAAGCGCATTCGGATATTCCCACGATTTCCTGGCGATGCACAGTTTTGGGCGATTTCTTGAGAGCATGACGCCATTTCTCTGCGACAGCTGAGCTTATGTATGTAACTGATTCAATTACTCACGCTGTTTTTCATATTCGCTGCATTCTATATTGCGACTTAACGGTTAATGAGCCAGTAAAACGAATCGTAAAGCGTTATCAATAAAATAACATATTGAATTAAATATTTAATTAAAATATTTAATTTAAATATTTGAAATGTTTTCATATTCCGCACCATTTGTTTGTTTGTGTTTTTCTTCGTTTTTCTCTTTTCTTGGTTAAGTTATTTTCAATTGTGTATTTGTATGTTGTTACTACCATTTGTGGTGAATAAAGCTTATTATAAAATAACAATACGTTTAAAGCCGAAGACATGCCCTTCCGTCAGAAAACTCCATCTGCAATATCTTTTGCGTAATATAATTTACAAAGCAGCAGAGTAACGATAGACGATATCAATTTACATCCGGTGTCAACCATTTCCGTAGCTTCGGTAACATCGGAAACACTATTATAACGTCGCATTTCTTTGTTAGTTATTACTCTATATCAACTGGTTTATACTAGAATATATCATAAATTGTATTGGTAAATGTTTGCAAATCTTGATCTGCTTAGTTAAGTTGTTTACTTCTATTTTTCTTTCACTTTTTATTGTTTTAGTGTTATTATTCCTTTTCTACCATTTCGGTGAATAAAGATGAATATAATAAAATATACACATTACATCTCTAAATTACAGGCAGTTGGATTTTCCGTCATTTGTCACGCAACTTGTTTCTGTCTGGCGTTATAGAAATTTTCATTTCGCACACGAAATGCAGCACAGTAAACAGTACAGGAAATACGCATATATATGCACACAGTGGCGTAAATCTGGCTGAAATTATAGCGGTGCAGGGGCAAATCCAGAAGGCTTGGTGAGGGCGAGAGATAGGGTGTAGGGATGGTACCCATCCCCACCAGGGGCCTATGCCCTTTCCTAGAAAAATAGATAATTTTATTTTCACTTGAAATGGGGTATTTTGGTGCACTCTGAGTGGTATTTTGGTCTGTCTCCTCGCCGAAAAAAATGTTGAATTTTCCTCTTAAAATGGTGACTTGGTGGACGTTGAAGATGGGAAATGGCGAATATGCTGTCAGAGTTCTTGGGTTGGTAAGCTTTTTACCGCATTGCAATGCAAACTATCTGGTGCTTGAAATGTTGAAACGTGACAAAACATGGGGAACAATTTGCATTAGCGTCCCCCACTCCAAATTCTGGGAGGGGACTCGTACCCCCGTCCTCCCCCAGATTTATGCCCATGCATGCGCACATATACACATACATTAATTCCGTTGCTGCTATAATGCTTTTAATATCATATCGTTTACAGTAACGACCTATATATAGTGGTCATGACACGAGAAATATCGTCAGTGTTATTATCAGCGTTAAAAGGAAGCAAAGAAAACGGTCGTGCGTTCGAATGACATAACATCAAAGATACTATCATCAGTGGAGTAAAATTAATCAGAATATTACAAGAAAAAAGAGCATACTGGGCATCTCCGTCAACATTTGATCTCTTGATTCGACAGAGCAGCGTCAAACCACAATGTCGCGTATTGTGAAATCTTCATATCTGCTATTGCTATTAGGAAATGAGTTTTTTCGTGATCAAGTGATTGATTTTAGCCTTAACTGTAAGATATCTTTGCATGTTTTTCCGCTGTTTATTTTTCTTCCTGTCGATCAGTCATCGGTTTGTAAGAAAGTACGACAGAAATCGTCGAATAGTCTACTGTCGATCTTTCTGTTGGACAGTAATCGATAACATGATATTTTTATTTTCCAGATACCGTTATGAATGAAATCAGTATCAGCTTTCTGGTTGAGTAATAATAATAATAATAATAATAATCGGCGATTTGGTGTTTGATAGCACCTTACAGTAATCACAGCCTAGTCGGTTGGCCTGGTCTGTGGTTTGGTGGCTCCCTGTCCCCCAAGCATAATTTAGCGCCAGCTAAAGGCTGAGAAGATATATACTATGTATATCTCTAAGCGCTCAGGCATGGATCACACCGTTTTACATGCAAATGCACCATGCCTGCCTTAAGGCTGAGATATACGTGCCGAGATTGTCGGCCGATATTGTCGGCCGTCTTTTTAACGGCTGACAGGGCAGACCGACAATGTTGACCCGTGTCGAGGGAGCCGACATTGATGGCTGACATGACGACTCGCGGCCGACAACGTTGTCCCGTGTGATGCGGTCAAGTCTCGACGGCCTGACATAACGGCCGTCCATTTTGACGGCCAGCACTGTCGGCCGTCAAAGAGGTCCGACAGCCGTCGAGGAATATCGAATGAAAGACATAGAATATTTATTTACTGTTAAGCGTTCATTTTTTGTGACTGGGTGATTTTTGTCCTAATGTCGGATGCCAACATACAACAACAACAACGCCAAACGCTGAAGAAAAGACGTCTTCTGTCACCCACGAGTGACGCCGCACGTAACCTAAATATCAACCGATTCATTTAAATTAAGTAATATTTTAAGTAGATTTGTATTCGCTATTCTATGTCGGCTGTCGTGTAACCTTGACGGCCCGTCATTTCGGTCGTGAAAAACGACCGTCGACATGCAGTGACGGCCGGCTATGTCAGTGACAGGCCATCAGAGTTGGTCTGTGTGTCTTGGCCTCAATGGACGGTGATGCTCTGCGGCTGGGAATGTAACTGTCTGTCTGGCATTAGCAATGCGTTATATGGTTCAATGGTTTATCCGCGTCCAGGCTCAAGGCCAAACAAGAGGAAATAAACAGAAGACCGACATCTTTACCTTTAGACCGATGTCACACCTACAATTTTATCACGCGATTTTGTCGCGCGACCTTCTCGCGTGACTAAGTTGCAATATGCAACTGTTCATGTCGCACACTGCAACTTTGTCGCATAAACAAAAATTGACCAATTAGCGTTCACAACATTCTCGCCACAAATTTGCATAGAATAGAGCGTTGCTTTTCGCAAAAGGAGTTGCGTGACTGTTAATGAGTTGCTCGACATGCCACGTCACTTGCGATTTTGTCGCGAGACTAAAGTTGCGCGACAAAATCGCGCGATAAAATTGCAGGTGTGACATCGGTCTCAGCTGTTTACTACGAACAGTGACTGCTAAGCGGAAGCGCGCAATCAGAAAGGTGCGACGTTACCTGCAATAACGATTACAGTGATCACGTGACGCCACAGCGCCGCCCAGTTCATATTTCGTCGCACCGGGTACCACCTGCAGTGCGCGGCCGACGTCAGCTGGTTTCCGGGCCTCTCTATTCAACGACCGAGCACGGTGCCAGCTTCGCCGGTGACGTACCGACCGCAGTTTCCGGCGTAAGTTTCCTCTGTTGTGCAAAACGGCCGTATAGACGCTACCGGCCGTAAGCGAAGCTTACAGGTCGCGACATTGTCGCCGACTACAATTGACGTCCGTCCGGCTTTCTTACGCGCCGATCAATATATCTCCCGGCTTCGCCTCCGCCGCCGACGACGACGCAGCCTCAGCTCGTCATCGAGCGGTGACTGCGTTATCCGTAGAACGACCACGAATCTTTACTTCCGTACAGAACGTCGGAGAACGCAGGTCACGTGACCGACGCACCTGCCGAAAAGTTGCGTCATATCCTCGTGACGACGGCGCCGAGCTGGACGCTGTATATGTACGTTACGGTAATTACGTCGGCAGATCGGCGGCGTACGAGGCCAGCGCGCACCGACTCGCGTATGTCACGTGGTATTGTGACGTCACAGGCGGCCAACAAAACGCCGGTTTCCGGTGAGCGGCGATGCGTGGTGCGGAGCGCGCGTTTGCAATGCACCTAGTGTCAGGCGCCTAATCGACGCGCCTGCCGCTGACCGGAAGCTCGAGCACGCGCTTCCCGGCTGTCGGCCACCGAAACTGGGACGTACTGGTACTGTCCCGTGTTGATTCTAGTAAGACGATATGGTGAATGTTTGGGGGAGAAAGATGATCTAATGGGTGAAAGTGGCACAACGGTGTCGCTGCATAAGTGCCAGTCCTGGCTTAGTCAGACAGTAGGCCACACCTAGAGGGGCGCGTTTAGCAATACCTGACAAGCTGCTCAAGCCTACTTTCCCTCCTTCACTCTACATAGCGCGCACACCACACAGTGCGCACGCCTATCAGCTCCCCTCCTGACCCTGGGCTGGGTTGGACCGATTCAAAAGGTCTCGGCGCTGGGGTCCAGAGTAGGCTGGACTTCTGCCCGCAAAGAATGAACAAATGAACGAACGAACGAATAGTCATAGTAAGTAGAAAGCTCTCACTCGAAGTCGCACCGACCACTTTTGCAAAATTTTCCTCCTGCTGGGTGCAATTTGACCCATGACCTTGACCTTGACCTTCGAGCATGACCTGACCTACACAGTGTAAAAATGAACCAGCATGCCAAATATAATGTTGTTGCTGTTTTTCTTATTTCTGCTACCATGTATATTGGTGAATAAAGATGTATAAATATTCACACAGACTCGCACGCTCAACGGGCGAATTGTTTTACCTAGACCACTAAATTGGTCGTAGAAACATATTTAGGGCGTGCAGAGTCTTATCAGCAAAAGTGAATCTATGACGCCGGCAATCGCTAGGTGGTAGCACTGGTATTTGTGGATAGGCTGTGTGAAAACCGTAGTTTCTGGGCGGCACACGAAACCATAAACAATTCATAAACGTCTCGTGAGATTGCTTGTTTGAAATTGTTGAGTACACATAGCAAAAAGATTGTATAAATAAATATCTTCTTTGAAGGCCGATTCGAAGTTAAACTTGTTGGCTATAAGGATTGAAGCCATCTTCAACTGCTACGAAATGTGCGACACCACAGTGGGGACAATAGCGCACAGCATTAGTCTATCTTCAGCGATCTTTGGCGCAACGTTTTGCCTTCTCTTGTTCTGACATCTGTCAATCAATCATTCATCGTGTATTTCTTCGTGTATTAAAATGTACATAATTCCATGCTTAATTCTGGTTTAGGAGATGACTCCGGTCCTTAGCCGGTCTACGAGTGATGTTAAGCTGCTACTACTTTTTCCGACTTCATTACTTTCGCATGAAACTCTTTGAGGTCGCGCCTCTCTCTGTGTTAAAGAGAGTGTACCACATCGTCCCTAAACTCCGCCCCACCTAACGACCACTACGTTTTACAATCGGCAGGCGGCGCCAAATAGCGGCCTCTAGCGATTGATCGTCGCTAATGCACGCATCGCTGCATGCGCGCTACACCCCGGATAGCGAATATTGTTTATATTTATTGTTCGTCGTCGTCGCTTTTGTTGAAACATAATCGCCGCGATGCGACGAATATTCGATCCTGCGTTACCTCCGACACTCATTAATTCCAGTACTCATAAATATTAGGTTCTACCATCTCGTTTAAGTAATAAGTAAAACGTTTATCAAGCGCCGTAATCACTTAAACGTAAAAACGTAAATCAACCAGAGGCGCTGGGTTTGTCACTTGGCATTGATTGAAACAAATGCGTATTGAGATGATTGACGAATAAATTTAGGATTTGGAATGAACAAAATTAGTCCGCTCGGTCGAAGCCTGCCCTGTTAATCTTTCGCTTGAAAAATCGCTTCAGTTTCCTGTTACGAGAATTCTGATGAAAATTTTCAAAACTAGATCAAGCGATATTGTAACGGAATGTCAAAATTATTTCGGTTTTTACTCCACAGCTACTTTGATTAAAAAAAGGAAAGCTACGTTTTTGCACAAGCTTGTAAATTCGCACAATGAATTGTGCGAATTGTTCAGCATTGTTGCTCAGGCAGAAATTAATATCATTTCATATACTTAGCTTGTTGCCGCTTCATTGTGTGCTACTTGGCAGCTTCTGCCATCATCATCATCATCATCATCATCATCATCATCATCATCATCATCATTTTCGTCACATTATGCACGTTGCTCGGCTTCTTTTTCTCTGTTCTGTCTGTTCTGTCTTGTTTTTGTTTATATTGTTCTATATTATTGTATGCTACCTCTCGAAGTGAATAAAGTTGTTAAAAATTAATGAACGAAAGAAACGAACTCCAGATCGTTGGTGCTGCAATACGGAATGAACGGGAATCAAAAGACAGATTTGTTGTTTACTATGACATGCGATAGTAATATGCAAATGTCTATATCGATCTTTATAATCAACGATATTAATTAACATTAAAAATCTAATAACAAGTGTCCAAAGTAATTTGGCAAGAGGCCGCATCGTGGGCAAATCAGGAGCGCAGCTATGTCCCTCACACCGAAATCCAGCTGGATCCGTTTAGTTGTTTTGGTTTATCCATAACATACCAACGTTACAGGCACACCGACACACAACCTGTAGATAAGACAAACCGTTTACGCTGTCGACTAAAAATCGAACGAGGAGCCCACCTCTACACAGTTGGCGTACAGAACCGGCTCACAACAGACTTGGCCGACTTGCAGGTTCATGCATCATTGATCACGGAGGTTTTTGCCACGGCAGGTATTATCAGGTAGATTTATCCAGGTGAATGTAATCTAGGCCCACACATATAGAAAAGCACGCCTATAGCTAATGAGCTTGACGCAGCAGCGCCGTATTGTCACGCGCCAGTATAATGAGACAAGATAATAGCATATGTGAAAGTCTTCGTTCACTAGATTAACAAAGCTAACGACAATAGAAAGACAAGCTCCGCAACTGCTTAGATGGATATAACCTTGGCTGAAGAGAAGACCTGAATTTAAAACGGATCTAGGAGTGTCTGACATTTTCCTGGATATTCCCCCCGGACATTTCCCCCTTAACCCAACCCATAAACCTAACCTTATCTCTAAAGTGAAGTAAAGTAAAGTAAAGTATGCATCTATTTGTATAGCGCGTTTTACCGCAATGCCTCAAATGCGCTCAGACATGGATCACGCAGTTTTACCTGCAAATTACACCATGCCTGTCTTTACTCCCCAGCCGCAGAAAATCACCGCCCTTTGGCTGGACACTCATTTTACCACCCACGGAGGGTAGAAGGCTGAGTCGACCTGGGTGGTTGGTTACATACCGAAATAAAGTGCGGCCTCCGGGAGTCGAACCCGGACGGTCACCCATCCCAGTACTAACCGGACTCAGCGTAGGTTAATTTCGTTGATCTAGACCAACGACGCTACCACTACGCCACGCCACCAGCTATCTCTAACCCTAACCCTAATACTACACCCAGTCGCTAAAAACAGTTCGCTGCGTTTAGGCGTTCAGTCACAGTAAGTTCCTACTACCGGGGGTGAATGTCGCCCTTTGCGTTCCTCGTCCCTTCTATACTCCATGAGATCCTAACAAGAGGGAATTCTCCCAAGGGAAATTTCCGGATTTTAAGGAGGTACATTGGGACCACAAATTGGCAGAATCAAACTGTTGAAATATTGATATTTTAGCAGATTTTGCTAAAGTAATTCCAGTCATTGTCTAACCGGGTCGAAATAACAGCGCTGTAGGCCTACTGATGTCAAATTCTATTTAGAGCATAAGCTAAAGAATAGATAATACGATGCTTCACTCCACAATGGTTTACTATACGTAAAATGCATCTTTTGAGTTAAACAATCTTGGAAAGGAGAGATGACATGCTCACATGTGAGGAACAGGATACGAAGAGCAACAAGGCAATCTTAGATATCAGACTTCGCCCGCGGTGTGCAATCCCACCTGTTCCCTTCGCGGCCAATAACAGACTCGTGCAACACTTGCAATCAAGCGTCTGCCCCTATCGTGTGCACGCCGCTGCATGGACCAGTCCAATTCGCAATTCGTAGAGGTGTTAAGCTTGTCGGGTACATGTTTTTCCCGCAAAATTGCCCTTTCCTAGCTTGAGGGATCACCACACCTTCGTAACACACTGTTCCTCGGACCACGCCCACTCATCATTCCAAACGGACTCTCGATCGGTTCAGCCGTTTTTGTACGGATCCCAATAGCTGTGCTGTACAATGCACTGTCACTAGGGAAGAAAGAAAACCCCCAAAATTGTTCATTGCCCTTGGAATTTCGTCACCCTGCTGCAGGAGGACCGAGCCACGCCCATAGACAACATGCGCAAAAATGTTGAAGATCGCGCGTGTGGTTCCGGAGATATCTTCGCGGAGAGACAGACAGACAGACAGACAGACGTACTCATCACAGTACTTCGCGACAGCTCCGCGGGCGAATTAAAAAAGGTTAGGAATTTCTTGCTTTTTCCTGTATACCTATACAGCACGTATAGCAGTGGCGGCTTCACTGGGGAGTTTCGTATTCTATGTTCGCCTGACAGCGGTAAAAGCACGAGTTCACGTCTGTTTTTCGCATTAATAATGGATTTCTGCGTTAAATGATATCGTCGCTTGTACATGCTCAGTTGTCTGCTTTCTGCCGCCATATCTGCCTCTCCTCCCTCCTATACCCACAACCTCTCTTTTCCCCGCCCGGGGCTACTGCCGGTTTAGAACCTTTTAATTATCTCACGTTTCACTTCCGATGTCTGTACGTCCACGATGAACGTAACCGCATACTTATGTTTATTAATATATATTCATCTTTATTTCACCGAAGAGACAGCAGACAACAAATATATAACAAATGAAACAGAAGCATATATACAAACATCGCAGCACACACACAAGCAAACACGCAGACAGCAATCCAATCATATCAGAAAGGCTAACAGCCTTAATTGAGTCTTAATTTATATCGTAATCTGGCTCAATTGATATGCAACATTTAGTTGCAAACGACGAACACAAACTATTTTCAGATGCAATAAATTTTTTTCAGAAATCTATAGCTGTGCGAATATTAATCTCTGTTAGTGTTCTCGGTCACCGTGTCGTTTTAATTTCGATCTGACGAAAATTCGCTTCATTTGGATTTCGTTTTAACTGGCCTAGGCGATAATAGGCCTATAACACATGCTATAGACCGTTCTTTTTCGACGAGCGTTTCCGGACCTTTTTTAGTTTCATTATCATTTAAATTTACTTCGGTTTTAATTACCTCTGTTTTAGTATTGTTCAGCGCTGTTCATATTATGTAAGCGTATCTTTTTATGTACTTATGTATAGAAGGGAATTCCGCGAACGGTAAAAGGCGCGGGCCGTAAAGTTGTTTCTGTGTGCGTTTACGGGCCGTATGCCATGAACCATTTACAAGCAAGGACGTTAGCCGAGTGCAGCCGCTATACGGACCACCCTGCAGTTTTGTCCGTGGGCAGCTGTTGATGGTAGGGAACCATGCTGTGATGATGCCATGATGGATCATTGCATGCACTTATCGGTTGTTGCAGTGCTCCAGTTTACTGTGGTAGAATGCGCCGAGTCATTGCTTAGTCCGGACACGGTTTATTACGTTGCGTACTTGTTGTTTTATTGCATCGTACATTCTTTTTATGGAAGCGGTTAACGTTTAAATTAGACCTAGCTGTCCTGTTCTTCTCGGCAGCAATATTTTCATGTTTGCTGCACTAGTATTATATTTGAGCAAATAAATGATGATGATGATGATGATGATGAAAGTGAGAGACATTAAGCGAAGCTGGCCGTCTGTCCAGCTCAAAAACGGTGCGTTTTTGTCATTTCGAGCCATGTTTACTATAGAACACTAATAGGAAGCCCATCAGTGCTGGAAGTCGAACACTCCAGTCAGTGTGGCCGATAAGACCAACAGAAGTGGCCAAGACATGCTTGAGGTTGAAAAATATTATTTCGTCAATACATGTATATCGAAAACTAATAAAGATATAGAGCCATGGTCAGTTCTAGACGGGAAAGGAAGTCATTAACCGCGTGGTCATCGGTACAGCCTAATCACCGGACAGGACCAAAATGACCATCGATGAGGGCAGCATATTGTTTCGCAGGCATCGGAACGATACCGCTTATAAGTTATTAGTGATCAGTGAGTGTGGCAGGTCGAACCTGGTTGCTTGATTGTGGGTCATTCTGTCTATTACAGGGGCGGATCCACGGGGGAGCGAGGGGGCGATCGCCCCTAAACGGCTGCTGGCCAAAAAAATCGGTATGTTTTATCAGTCTCAGAATGCAGCAAAACTCGCCTTTTGAGCTCGGAATCGAAAGATTTTCTGGGGAAGGGG
>Ga0209780_1003372_pt1 | contig 11874 bp, 8 predicted proteins | sample WorMetexBAHAMAS2_FD_187384 | JGI IMG/M metagenome (GOLD analysis project Ga0209780, IMG submission 187384) | Marine gutless worms symbiont microbial communities from Max Planck institute for Marine Microbiology, Germany - Inanidrilus exumae... | ecosystem: Host-associated > Annelida > Digestive... | reverse complement strand
TGATTCTTTGAGGAAATGCTTGTGCGATTTTCAGGCATGTTTGCTGCCAACAAAACTTGTGCAGTTCGCAACGTTAAATCTTGTGTAGCAACTACATCAGGGGTATGAAACGTCACGGACGGGGTTGCAAACCCCGTCCGGCATCCACAATGGACGGGGTTGCAAACCCCGTCCGGCATCCAGAAGCTTAACTTAATGGCATTGACTGGCTGGCTCCATCACATCACGAAAATATCTCAGTGATGGGTAAACGAATATCCATTACCTTGTCAATAACCTCAGTATCGCGTTCAATATTAAAGCTTTCGCGCTGATTCGGCTGTGAGTAAACTGTTACAATTTGCTGACTGGGGTTAACTAACCAACATGATTTGGTGCCAAACTCAAAAAAAGCGTTGATTTTCCTAATCAGATAACTAACTGATTGACGTGGAGAAAGTATCTCAATGACCAAATCAGGTATTTGGGAGACGGTGACTAAGTCATCTATGCCATCAGGTATTACTGGTGGCTTCAGATAAGCACACACATCAGGCTTAAGCTCTTCGCTAGCTCCGAGCTTATATTTACTAAGATCATATTGACTAATATCCAGACTCAGTTCGCTTATAACAGACAGGTTTTTGTTCGCCATCAGCAGCAGATAGCCCAACTTGATCTGCACTGTGCCATGATTCAATGAGCCCATTTCATCTTCTCCATCAATCGCGTTGTTTTCAAACTCATACGGATTGCTCATGTCTTTACTCCTTCGGTGAGAATAGCTATGTAGGGTGGATTAAGCGATAGCGTATCCACCTTAATTGATAGATTAATCAGGTGGATACGCTCCGCTTAATCCACCCTACAGGTATGAATATTTCCTTAACTTAATGGCATCAACGCAGAGCGTGGGAACGATAAAAAAACAATTTAATCTGCGGCACTATAACGCACAACTTTCAATATCGCAGGCATTCCCTTACCATACACTTCAGGCTCATACATCTCCTCCGCATGTGTCGCCATCACGCCAAACTCTCCGGGCGCAATCGCTTGTGCCACATAAGACAAATGATAATTGCCCGCCGACAGATAGTCCGAATAGAAGATCGCGGCATGATGGCGCAATTCCTTATGATAGAAATTCCACCAAGATAGGCCATATTCTTCCCAATCGTCATAGCTAAACCACAGCGAGCCACCAGCATACTCTCCTTCTGCCTTGTCCGCATCCACCTTTGAGCTTGTTGCCAAATCACGGTTTACCGGCTCCAATCCACCCGGCACCGGATCATCTACCACAACAAAGTAACGCGGTGCCGGTAAGGAGACATATAAATCTACACGCACTAATTCTCCCGTCTTAATTTCTATCGGACTTTTCAGCAGTATCCATTTGCCACCACGTTCTACGTGATATTCGCGTTTTACTTCGATACCCGCATTAACGCTTGTCGCTTTTTTTGCCTTTTCGGAATAAGCTAAGCGAACCGTATAATACAAGCGTCCCTTGCCTTCGCGTTCCAATCGGATGATGGCTTTTTTGCCCGGATCAGTTGCCCTCATATCATGGCTAAACGTCACCGGCGGATTTTTCACATCGTCAAACGTCGTTTCACCCAATTTCTCTTTGCCTGAAAATAAGCCTTTTAACCGATTAAAAAAGTTGCTCTTAGCTGGATTTTCCATCTCTAGCCAACTTCGCACCGCCATTAAAGGCGCATCCTTTTCATAGACGCGAGCATAATCTATCAGCGCATTCATGCAGAACATGTTTTCTTGGGTATTTTCCCAATGTCCCCGAGTTTTCCGCTTTTGTGTGATGTTACGCACCAGTTTAAAGGGGATATCGCCCACATTGCTTTGTTCAGCCAGGCTACTGAGTACCGCACATTGGGTACGCAATGAGGATGACAGCATCCGTTTATAGCCCGCCTCTAAGTTTTCAGTGAAGGAGACTTTTCCAGACGTTTGATCGGCGTGTGCCAGAATCATATCTGTGACTTCTTGACGAATTCTGCCCGTTTCCGGCACCTGTAATGCTGCCGCTAAAAACTGCGACTTGCCAAATAAGTCCATGCGTTCGACATGCAGTCTATAGCGGCGGATGTCTTCACGATTGATTTTGCCATGTTTTGCTAAGGCGGCGAGTGCCACGGCACGTACTGATGAAGCCATGCCTTTGGAATAAAAATCGGGCATAACATCTTTCCGTAATAGCGTCTGCAAGTAGTCATGCAGCTTACTTTCTACCGTTTCGGGAATCTCATAGCCACTGTCGCGTAACCAGTTGAATGCTAAGGCTGTATAAGCACTTAAATAGGGACTGACGCGCTCGTTTTTAGCTATAAAATAGGCCATGCCACCATTGGGGGCTTGGTATTCTTTGGCTAATGCGATGGTTTCTTCGGGTAGCGTTTTACTTTCTTCCCAACTATCGGCTAAGTAGGGACGCAGATTGTTATAATGCGATGCCATCGTGCCTTTGCTGAGTTTTTGTTCCCAGCAGGCATAAGGATAATCGCGCATATATTTAAATGCGCCATCGACTCCGCCTATCACCGTCGGCGAGGCAATCACACTTAAACCGCCTACATCGGTGTGAATATCAGTCGGGAATTGCACCGATTCGGTAACTTCATTGGCTACCGTCGTACCATAAGTCGCTACCGTTGTTGATGGACGGCGTGGCAGAACCTTTAAAGTTTTGCGTAAGCCATCACTTTCTTCACTATCAGTCGCGGTGGCAGCGAATTGAATTGTACCCGCCTCCGTCGTTTTGACTGGCAACCATTGGGTGTAACGTTTATAGGGTTGCGCTTGAAGGCTGTCAGTATGCTGTACTATGCCATTGACAAGTGGACCACTGGCGGAAAAGACGATATTTAAATCGCGCACTTTGTCAGTACGGTTCATCACCGTAAAGCCCGCTTGGAAGTTATCACCGCTCAGCACTTGGTTAGGTAAGGCAGGACGAATTTCAATCGGTTTATTGACTTTGAAATTGGCATCGCCTAAGCCCATGAGATCACCCGGCGTGACTGCCATGACTAATACACGCCAGCCTGTCAAATTATCAGGCACCGTAAATTGAATTTGTGCCTTGCCCGCCGCATCCGTTTTAATGGATGGATTCCAATAGCTGACATATTTAAACAAAGAACGCATACTCAAACCCGCGCCACCATCACCGCCGGCATTTGCTCCTTTTTTCTCAAACTTGATCCGTCCAACAAGGCGCATGAGCATACTAAAGTTGGCCATATCCAAGTCAGACAAGCTATAAAAGCCTTTATATGGATCAAAGTAAGCCCGCCCTTGGGCTAATAAATCAAATACCGATTCATCGAGCACGGTGACAGCTAACTCTATGGGTTGCGCCGTCGCGTCGTGGCGTGGTTTAGCCTGTAAATCAATTGTGACTTGTTCACGAGGTTTATACACCGGTTTATCAGTTTTGATATCCACCACTAATTCTTTATAGGGCTCTTTCACATCAGTTTGGACATAGCCCATGCGGAAGGCGGGTTTGCCTAAATCAACCTGATTTTTATCAATTGGCTTATCGACACGCGGCGACATCACCGTGACAGAGACAAAAAAGCCGGGTACATAGTCAGGTTCGACGGGGATTTCAATAATCTCCATACTATTTTCTAAGCTTTGCACCCAACTTTTTATCGTGCCAAGGCGTTCTACCGTGATTAAGGCTTGTGCCCCCGGAAAGGGATTTTTGACCAAATAACGGGCGGTTTCACCTACCTTATAATTTTCCTGTTCTGGCACAATTTCCAAGCCATGCCCAGGTGATGTTTCCCACATCACATAGTCTTTTCCCACCGCCCATTGGCGCAATTCGGTACTATGTGAGCGCCCTTTGCTATCTTTAATATTTGCGGTGATTTTATAACTGCCTGCCTTGGCTGGCACAAAAGTACAGGAGTTGGGAGCCATCTCGGATTTTGCTTGACAGCGGCTGTCGGTATTAACCCATTGATGCTCATAATGCGTTAAATAGGCATTACCGGCGCCCTTGACGCGAGACGCTTTAGTGATGCGGTGTTCTATATTGACATCAATATCAGTGCCCGCGATGGGATTGCCATGTTCATCAACGACTAACAACAGCACCTTGGCTTCTTGCCCGGCTGTGAGTAGCCAACTGGTTTCTTTGAGTCCGACAAAGCGATCCCGCCCAACATAACGAGCAGTGGCACTGTTAGCGACATTTTTACCGCGATCATCGCGTACCGCACTTTCTACCGTCAATTTGCCATAAAGGACTTTTGAGTCTTCAGATAAAGTAAATGAAGTTTGCAACTGCCCCTTATCATCGACTGTTTTATCATCGGCACTAAATACCGTTTGATCGTAAACGTCATCAAGATAGACATCAAACGAAAAGCCCTTGGCTTGTGGATGAGAAGGCTGCAAATCTTGCTGATTTAGGGTGGCATTAATGCGGGTTTGTGCATTCACATAAGGACCACCTGCATGTAAGGTGGCAGCCGTATTCACAGTCACCTTGTCACCCAGATGGAACAGTTCACCATTTAACTCAGTACGCACCCGAAACGGTGACGGCGTAAAATCGCTGACTAAGACGCGCAGTGGATACCATTGACCACGATCTTTAAATGAAGCGGATAATTCAAAGTCATACCAACCAACAGGGGCATTTTTCGGGAGAGTAAATTCGCCATGATAGGCACCAAACTCAGAAAGGCTTAAATCTTTAACCTCGTGAGCCACTTTGCCCATTGGATCAATTACCTCTAAGGTGTAGCCCTCTCGCGGTGCTGGCACCAAGCGCTCGTTACTTTGATCGCGCACAAAAAATTTGTATTGCACCGTATCGCCTACTTTATATACACCCTGCGCTGTCGTGCCCCAAGCGCGGATATGATCATATTTTTCACGCATATAGGGATAGAAACTATAATCATCACTTAAATCATACATAGACACGCGGAAATCTGAATCCAGCGGCAATAAGGCAATATCTTGATCTTTTTGACAATGGACAAAAAAGCGCTGTTCTTCCTGATAATCGCCATACACGTAGGCGTGTTCTAATTTAGGATCGAGGCTTTTTGTGCCGGGCAACAAAGCAATCCCATTGGCATCTGTCACGCCAACCGCCAAAGCTTTGGACACCGATTTATAAGTATCAAGATACACTGATACATCGGCACCACTGACGGGCAAACCGGTGGCAAAATCGGTCACCCACACTAAGGTATTGTGATGTCCTAATTTGGCTTGTACATGAAAAGGCGTGATTTGGCTAAAAAACCAGTTATATTTTGAAGCTTCTTTATTGTTGATATCCGGCTTGCTTGTAAAATAGCCCCGCATAATGCCATTAGGCATCAAGTCACGAATCCCCAAAGGCATTCTAAAAGAGATGTCTTCCACTTGAGGTACGGGCAACAGTCGCTGTTTCTGCTCTGTCCAACCTTGTGGTGTAAAGAGTTGATAAAAAATGGAAATTTTATCTAAATTGGTAACAACAATAGGCAAATCGCTATCAACGCCTTTTTCCAGCACTGATATTTCATGCTCAAAAACATGACGAGGGGCGCGATGATCAGTCGCAAACTGCATATCAATAGGTGCCGACAAAGACCGCCCAAATTCATCCCTGAATAGCTGATTGCTGATAACGGATAACTGATACTTGTGATAGGCTTTTAGGCCGCTGGGCAACCATATGCTATAAGTCTGGCCTTTTCTATGAGATTGAGCCAGTTGTGAATAACTAGACAGGTTTTCCCAAGGATCATAATCGGTGCGCCCGCCCGCTAAATCTGGGATAATAAGCAGATTTTCTTTGATGACTTCTTTAATCACGGGGCTAGAAAACTGCAAATACACGCCTCGCAAAGGATTGCAACGCTTGTCATCATATCGGCTTTGTGGGCGAATAAAAACCAATTCATCGTCTAAAGTGGTACATTCCACCCCAAGGAATTTAAACTCAGGAAAAGTGTGGAATGTCACAACTGTGCGAGATTCAATACCAGGCTCAGACCCAAAATTTGATTTAATCCCTGGCTCTACGATTAATGCTACCTTGGTATCCAAAGGCAACAATTGTCTAGGCGATACCAACCAAGCCTTTGACACCTTCAAAGAGGGCTTATCAGGATATGGCGATTCAACAGTCACTGCCACACGTTGCCCTGTTTGTATATATAGATGCTTGGCTACCGAGTCACGGGCGACGGGTTGATTAAAATAGACCTTAATTTTAGGCATCCCGGGTGCTCGCCAGGTTTTAAATGAGGTATAACTGACAGCTGGTCGTTTAGTAATAAACTGATGATGATACGCCGCTTCCAGCGTATTTTCTGTTGTAATGCCCGGCATGATCTGCACATCATAGCGCGTTGCCGGTTTTAATGCGCTTTCATCGCCCAATTGGCAGGCTAAGCTCGTGGTATTAAGCCAACGCCATTGACACTGCAAAGCCGGCGTGATGCTAATGGGAACATCACGCGCCATTGTCCCAAGGGGCACAACAGGCTGATTAAATGTAATGACAATTTGCCGTCCCGTGGGTACATCGTTACCATTTGGCGTGATTCTTATTATTTCTAATGGTTTATTAGAATCAGCAGCCCAAGCTGGTTGTAACCAGCCACTCAATAAGGCTAATAATAAAACAAGTATTCTATTCATAATGGTTTTCTCATTTCTGTTTGCGCTTATAAAGAATATATTATAATCTGATGTTACGCGCTATTGTTTCCGCTCCCTGCCATGAGCTAAAGCTCATGGCTAAAAGCGTAAGTCGGCTAAAGCCGACTAAATAAACCTACTAATATTTTAGTTAGTCCCCTTTAGGGGACTTGAGCTTTTAGCCATGAGCTTTAGCTCATGGCTGGTTGTAACCAGCCACTTAATAAGGCTAACAACAAAAGAAGTGTTCTATTCATGATGGTTTTCTCATTTCTGTTTGCACTCACAAAGAATATATTATATATAATATAAAATGACGCGTTCCCATTATCTAGCCCCGGAGTGACTCAGCCGTATATTGACTAAAGTTTAAAATTTAGAATAAAATTTCTTTCCTGTCTTACCAGTTGAAGATAAAAAACATGCCATTTAGCAATTTCAAAAACGTTGCCCAAGTAATAGAACAATATCCTCTAAAAATTATAAGGGACGAATTTCTACCCGATGCCTCAATTGAAATTCCAGACTGGTTTATGGAAAATATCAAATTTTCATTACACCGACAAACCGAGAACGAAAATGAGTTTTTCTTTAGAGAAAGCCTGATTTTTCCATTTCTACAACAGAGTTGGAAACGCCACCAGCACTTGAAACTTTGGTCTCATCAATCGCTTACCTATGATGACAAGTTGTGTGGCGAACCAGACTATTTTGTATCGGTGTGGCGTGACGAAGTTATTGATAAATTTGTAAATACACCGCTGTTAGCTGTTGCCGAGGCAAAAAAACAAGATTTTGATGGCGGATGGGGACAATGTCTTGCCGCAATGATTGCTTGTCAAAAAACCAACCAGGATGAAAATATAACGGTGTATGGTATTGTTTCAACGGGGATGTTTTGGGAATTTGCCAAATTGGCACAAAATACTTTTACCAAGCACCCATTTTCCTACTCAATCGCTGAACCGCAGAAAGTTCTTGGAAATTTGGATTATGTTTTTGCGGAATGTGAAAAGCAGATAAAATAAATAACTAACTGATGTTACGTACATCACAAAAAGATTAGGAAGTGAGGCTTTAGCCTCACAGTGGGAAATGGTGGGTTTACGCTTCGCTTCTACCCACCCTACGCTTCTACTAACTGATGTTACGTACATCACAAAAAGATTAGGAAGTGAGGCTTTAGCCTCACAGTGGGAAATGGTGGGTTTACGCTTCGCTTCTACCCACCCTACGCTCCTAAATAATAATAACAGCCTCTATTTGAGTCTTGCCAGCGTTAAGCACTGAATCATAAAATTTGATTGTCTGAATCGGAATTTACATAATTTAAGAATTAACAGAATCAAGCCTAAAACTAAGCAATATTTATTCTGAAAATTCTTAAATTACTTCGTTACTTCGTTTCTGTAAATTCTGATTCATACAAAGATTCAGTAGCATGTAGGGTGGGCAAGCGGGCACCACGATCTTTCATTTAATCGAGAGCCTAAAGCCCGCTTGCCCACCCTACTGTCTATTCGGCTGATAAAACCGGTTGTTGGAGCAAGCCGGTTTGCAAGAAATAGAGAAAAACGATGTCTACTAAAACAATTACCATCAACGAAACACAAACATATTTAACCAGCCTAATGGCTTCGCTAAAAACTGGAGAATAAATTTTCATTGTCCGAGATAAAACCCCTTTAGCAAAATTAGTTGCACCAACGCCAGCCCCCAACACTCGTACTTTTGACGAGTACAAAGGAAAGATAAGAATGGGTGATGATTTTGACGCACCGCTCCCTGATGAGATAAGTTGGCATTAGATAATAGCTATCTGAGCCTTGCCAGCGTGAGTGCTGAATCATGAAATTTTCTTGTCTGAATCAGAATTTACAGAATTTGAGAATTAACAGAATGAAACCTAAAACCAGGCAAGATTTATTTTGAAAATTCTTAAATTCTGTAAATTCTGATTCAGACAAAAATTCATACAATAAAACATATATATTTTAGGAAAATAAATATATGCAAAATATTACCTTGCGTTCTCGCGTGGGCGCAGACGGCAATTTACATTTGAACATCCCCACCGCACTTTCTAACACTGAATTGGATGTACTCATACGGCTAAGTCCCCATAACGCTTCGGCAAGTAATGAATCATCAGAAACATTTTCAGAATGGTGGGCAAAAGAACTTGCTAGTGTCCCAAATCGTAACAACGATCCTAATAAACTCGATTGACGGCTCGAGTATTTAGCCGAACGTTACCAACCATGACAAAATTAATTATTATCAGTGCCGGACGATGTTTGCAATCCCGTCCGTAATATTTTAGAGCTGCTGAAACCTTGCAGACGGGGTTGCAAACCCCGTCCAGCATTTTTATTTTTGAAAAATAAACCAGGAACTTTAATATGCAAACAAAAATCATCCTAGCCATAACCATACTCCTACTCGGCGCCTGTTCGCCAGGTAAATCAACCAGAGTTTATACAGAAGAAGAGGCACTACAAACCCAAGAAGTTGAAGAAGGCGTGGTAGAAAGTGTTGAACCCGCGACTATCAGAAAAGATGGCACCATTGTCGGCACGATTGGAGGAGCCGTGATTGGCGGAATTGCAGGGAGTGGCGTTGGCGGCGGCAAAGGTCAAGATATTGCCACAGCGGCTGGTGTTCTCATAGGTGGCGCACTCGGTTCCCTGTTTGAACAGGGTATTACTGATAGAGACGCTTTGAAAATCGTAGTTAGAATGGATGACGGTAGAAAAATTGCAATTGTGCAAGAAGCCGATGTCTCCTTTCAACCGGGCGAGCGTGTGAATATCCTAACCGGTAGTGACTGTTGCACGATACGAGTATCGAAAATTGGCATTCCCCGTTACTACTAAACATTGGGAATTTAAAAGAAAAATTCCTATCTTACCCACAAATCCTATCGTCCACGAAACGGCGCTTCAATTAGCGGCGACGTTTCAATTACCCATTGTTGACAGTCCACCGCCAGATTTGCCGCTGTTATTGTATTTAACACCAAAACGCTTGGAACTACGTGACATGATAGGCAAGATGGGAGCGGTTTATGTGGATTTTGAAAGTGATGCCTTAAGCTATCGTTGTCGCCACGGCGGAGGGCGCAAGCAAGCTTTAGCCAAAGCCATCGGCTTAAAACACGCCAACAATTTGACGGTTATAGACGCGACGGCAGGATTAGGGCGTGACGCTTTTATCTTGGCTCATTTAGGCTGCCATGTACAAATGATAGAACGCTCGCCCGTAGTTGCCGCCCTATTGCAGGATGGCTTACAACGGGCAAAGCTGGATGCACGTCTACAGTTGATTCACCACGACGCACAACATTGGTTGCTATTAAACAAACCACAGCCCGATGTGATTTATTTGGATCCCATGTATCCGCATCGCAATAAATCGGCATTAGTCAAAAAAGAAATGCGATTATTACGAGCCGTAGTCGGCGAAGACTTGGATGCGCCCGCTTTGTTGGAAACGGCTTTGGCTTGTGCCCGTCGACGGGTTGTCGTCAAACGACCCAAGTGGGCTCCTAGCTTGGCTGAGCCAAGTTTTTGTATTGAAAGTGAAAAAACGCGATTTTATGTTTACGTGTGAACGGGGGGGTTGTTATGGGAAGTATTTTCAAAAAAGAGAAAAAATACACGTTTTCTGACTATTTTGAACTCAATAATCCAACTAAAGAAATTCTTGAAGAATTTGGATATAAATATATATTTGAAACAATCAACTTGCCAAAGTCTTCTAAAAAACTTGGTAATCTTGACCAGCTGAAACGGACTTATATTAGCAAATTGCCATTAATTTCTTTAAATTCAGAAATGGCAAAGAGAGAATTTTATATTTCTCCATTATTGCTACAACTACTTGAATATATTCAAGCTGAAATTGACGTAGAATATCCCTTAGACGCTGGAGACAATTTAAGCGGTAATATCGATTACCTGATTAAATTCACAAATAATATGATTATTATTGAGGCTAAGAAGGGAGATTTAGAACGAGGTTTTAATCAATTGGCGGTAGAATTGATTGCCTTGGATAAACATATTGAAAGCGAACAAGAGTTACTATATGGGGCAATAACTTTAGGCGATGTGTGGCGATTCGGAGTATTAGACAGGAAAAAGAAAATTTTAAAAAAGGATATGGAGGCTTACGCATTGATTTCTGATCTCGAAGAGATTTTATTAATACTGATTGGAGTGTTAGAGACTGAGGCTTTTTAAGGTACTAACTCACATTCCCAGCGTATCCACCTGATAAGACGGGCTTTATTAAGCCAAGTGGGCTCTCAGCTTGGCTTAGCCAAGTTTTTGTATTGCAAGTGAAAACACGCGATTTGATGTGTACCACCTGTCAAAACAAGCTTGACAGGGATGGTTACAACCGCCGGGCATCTGTTTTAGCCGGGCACCAACGAAAAAGGCCAACGCGGTGAACCCCGTTGGCCTTTTATTTGAAAATGAAAAAACTCCGATTTTCGAAATCCTCGGATGTTTTGGCTTCAATTTCATTGGGACACAGCCTCCTTTTTGGCCTGCGCCAGGGAGAAAAAAGCTGCTCGTCTTTCGGTGTTTACTCAGGAAACAAAAATAGTTGTCACCCCAGCCGTCTTTCCAACCATATCCACTGCTGACATGGCCTGAATCATCTGGCCGCGCGTCGCTACCATCATATTTACTAGGTTCTATTACACGCAAGCACGCCACCGGATGGCTGGACGACTCCTCCTTACCGAAAAAGGTGTAGTAATAGTACGTCCACCCCATCCACACCGGAGAGTCGGGGGAGAGACAGAACATTCCGTGGCCAACGTCGCCGTTACGGTCCCAGGGCTCCCCTACCTTGGTGCAATCATCTTCGCTATAGCCATTGGGCACCGTATCGCTGTTAGGTACCCATACGGACTTTATGTTTTCCGAGAAGCAAAGATAGTTATCATTCCACGACATGCCACTGCCCAGTCCTACAAAAGGCTGGCCGCAATGCATCCCGGGGATTTTCCCGCTAAACGACCATTTTACGGTGATCGAAGAACTGGAGCCGTCCGCCCTCTTGACGTTTACTCTTACTTTAAAACGCCAAAACCACCAAATAGTGGTCCGGTTATGTTTAAGGGGTAAGCTCCCTGGGGTGATAAAACCTCTATCACCTTTGTCAAAAAACGAATCAAAATATTTCTTGCACCAT
>Ga0209780_1003371_pt1 | contig 11874 bp, 7 predicted proteins | sample WorMetexBAHAMAS2_FD_187384 | JGI IMG/M metagenome (GOLD analysis project Ga0209780, IMG submission 187384) | Marine gutless worms symbiont microbial communities from Max Planck institute for Marine Microbiology, Germany - Inanidrilus exumae... | ecosystem: Host-associated > Annelida > Digestive... | reverse complement strand
CTAATTCAGAGTATGTGTAACGATTTGTGTTAATTCTAGGCTTTTTCTTTTCTATTTTTTACATTGTATGTACTTCGTGTAAGATTTTATAATAATAATAATAATAATAATAATAATAATAATAATTCATCAATCCGTTTTGTCGGAATGTCCTATCTGCATATCTTCATCGACCACTTTAGTGGTCCAGGTATTGCGATCGGACCGCTATGTGAGTGTGTGTGTCCGAACGATAACCTTAGAATGAAATGACCCTTGACATAGATATTTGGTCTCCTGGTTCTTTTTTTTTCTTGACGCTTTATAGGTAAAGATTAAAGGTCATGATCGTATGTCAAAGTTTGGTTATAGTTGGTTGCGTGGTACAGTGATAGAACGTCGGTCTGTGATCGGCGAACTTGTCCCTGTCCTATGTTCGACCTGCGGCTGATGGGTGACCACTTATGCGGGTAAACCGTCCGCTACAGATCAGCCAACTAGGCCAACTCAGCCTTTCATCCTCTCGAGGTCGATAAATAAGTTGTGAGCTGTAATCGGATGTGCTTTACCGCGCTCGGGTGGCGCCATCTGGTGAATGCTTACAGAGTAAAGGCAGGATGGTTCATTCCACTCGTGGATAAACGTATGGGTGGCAGGTAAAACTGTGTGATCCCTCTAACACGTGCCATTTCTGAGCGCATTAGAGGTGGCTAACGACGACGCGTTATACAAATCGACGTTTACTTTACTTTCTGGGTCACAGGAGGAAACGTTCCTTTTTGGTAGAAAGTGAAAGTGAAATTGGGAAAAACGAGTCACGACGCAGGCCAACTATGGGTGAAAGGCATACCTGAATAAAATGAAACTGTACACAGGTAACAGAGTGGTCGGTGCGACCTCTAGTGAGGGCTTTCTAATACTTCACGTAATCAGTAGGATCACATACATCGTTAGTGAGCGCCGACGACGATGGTTACAATCGGCAGTCAATTATTAGGCCCGGCGGTACTTGGTCTGAAAGCAGTCGTCCTTTCCGTCGTCGATTAAAGCTGCTTGCTATAGTTGCGAGCTCGTTAAAGCCGAGCATTTTTTGGCAAATCTTGCGGCGCTCATTCCGGATTTACTCATGTCTCCATATGTGAGTAGCTCGAGGAGCAACCACTGATCTGTCTGTGCTCATAACTGTTGTTTCGTATTGCCGTCTCGGATAAGCAACAGCCACAGAAAACACCATATACTACCCAAAAACTGACTAAATCCATGGAGGATGATGTAAAAATAGCCCCGTACGGGACTGACGCGTTTGTGCCAAGTTCGAAGTCATGTGATACAAAAACTAGGACAAATATCAAAAATCCAGCCCGAACAAATTTAGATACTGTACTGTAGTTTAAAAAACGTGGTCAGTTGCCAGCTCCCGTTGTAAATGGTGTAGGAGATAGCTTTTGAAAATGGCCGGATTTCTAACTTCGAAGGGCTCGTGACCTTGGCCTTGACCTTGGATCGTACCGTCGTGTATCACTCATCGACCTCTATTCACATGCCGCATTTCATTGAAATCGAAGTAACTTTTTGTGGACGGACGGGCGTATGGACGGACGCACGGGTGGATATTTGAGACCGGCTTTATTAGGTCGACTCTGTAGGGGCGACATATTGCAATTACAGCGATAAAGGTGAAACTAGACATGTCGCAACTATGATTGTTGCAACGTAATGGCCGCCGAAGGGTGGGTCACAATGACGGAACGGATCCAGCCGTTTCTGGGTCAAACGTCACGGAAAGTTAACAATAGCTGTTTAAATTAGCATGTGATATACGAGAAAAGGCGGGCGGAAGAGTTGACAACTTGGTTACTTCTGCAAGATTCGCGTAATAAGCGGTTGTAGTATGCCTCAATAATCTGTGTTATCTGACGACTAGTGCGTTACTATTTTTCTCAGAAATTCCGATTTTTAATGAAAACAGTATAGTGCGTTGACAATTACCTCCGCCCAGCCAGGATGTTCTGAAATGCTTGGACTTTGTCGTTTATGTACCATTCTTTCACTTCACAAGATTCGTCAAAAAATTGTGGCTGGATTTTCATGAAATATGCAAAAAGGACATGCCTTCTTCCTGGGAACATCCATTGCATTTTGTGGAAGGTCCCTAAAACTGGCGGTTCTGCGGCGTTCTGTAACACGTTAATAGACTTAATTAAAAGCTTCTGTATATAGATGTGTCTTCAGCTTCCGTTTAAAAACGTTGAGAGAGGTCGATGCACGAATGTTCTGTGGAAGTCTGTTCCAGGCTGCTGGTCCAGCATAAGAGAAAGCCCGTTCTCCGAGTTTAGTCCGAAGCATATAGTAGGGTCATAAGTGTCAATTCCGTGACCATTCTTTTCCTACCTTTTTCTCTATTGATTTAACAACTTGAACCATTTTAAAGGAAAATGAGCTCCCATCTACCTCTCAAAAGTGACGGCTAACTCCGCTAGAGCCCAATTTTCAAAATGGCCGCCGCAGCCAATTTGAAAAATATGAAATTTCATACCTCTGGCTCCAGATGAGCTAGACGGACAATCAAGGTGTTGATTTCCACTAACATTGGCATGACAACACTCTAGCATGGTTGTTTTTGAGATTTGGTATCTTCCTGATGGCGTCTATCCGCCATCTTAAAAATGACAAAATTTTATATCTCTGGCCCCAAATGAGCTAAATGGACAAACAAGGTATCGTTTCCCACTACCACTAGTCCTGTCAAAATAGAGGGGGTACCCGGAACAAATTGCAACAAAAATGATTTTGCCAATATGCATTTTTGTAAGGTACCGTTTTCATTATATTAAAAGTTCCACACGAGATTTTGATGGGAAAGAAATACTACGGAAGCCAGTAATGGTGCCATAATACATGTTCTAAGAGGACCTACTCGCGAAAAATAAAAAGTACGGAACCCGATAAGGGTCATTGCAGGCCAATGTTACTAATCTGTTCTTTTTGTGTATTTTCAGATGATGTTTTTGTGTACATAGATCATCACCTTGAAAAGTGACAGAAACAAATGGCTCTAAGTGGAGATGCAGAGTTCCATCACAAGACTGTCATTGATTTGTAGTACATCTTACTCTTACTCTGTGGTTCAGCATGTACTACAGATGATAATCTTAATAACATTACTGCTGAGAAGTTGGAATCCATCCAGAAAAAGGCTCTGGGATGGAAAGGACTCGACCGTTTTGGCAAAGTACATGAAACTGTGGATTGGTAAAAGGGCCCAAAGGGCCACCATATGCATAGCGCTTACGATACATCGTTATCTAGTAAGTGCATGCTGTCTCAGGCTGAAAAGTGCAAACGCAAAATAGAGGATGACATTGAAAAAGTCAATCCACAAGATTCAATAGGTCCTCTCCCAGAGGCCAGCTGCACTTCACCAAAGACACTACACTCCAGTTTTGATGTCCTTTATGATAAGACATTATGTGTATGGTACAGGAAAAAAAATTATAAGACAAGTGATCGTGATAAGAGGCTTTTACTTCTATCGACAAAAGATGCATGGACAAATTTCAAGTTATATACTATGCGTCTGGAAGATAATGTCTTGTGATCCAGACTTAATACTCTGATTGCATCCATACCAGACTTTCAAGCAGTAGTCAGAAAACCAAAGGACACGCACGCACACACACACACACACACACACACAAACCTAAGTGATTGCTCTAGCTGGACCACGTGGTTGGTAAATATTGTGTAAGGGGAAATCGGATTTGGATTTGGAATTGGGGTAGCGGCGACGCTGACGTCCAGTGATACGCTGGCGTGGGCGGATCCGTGCGACATGGTATAGCGCATGAACAAATGCGACACGTGACTTGTGATAGCGAGTAGCGACGGACGCTGGGGAGGACGGCGCGTCGAGCGACGTCGCGAGAGTGTTTGAAGTCTTGGAAATAAATGTACAGTGTGTTACGCTGGGTCAGTCGAAAACAGCTACCTAAACAAAACCGGAAACAACGCATAACTAACAACGACCGACCGCCGATCGACGACCTACCGTAACAGTAAATAGGCAACTACGAGCCCCAGGAGTCATAAATTCCGAGACAATATTCGCGCTGGTCGTTGTTCGCTTGACTGCTGAAGCTGCTGTCTGTGCGACCGGCGACGTTGGTTTATGCGCACGACGCCTTTCCGACGTCGTCCATCTCTGTGCACTGTGGCGAGCCTTTCCTTTCATTCCGACGGACACCGGCGTTATACAGACCGAGAAATGCCAACCGGGCCGTGCCGGCGGACTGTGACATCCGTCCGACCGACCGTCGGGCGCCGGCAGATCGACGTCGGTCGGGCCGGGCCGTCCGGGCCGCGCCGAGCCGGCGACTCACGGTCGTCGGGGACACATGACAACGGCGTCGAGCGACAGCAGAACTAAACGACGAAAAATGGCCGACGCAAAGACGTCGGGCCGCTTAAATGAGATGGATGTTGGAGAGACGGTGACCGTTGATGTGACTGCTGCCGCTGCTCGCCGGGTTTCCTGCCACTCGGGCCTTTGTTTGGCCTCTCGTCTTTGAATTATTGATTGATTAAAAATTGTTAAAAGATTGATGCCGCGCCGTGAAGACATGCTCAGCGCCTGCTCACACGACGAGTCATTTCGTCCACGATACGCCAGTAAAATGTGATGTATAACTAGAGAAATGTGCAGTCGTATCGACATGCAGACCAACGCCGGGCGGTTAGGGTTAGGATTTGACCTTTGACCTTTTAACCTCACGGTCAGTGCATGTGGATGTCCTGCCATGGACTATATGTCTACCGACTTTGGTGCTGATAGCTCAAGTTGCTTTCCGTTTAGAGCTCGGACAATCCGACAAACAAACAAACAAACAGACAAACAGAACGCCCTACCCCACGCCGGCGGCTATACAGTCGGCATGGCTAAATATTAACCGTGTTAGATTCATTTCACAGTTGTGTTACCGTTTGCCTAATTTTAATAGCCGGGCTTAATCTTAGCTGAGATAAAAGTCGAGTTTAACATACGTCAGAACGATCCCATGCCATAAATAATGTTGTGACCAGATCACTCACTGATTACCCACGCCGGCTGTATAGCCGCCGGCGTGGAGTAGGGCGTTCAGTCGCGTCTGTCTGTTCGTTTGTCTGTTTGTCCGCACTCTAAAAGGAAAACGGCTTGAGCTATCAGCATCAAAGTCGGTAGATATAATGGTCCATAGTAGGACCTCGGCATGCATTGACCCTGACGTCAAAAGGTCAAACGTCAAATCCTAACCATAACCTAGGGTTACGGTTAGCTCCCGCCCGGCGTGGGCCTGCATGTCGATACGACTACACATTTCTCTAGTTCTTAATAATTATTAGGCCGCATCGCAGCAACAGCTAGATGCGGCCTATTGCTACAGACAGAGTAGTATGATCTGTCTGTGTGATTGTGTTTCTGTTGATCACGTTAGTGAGCCCTGCAAAAGCGGCTGAACCGATCGAGATGCCGATTGGCGGTAGACTTGGGTGGGCTCAGTCCAGATCCCCGAGATGAAGGTGCAATTTTGGGGTCGTCCGGCCCACTGAAAAGCAATGTGAGTCACTGCTGCGGTGTATGTGGCAAAAAAATCAATAACGGCATCAGAGCGACTGCTGCAGCCGAGTTCATTGCTCCCAACTGACCGGTGTCACATTAACTCTTCGTGTGAAAAATTTCCCCCGCGATATCAGCTTTTGTCAAAATTCTTTGACCACTTGTTGTTGCTTAACATAGTCTCGTATCTTTGTTCGCAGCTTTCAGGAGGCTCGATTCAGTGTTTCAAAAACGTCGTCTAAATATTTAATTGTATTTTTTTCATTAACGCGACTGTTGTATGGAAACTATCAGCGTGTCAGACTGGCAATGGTTCGTATGACTCGTAAATCTTGCGGTCGTAAATAAACGCAATAGTCCCAATAGACAGCGTTTCACGTTTACACGAAACACTGTCATTTATCTTGTGACACACTGCTCGCCAATATTTCGTGATCGTCGGTTTTTTTAGCAATCACATACGCCAGATGTCGGACGTTGGTTGCCAGGCTGCTGCCACGCGATTTACAGCGTCGCTTCCGCCGTTTTATATATAGTCCGACTAATCTACATGCTCGCAGTCGCCAACTTGCAGTTAAACTGACGCTGGACACGATCGTTTGGAAGCATCAAACAAACTTTTTGCGACTAGTCATTGTAGTTGGAACTGGGAACAGTTAAACAATCAAAATTTACTCCAGGCCAAGTTAAGTGACAACCAATCAGCATCGTTATCTCTCAGCTCTAAACATCTGACCGTGGCTGACATCTCCTTTACCTAATTTTGAGACAGCGTTCTGTTGTAACACAGCCCTAAAAAAGTTGTCATTTCGGCGGAAATCACGTGGTAAAAAGTCCTTCCAGCAGAGTAAATCCTTCGGGAGAGATATCGTACCGGGAATAAGTCCCCGGGAACTAATTACACCTTTTAGCATGTTAGCGCATTAGAGGTTTTACGACGATGCGCTCTACAAATCCACAACTTACTTACTTACTTACACCATTATAAGACTACGGGGAAAAATAATTCGTCCATATTACGAAATTGCCCGATATTGTGTTCTAAGAACCTTACTCCAACTGATTGTCTAAATGACAAAGTTGGCACAGAAAATGTTCTCGCTGAAAACATAGCAAAAGAACATAACGTAAAAAGAAAGTAAACCTCTCTAAAATTCGAATTGGATTTCCGGTTTCGTTTACCACCGAGTACAAAGTCAACGCTGATTAATTTTAACTCTGTTCAGAACTTTTGTGACGATCCGTGGAAAAACGCGCCAATCGCAATCGAGAAACTGCTAAAATCGGAATATGCACACGTCTAAAATCGTTATCAACTTTCGATTCGTCTCGGACACAACAGATGTCGAGCCAACCACATTACTGAGACGCACGAAATATTTGGTGAAAATCGGTAAAGAATTGCGGACGTCGTTCGACACGGGATGAAATGGATACAGAAATCGGAATCAAGTTTTCAAATGATAGTGCGAATGGCCAGAATCAGAGACGACGTGTATGTTGGATAGAGTTCGCCAGATGGCGCCACCAGTCGGACGTCAGACGACGTTACACCGTTATGTTTGGTCGAGATTGCCAGGTGGCATCAGCGGGGCGAAGTCTGTTGTCTCTGGCTTCATCTTGTTAATAAATTGTGCAGTTTCAACTAAATGCGGCGTTTATTGTAAACATGTATTAGGCCTAAAGTTATGACAAATTATAAATTCCAACGGACGTTATTTTATCGAACAACTTTGTTGCGCCGTGGCAAGTCGGTTGCAAGTTATGGGAAGTTATCAAACAAGTTAGCGGCGTGATAGATCGCTTGCGACAAGTCAGCCGGGAAGTTGCTGGCTAGTCGCCAACAAGTTAACCACATTGCGGGGTAACTGTGACTGGTTTAATGTAGTTTGGACTTAGGCCCTAACCCAGTCTCAACTTGTCATCAGGACATACGTGCTGCGGAAACAGCTGCTGAAGCTCGTCTGTGATGTCTATCAGCGGCTGATGTGGCGGTACACTGGTTGCGTCTCCTTCGTTGCTGGCGGCTATTCTTACCCACTGGTCGCTGGCATGGTAAGTTACGATCACCGTTTATCAGGCAGCGAGACCAGTTGCAGTTTGATTTGGCAACGTCGACTGTCGAGATGAGTCGAGTTCGGTGCTGATGATGTATCGCATCGATGACACTGCCACTGAGCCACCAGCTGTCGGTCGCTCAGTGTCAGTCGATATTCTTCGATCTCGGCGTCATCATTCTGCGATCTAGGTCGACGCAGACAGCGAAGCGCCTCGGAGTCGGCGACTGCGTCATATCAACATCTGGCGAATGAACCATTGACCCACCATCAGCCAAGGTTCATGGAGTACCGGTATGGACCAAACCTATTCAACAGCCTTTCCTGTTTTTCCACACCGGAACTAAACTACATAGTTTGACGACGTATGCACTATGGTATGAACAATTTGCTAAACGTTGTTACACAACAACGCTTCGATCGAGCGAGAGTCTAACCTACGATGCACTTGATCAAGAGCTTCCATAAAGATGCATTCGTATATTTCAATGTCGTCGAGATTGCATGCACATATTTAGTTTATGCGTTAACGTTTATGTACTAGGCCTGGATTTCCATAATGATAAAACGTCACACGCAGCTTAATTTAGTGTCTGAGTCTCAAAATGTTGCATACGGTGTTAGTCATTTTGTTCTGTTTTGTTTTTAGTTTTTCCTTTTCCGTTTCTGTGCCGTGCGCAAGACTAAGCTGGCCATATCGTCAGCTTTTGAATGTGCGTAAATATATCGTATCGTATCGTATTTCCTTATATTCCTTTAATTTTGGAAAGATTAGTTATCTAATCACTAGTAATTAATGGGATTATTATGCCATATTAATATATATGTTGAATATTATAGGAATGCGTAACATAAGCTAAAACGTTGACGGTTAGCCAGCTGAATACACTAGATAGAAGTCTAAGGATATGTGTCAAAGCAGCTTCGTGGATTACGGTTGAAATCACAGTCCAGGGAGCAATCGCAATGATTCTATGACTACTCGAGGTAGTGCGTAATCACCACGGGTGTTCGTAATATATTCATTGGCTGTTTTTCTGCACGATACTGGCGACTGTGGTTCGATGGAAAGTGTGTTGTTTGTAAGCAGCTACGATCGACTGCGTGGAATTAACGAGGCGATTTGTGCATGTATGTACTCGGTGCGCGTCGAATTGATGTCGTCTGACGACGAACGACGGTTTTACGACGCCATTCGCGCCGGGACCGCTTTCAATTAGAAGGTGGACACCTGGTACGGATGCCGGCGCATCTCCGACTGAGGCTGCGGCGAGCCGTCCAAGTCATTTACGACGTGATGTCTGCAGCAGTACCGCGCTATAGGACAGGGACAGCTCGGTGTTGTCGCGAGACGTCCATGGCGTGTTGCTGTAGTTGCGTCGTCATGACAATACATCCTCATCGCAACGAACAGTTTAAGCAGCAGCACACTGGACGTGTCTGTATGCCGAAATACGTCGATGACTGCTTTACGGACAAGTCACGTGAACACGTACAATTATAATATGATAGGCCTATCCGAAGTGACAGAGATAGATATTGACAAATAACGAAATGTATTGTCCAGGAAAAAATGAGAAAGTCTATATAAAGTTGTATAAGCCAATCATCTGAGGCGGCATAAATTAAAATGAATTATAAATTATAAACACGAAACGCATGCGCTGTCGCATTTAAATCTGTCAATCACTAGTGCATAGCAATAATAAAACCTGTTGTTCCTTTAATATTTTTAACGAAAAGTACATGTACGTTCTGTCCTGGAGATTTTGTCAACAGAGATCCTTCTCTGCAGAGGGAATTTTCCCCATTGTCTTTTTACATAAACCACCATGCTCGCTGTTTTTCGCATGACACATACAGCTGAGTGAAATTTATATAGAAGCCATGGGCTATCAACATGCTAAAGGTGATTTGAAGTTAACGCAGATAACTGCTGTACTACCTATACCAGTGAAATGGTGCATAAAATACAAACTTGTCACACCATACATACTATGGCGATAGGAGATCTGTCAAAATCTAAGGAGGCCGGATAGGCCTATACATTTTTATTTACCGTTTAGGTCGAAACATACAAACAAACAACAAGTAATAGAAAAGAAACATGAAAACATGAAACATAGAAAAATACTTAACTAATGTCTGACGATGTTTTCTAGGGTGCAGACAGCCTTGTGTTGATTGATTTCTTGTGTACTTAACTAATTTTTCTTTTTTTCTCATATTCTTTCATATTCATTGTGTACTTTCTGTACGATTTTTATATAATAATAATAACAACAAGCCTCTCATCCGGCCTCCTTAGATTTTGACAGATCTCCTATCACCATAGTATGTATGGTACGTTCTATCCAGGCTTCTCCATTCCACCTCTGTCCTTCGAATGAAGGTTCAGTCCTCATGCTTTCCGTGTCTCTGCACTGTCTGGGATTCCCGATATAATACCACTCGTGACTCGCAAACATCTTTTGGCATTTAATCGGCATCTTAAAACGCATCTCTTCCATGCTGCCTTTAACACTACCCGTAGCAAATCCCTTAAATGCAATCTGATTCCTTTTTGCCTTCGTCGTTAAATAAATTGTGTACTTGCTTACTTACCTACTTGCACTATTCGCTTACTTATATCAATGCAACGTAAGCGAGAGACAGAGAATATTTTATATAGAAAACATGTACAGTAGCCTATACGTATATTTATATATGAAAGTTTAGTTTGTCAGATAATCGCTAATTCAGAATTGTCATTATAAGCGTACATCAGTTTCCACATTTCACTTACACTAGTAGTTCAACACTGAGACAGAAACTCAGTATCGATGACTATCAGTACTGAAGATAATCAGAAAAATGCGAAGAGTTCGGGCTGCAGTGCGATGTACATGGAAAAACAAAAGTGGCACAGCTGGCGGTATTGTAAGTAAATTCGATTGAGAAGGATGCGACGAAGATCAGCATAGAATTCGCACAGGAAGAAGCCCTGTTTGGCCGGCAACGCTAGCGTAACACCGGAGATTTTGTACGTACCAGTAGCACTGAGGCGACGGCAGAACGTAAATCTTATTGAGCGTGGCTATACAGACCATACCCGTGCTGTTCATCCTTCCTTTGACCGGCAACAATCGCCTGCCGACACGCGGCATATTGAAGGACGGATTTGTGCACAGCTGCCGCATCAACAGAACGACATAAGAGATGTCCGCCGACGAACTTCCAGCATAGGCCGTAACGAATAGTCAGTAGCGTGGACGCGCATGAGAATTTTGTCAATATACTCAAACGTAGAATGTTTTGACAACGGGTTCTATACCTATGGATAATATTGGCTTTTGTGGCCATTTGTAACTAACTAATCTTTTTTCTGATGACCTATCGAATAACAGCAATTCCGATGACCTTGAGTGACCTTCAAGGTCATTCACCTATTGCAAGCATTTTCAAACAGGACTTTTCGTAAATACAGTTGTGCAGCAGTTGACAAAATTTCAACTTCCCCAATGCGATACGCGAGCTTTTTTGTTTTATTTTTGCTCAACATGGATCACACATTGCAGTGGTTATTAAAGTAATTTTTGGCACGTTCCTTCGTGATGCAACATTACCGTGTTCCGTGCAGGGATGTGGATATTGGACTTCTGAACTGTGACGATTAGTTCTTGCACCATTATCACGCAATTTTAGGGTTTATGTGCGTGACTAATTTAGATATGTAAGTTTGCTTTTTCGTCCAGTAAGTAAGAAAGTTATGTTGCTATCTGCGATTGGTACGTTTTCTCAAATTTTGGGGCCTATGAGGGAGAAAATGTTGATGGAATCCGTAAAAGCTGGGTCGATTTTAACGTATGAACACGTACCATAAATTTTTATATGTAATCTTTTATATCTAATAAAATATAAAAAAAATTTAATCTCGTCTAACACTGTGGGTTACCCTAGTTAGTATTGGACTGCCACGCCGGCGGAATGAGAGAAATTGGTACTTTTCATTTTATGTTCTTTTTGTCACGCGGTTACGCCGTTCGGCGAAGGTGAGTTGACCAATAATAACGTCGATGTTTGTGGGTCGATTTGGAACTGGTTTCCGCGGAAAAAAATGATTAACATTGAAGAAAATAGAACAAAAGTACGCGTGGTGCTAACGACTTTAGCCACCTATAATCGAGCAGAGACTCAATTGGAACCGCTAACGTTTATGCATATAAATTCTTTGCTTACTCCGTACACGGTGTCAGAAAAAAATGT
>Ga0209780_1003369_pt1 | contig 11877 bp, 13 predicted proteins | sample WorMetexBAHAMAS2_FD_187384 | JGI IMG/M metagenome (GOLD analysis project Ga0209780, IMG submission 187384) | Marine gutless worms symbiont microbial communities from Max Planck institute for Marine Microbiology, Germany - Inanidrilus exumae... | ecosystem: Host-associated > Annelida > Digestive... | reverse complement strand
AAAAAAATTGCTATACCCCGACTTTAAAGTGTCCGAGACCGTGACACGACGTAAATGAATCGGTAGCATGTTTAACAAACGTAGTACATCAGCCGCAAAAACGGTGGTATTGAAGCCTCACTTGCGGTTTAACACGAGGAAGAAGTAATTTGCCCATCGCGCCGTCGTACAACGCCTAGTAGCTTAACATTACGGTGAAGCTGAAAATAGTAGACTTAACAAACGCAGACGTTGTAGTGTTTGAATTTATTTGACGGAGACCGCGCTACGTAAGTGAGAAAGTCACTGCAACAGTCGATTGAATGCGTAATGCATAACTTTGAAAATTAAATGTTTAAAGGTGAAGGTCATATGTAAAAGTTTAAGCCTAGAGCATGAAAATACATGGCATGTGGCATTTTTGTGGTTTGTCTGTGAGTTTAATATTGTTTCCAGTCATTGATTCGTTTCTACATGTTAACGTTAATTGTTAACTTAAGAAGAAAAAATAGCTAAAATACCATGCTAATGCACTGTTTTCATGTTGAGAATTCATTAGTATTATTTCGTTAAGACCAAGTTCATTTGGGAGTGACAGAGAAGCAAACATTTAAGGCGGCATGCCGGTGTAGCGTCGCGCGATAAAAATATGCAACGTTCATGTGTTTAGAACGAGTCGCTGCTATGGCAACAAATTAGACCTGCTCACTCCTGCTATGGTCGTCGTGCATTGTACAGCGCGAGCTGGCGATATGAGGACTTTGTTTGTTGTCAACAACTAGGCAGGCCTACATTGAGACGTCTGGAATTTAGTTTTTGTGACGTTGAGAAAGAACACGACGCGATTTCGGCATAAAGGTTCGCCGACACATAGGCAATGTAGGTTTAGGTGTTTTTGACACAATATCGACTTGTGACAGACGGATGGACACAGCTCCATGACATATCCATATACTGCACTAGCGTTGCGTCGTATGATAATGGAAAGCCGTTTAAACACCAAACATAAGGAAAATAAGAGGCTTCGCCCAAGATATGGAGAATGTGTAACTTTGTCGCAAAATGGTTGAAACCTAGATTGTATGACGCCGACTACGACACGGACAGACAGACGGACGGACCGACAAATGCCATAATAATCGCGATCTGGCGAAACACTGCATGCGACGCAAGAAATGTATATTTAAATATCATGTATTTCAGAATTTGACATAGAATGTGTAACTTAGTCGCAAAATCGTTGACTAATTTACAACGTATGACACCGACTGCGACACGGACAGACAGACAGACGGACGGACAGACGCCATAATAATGGTGTGACGAATCATGAGGCAGATGCGGTCAAGAGGTCGATTTGCCTAACAACTCTTGTCAAGCGCTATAATTTAATACTACTAATACTACTGGTGTGGGAAGGTAACCGCGGGTCAAACCCTAGAATGAATTTGTATTGTCAGTGTCTAGATGATCCACGTCCATTTCCACGTAAGCTGGAAAAACGTATATGCATCGTTTTTATAATTGGGCCTAGTGTTCGTATGCAGAGGTGGGTGGATGCTAAACAGTGAAATAATACAGATAATAGCAATAATTTGAATAGTTTGAAGTTAGGGTACTTGGTACTCAATACTCAATACTCGTTACTGGATTAGAGTACTAGACACACCTCTAGACATCATTGCCGATGGCACGTTATACAAAAATCGATCGCCGCTGCAGATGGCGCGCGTTATAGGGGCGAACAATAGAGCTGAGGGAAAATCCCCAAAACGTCTTCTACTAGTCATTCATGAGATGTCATGGTAACGACATCTGTCTGAATGAAAGGATGAACGGACAAAACCAGCGACGGACGGACTGTCAGCCAGAAGACATACCGCCTTCCTGACTCTGTGACGAGTGATGAAAACATAAAAACAGTGAAAAAGACGAAAATGCAAAACCTGATAAGATGTGCATCGTCCAGTTTTGAACAAACCATCATTTACAACTGCAGTAAGTCATTAAATGTGACAAAAACAGCAAATAACAAAATGAGCCTTCGTTGCACTGATGGTGGATGACAGCCTGGAGCACGTGCACAACCTAGAGCTACAACCCACCAGCGTGCGTCAGTGTGTGAATGTACCCAACCAAACAGAGAGACAAGACACCTGTAATTGATTGGAACATAGCAGAGTACCAAATTCATAGTCCCAAGTATCACACGCGGACACTGAGACAGATAGACTGATATACTTACGACCCAGACGTTGGACCTGGCCTCAAGCTCTGCATTCACCAGGAATCCACCACGTTGTTCATCGACCTCCAGACCAGAGGATACTGCCAGGTCAGTGTTGGGTGTGAGACCAACTGCCACGACCACGTGGTCGACAGACAACTGTACACAGACAGTTGTACACAGACAGCTGTACACAAACAGCTGTACAGAGACAGTTGTACACAGACAACTGTACACAGACCACCGGACAGACAGTTGTACACAGACAGTTGTACACAGACAACTGTACACAGACAACTGTACACAGACAGCTGTACACAGACCAACAGCCACGACCACGTGGTCGACAGACAACTGTACACAGACCACAGGCATGCCAGTGCTAGACCAAGTACGTCAACAACTGATGTGATGCTAGTGCTAGACAGAGTACGTCAACAGCTGTACACAGACCAACAGACAGACAGACAACTGTACACATATCACCGATATCAGTCATCACACAGCTTAGTGTCTGGTACACTGCTGCTTGACTGACCTGCTGCTCATGGTGCATCGGCCGATAGCTGTCTCTATGTCTCTATCATGTCCATGTACGGCCGGTTTATCCACCGCAAATTAATCGCCCGTTAACGTTAATAAGACATCAACTGCCATTACCGTTAACGGGAGATTAATTTGCAGTGGAAAAACTGGCCCTTAGACCTACAAGCCGCTAGTTAATACACAAACAAATACTTCATGGAGGGGGAAGATGTTGCATACAACTAGGCATCCTGCCCAATCCTATCTATTTATATCTAATGTGCCAAACGCAACGGACCACCCATCAAGGCCAGTGTACCAAACGTTATACTGCACCATGCAACAGTCATAAACAAGAGGAAAGGACGAAAGCAATGACAAACTGAGTAGTTACGTGAAAGCAACGTGTCTAGTCAAGCAACGACGGTCGATGCTGAGCTAGTAATCAACAGCTGTCATCATATCATGTCAGAGGCCACGTAGAGCCAGCAGAGAGACAGACAGACAGACAGACAGACAGACAGACAGACAGACAACCACTGATACTGACTGATGTTCCGTTGCTGAGTGAAAGGGTAATCTTGCTCTGTGGACGACTGTAGCTACAGCTGGTGACCATCACTTCAGGGACCACATCAACACCCTCTGACAGACAGACAGACAGACACACAGACAGACAGACAGACAGCGACTGATACTGACTGATGTTCCGTTGCTGAGTGAAAGGATAATCTTCCTCTGTGGACGACTGTAGCTACAGCTGGTGACCATCACTTCAGGGATCACGTCAACACCCTCTGACAACAACCACTACCGTACTACCACAACTGTTAGCTACCTAGGCCAACTCAGCCACCTACCCTCAGCACGATGCAGATTACTGAGTGAGGCCTAGTGCGGCTGACTAGAGTGGTGGTATGTGTGAATGCTGCACTGCAGGTCCAGATAACCATTAGTACAGTCAGTGAATGGCCTCATAATGGTCTCTGTAATCATGTGTCACTCACGTTCTAGATTACAAAGTGCTGTAGCGTTCAGGCAAACATTAGTTTTGTCTAGCTTCATTCTACATTCATCTTTATGTCACCTGTCAGCTGACAGAAACAACCATCACAACAAAATGCAATCTATCACAGTTACAAGCTCACCACCAACAGCGTCAAAACCAACTCTGCACACGTCCTCCAGCCTTACCTTCCTGACCAGACTAATATTCCGTACCGTCTCCGCACTCGCCCCCACAACATGACAATGATTAACAAAACCAAAGTTCTAAATGATACCGATTTCATAATCCGTATGTTGTATAAATATTCATACTAACACTCATAAACTAAACTTTGGAAGGTTGCGTTTGACAACCTGTATTAAACGAATATGTTATGTTATGTTATGCTATCACCACAACATGCACTGTCACTGATGCATTAAAAAGCAGAAGCACTGCACATGGCTAGCCGTGAGAGGATGAAATCACCTCTGCACATCTCTAACAAACAACTCAGTGTCTACCTTTGCGCACTTTCTCCATTGTCCACTTGCTTAAATATTCCGGCAAAACTTGACCCATGTTTCCTACATGACCACAGCACATTCAACAGCCCATATACGTCCACTAGACACATCAACAACTGACAAAATGCAGCTACATAAACAAACACCAAATACAAGCCTTACAACAACAACACAAACAAGAAATGATATGATGCCTCTGATAATGACCATGCTGTCTTCACGGACAACACGTCCCGGGTGGGATCGGGGCAATCCCTACTCCCCTTATCCCTTCACTTCCCCACCTTCTACTCTCTGTCTTCCATTCACTAGTACTTACAATGTCAATCAACTGTACGTACACCTGCACCAATGATATGATACAAAACCAAAAACGAAGTCTACTCGAGATAAACTTTGAGGTTTTGGTAATAAATAGGGGCAGATCTGACTGGTTATCAAACTCCATGCCTAGAAACATTTTGACCAAGTTTGACAGAAATCCGACAAAGTCTACTCAAGTTTCCATCCACTTGACACCCACAGAGCTGTCATGGTATGACCATCTTCAGACAGTACGTAAGGAAGTAAAAATACAAATACAAACACAAAAATGTCAATATATGTTCTACCTTTTTCAGGAAACGTCTGGATAATTTTTACGCCTTTTGCAGCTCCTAAACAACACAAGTACGCTAATTTATTCATTACGCAGACAAAGAGTACACAGCAAGAGACAGAAACAGACGGAAGAGATGAACGGCAAGATAGTTGTGCGTCTGCACAAGAAAAGATCAGACAAGAGCTTCTCAGTGGTAAAGCTCTCGTCAGTGGTAAAGCTCTCGTCAGTGGTACAGATCTCGTCAGTGGTAAAGCTCTCGTCAGTGGTAATGCTCTCGTCAGTGGTAAAGCTCTCATCAATGGTAAAGCTCTCGTCAGTGGTAAAGATCTGGTCAGTGGTAAAGATCTCGTCAGTGGCAAAGCTCTCGTCAGTGGTAAAGATCTGGTCAGTGGTAAAGCTCTCGTCAGTGGTAAAGATCTGGTCAGTGATAAAGCTCTCGTCAGTGGTAAAGATGGGACAGTATGAAGAACGTGTTTTTATCTTCAAAGTGGCAACACAAATGTGGCTGAATCGAGGCAAGATGGACTGAAAACATTGTGCTAAGGACTCTTAGGAAAGAGCGTGAGAGAGAGAAGGAGAAAGTTAAACTGTTAAATGAGGTGAACGTCTGTGACAATGACAGACACCTGCTGTGAGTTAATCAGATATGATGAGAGTGCTAAGGACAACAAACAATGGGGTCAGTTTATAATGACAGGAAACTGTGACACTAATGACCATGGCAGATGCTATAAAACTATCAATTGATGTAGGTAAATCAAAACTGGCTGAAGTATGACAGTGCCAATATACCTTGTTTGCCAAGTGCACAAGCAAGTTCACTGCCAAGGAACCCGCCACCAATGATTGCTACAGACTTGGCCGACTGCACTGCACGCTCCAAGCTCAAAAAGTCATTTACCTTCAACATACACCAAACAGAACAGCCTTACCAACAGAGATTATTCACTGTTTCTACAGCTGCATGTTTCCAAAGCACACTCATCTGCTTCAGAACAATGGACAAGCATCAACGCAAACCAGCAATCTAACTGGAACATCATGTGCACGTCACTTAAGTACACGCTGACCAGCAAGAGTAAAAACATGTGAAGAAATGCAATGACCAAAAATGATGCTGATTAATGCTAGGTTAAAATTTGAAGGATTCCCATACTCGTTACAGAGTGATGGGCCCCGAGATGATCCCGGTGTATAGGCAGTCAGCCTGCAGGTGACTGTAAGTCATCCTCCACATGGTGGTAGGCTGCCGTTACCTTCCCAGCGGCACAGCATCACCACCTCTTGGCCGGTACCAAGTTATACTGCTTGGTGACAGAGGCACATAGGTGTGAACAACTTGCCCAAGGTTTTTATGCAGCTTTGCCCCGAGTAGGATTTGAACCCACAACCTGTTGATCGCAAGTCCAACACTATACCCGTTGTGCCACCTAAAAATGCTAAATGGTAGGTACTGTATACAACAATGACTCAGTTGACAAGGGACTGGTGGACATGCATTTCCAGATCCACTGACATGTAAATATCAAGCTTATTAAAGCTACGTTTTTGTCTGTCAAATGCAATTTTGACAGACTATATAATCACTTTGGTTTCTGTCCGTGTGTGTGTTGTGTGTGTGTCTGTCCACCGATCGGTTGTCAAACGATTACGTCCGCAATTCTTTACAGATTTTCACCAAATTTTGCATGCCGCTCAGAAATGTGGTTGTTTCGAACGCTATTGTTTCTTAGACAAACCGGAAATAGATTACCGATTTTAGAGATGTGCAAAATCCAATTTTGGCAGTTTCGCGATTGTGGTGACCATATTTTTCCACGGTTCATCACAAAAATTCGAATTGAGTTGAAATTAATCAGCATTGACTTTATACTCGTTGTCAACGAAACCAGAAATAGAATTCGGATGTTAGAGAGGTGCAAATTTCGGTTTCGGTATCGATTTCATCCGGTCTATAATGAATACGTACGCAATTCTTTACCATTTTCCATAAAACTTTGCGTACGGCTCTGAAATGTGGTCCGCTAAATGCCTGTTGTTTCTGAGACAAACCGGAAGTAAATTACCGATTTTACAGATGTGCAAAATCCAATTTTTCAGACGTGAATTTAGGTTTTAGTGAGGTGCAAATTTCGACTTTTGGTATCGATTTCGTCCGCTGTCGAACGATTACGTCCGCAGTTCTTTACCCATTTTTTTTCCAAATTTCGTATGATGCTCGAAATAAGGCCGGCTCGACGCCCATTGTTTATGTGACAAGCCGGAAGTAGATGTCCGATTTTAGAGGTGTGCACATTCTAATTTTTGGAAGGAAGTTTTGCGGTTGTCACAAAAATCCAAATACAGTTAAAATTAATCAGCGTTGACTTTACTTTCGGGTACCAACGAAATCGGAAATTCGAATTTTACAGAGCTGCAAATTCCGATACTGTTTTCGGTTATATTCGTTATTGAGCGATTACATAAGCAATTCTTTACCTGCTATCAGAGAATTTTTTCGTGTGGCTTGTAAATGTGATTGGCTGAACACCTATTGTTTCTGAGACAAACCAGATATCCGATTTCAAGGCTATAATAATGCCGATTTTGGCCGGTCCGAGGTTGCATTTGATAGACCCGAGTTCGACAAAACACAATAGTGCTTGTATTATAAAATGATATTAGTTTATTAACTGCAACGGTGTGTAGTATGTTGACAAAACTAGTGACTGAAAAAGGTATAATATAGATGTGATGTGACAGTCAATGGGCCCGTCTAGCGTCTGGCAGTCAGCTGCAGCAACTGTTGTCATGACGATCAACAACAAAATGTTTACATTTCTGAAGAGTGTGCACCGAGCCATGACGTCTGCACCGGCATTAGCAATGACAGAGAAGTTGCTGGGTTTACCACCTAGAAACAACGACAATCAACACACAGCAACGTCGACAACAACTGAGTGGAAACATGTTTAAACACACAGTGTCAACAAGTTCTTTAAATGCTCGCTGCAGCATGCATGGACCACAACACAGACAATCACAGATGCTATGTGACAAACTGACTCAACTCTGCATACACACATGTATCTACCTGTAGCAATAAGGCACTTGTCATGTATCTACCTGTAGCAATAAGGCACTTGTCACACGTATCTACCTGTAGCAATAAAGCACTTGTCATGTGTCTACCTGTAGCAATAAGGCACTTGTCACACGTATCTACCTGTAGCAATAAAGCACTTGTCATGTGTCTACCTGTAGCAATAAGGCACTTGTCACATGTATCTACCTGTAGCAATAAGGCACTTGTCATGTATCTACCTGTAGCAATAAGGCACTTGTGACACGTATCTACCTGTAGCAATAAGGCACTTGTCATGTATCTACCTGTAGCAATAAGGCACTTGTCATACGTGACTGACTTGCCATTCTCCAGATGTGCAACACGGTCTTTAACATCTAGTCGAACAACCTGACAAAAATTCACAACAAAGTAGTTTGGTGTGTATTATTATTAAATCACACACAGTAACAATATTCCTCATACACACATGTTGGTGATAACAAAACTGTTTAACATAAAGATGATGTTGACTGGATTAAACGCTGTACAACAACGACGGCGGGATGAATCAAGAGATGGAACGCTGGAGAAAGACATGGTGGACCAGCATTCACAACAGGTTCAGAGCAATGCACCACAAAACTATCTCGGCAAATGGCAAACTTAAGTGTACTTGCACAATGGTCTGGCAGGCAACACTCATCTGGAGGCCTTTGCACTCAACTGCTGTGCATGTTATAAATGTATGTAAAATTGTATACATGTCCACTTAGACCCTACGAGCCACTGGAGACTCAATATACGTATGTGTATGTATGCATACATGTCCACTTAGACCCTACGACACACTGGAGACTCAATATGCGGATGTGGGGTCACACGTATACACGTCCACTTAGACCCTACGACCCACTGGAGACTCAATATACGTATGTGTATGTATGTATACACATCGACTTAGACCCTACGACCCACTGGAGTCTCAATATACGTATGTGTATGTATGCATACATGTCCACTTAGACCCTACGACCCACTGGAGTCTCAATATACGTATGTGTATGTATGCATACATGTCCACTTAGACCCTACGACCCACTGGAGACTCAATATACGTATGTGTATGTATGCATACATGTCCACTTAGACCCTACGACCCACTGGAGACTCAATATACGTATGTGTATGTATGTATACACATCGACTTAGACCCTACGACCCACTGGAGACTCAATATACGTATGTGTATGTATGCATACATGTCCACTTAGACCCTACGACCCACTGGAGACTCAATATACGTATGTGTATGTATGTATAAACATCGACTTAGACCCTACGACCCACTGGAGACTCAATATACGTATGTGTATGTATGCATACATGTCCACTTAGACCATACGACCCACTGGAGACTCAATATGCGGATGTGTATGTATGCATATACACGTCCACTTAAACCTACGACCCACTGGAGACTCAATATACGTATGTGTATGTATGCATACATGTCCACTTAGACCCTACGACACACTGGAGACTCAATATACGTATGTGTATGTATGCATACATGTCCAATTAGACCCTACGACCCACTGGAGACTCAATATGCATATGTGTATGTATGCATGGAGTCGACAGTCAATATACGTATGTGCGCTACTACTGCACAACTACTACTGACCTTCTGGCCTAAAGCTACTGCCACACCTCCAAATTCTTGCAATGGCAACTCTTTTGGCAGACAGTAAAAACCTTCTTTCTCATAAAATATACTGCAAATAACACACACAGACAGCCTTCTGTCAGAAGCCGAGCTGTACAGTTAGTCATAACTAAACGTATCAATGATGCATCGTTGTTTCTGTTTGTAGGCAACCGTCACTGTGCACACACACAGCTGCTAAAGTGCTTACATACTTAATTTGAGGCCATTGTGTATGTGTGACCAGAGAAACAAGCAACATGACAATACAGATTATTGAGTGAGTTATGGTTTTACATCCCACCACACAAAATAGGTCATTTCAGAGACGTTCTTCCCAGCCAATGTCTCGACTTAGTAGAGAAAAACTGAAACATACACACAAAAGCAAACATGCATCCATAACAAAATATACTACAACACACAATTAACACAAAAAACTAAAGTCAGGTTTGGTCGTCTCCTACGACCTCCGGCTTGGAAACGGAACGGGTCTATTCTGAGTAGACAGATAAGTCAGGAAGTAAACAAGTAAAAAAGTAAATAAGTAAGAAAGCATAAGAAAAGAAAAAAGTAAGGAAGAAAGCAAGTGAGGAAGGAAGTTAAGTAAACACACAAACAAACTAAACAACACAGGCAGTCGTACTGACATGCAGACTCACACAGGCAATGGTCACAAGTAGCACAGCACAGGATTATGGGATATCAGCCATGGTCACCAGCAACCGTGCACCGTGACGTTTTTTGTAACCGTGTTACCTTGACCCTTGACCTCTGGGTCAATGTATGCCGAGCCACTGCTATTGATTATACGTGTACCAAGTTTGGTGTTGATAACTCAAGCTGTTTTCCTGTTAGAGCACGGACAAACAGACAGACGCGACTGAACGCCCTACCCACGCCATGAAGGCATTAAGTAGCAACTACAGGACGTCAGGTCATCAGTAAGAGAGACTGTCATCTGTCTGTGTGTGTGTGTGTCTGTCTGTGTGGATACAGACGTGCGTTCTCTGCCGTTCCACTGCTTGAACTTGAGCTGTTTCACTAGATCTCTGTCAGCACTGAACCACAACTCCTTTGACAGTGGTGGCCTCATGTATGGCAAATGTGTCTCCTCACCAAGCAACAACACCTTCACACACATTGACACCTCATACTGCCACTCAATGCTACAGCACAATGACCTCACACCTCACATTGCCACCTCACAGCTACAGCACAATGCTGCCAGGCCAGGCCATGTATGCACAGTACGACTACTACATGTCTACCGAGTTCCATTTCGGAGTAAATAACCACATTTTCACACCCAACTCACGGTGATGTGACATCATCAGAAGTTGCACAATATTCTGTGTGAAAATAATATGAATGTTTCATTGCCTAGGCTGATATGTAGTGAACAAAATGGGCGTAGTTCTGAAGGTGAAAGAGAGATTGTGAACGCGGACCACCATGGCTATTGGACACAAATGTTTGGTGGTAAGGCATTGGAGACGGGGACTTCTGGGCCGGTTGTAAAATGCAACTTTTACTTATACACCTGCATCTCACTCGCCCACTGCAGCGGTCTGCGTTGGTAACAATGACTCTATCTGGCACCGTTTCCGAGATATTTCCACATTTACAGTGTACGATACTGGCTCTGACCTTGAGAAGTCCTTCGTTTCCTGTAAGATAGTTGAAATTACAAGCCACTTCACTTTCCATTCATGTGTAAACATATCGTAACTTATACGCATTATGTTATGTGAGACACAAAGATTTCAAAAAGCAAAGTGACCTTCAAGGTCACTAAAGGTCACCAATATTTCTGCCATTCGATAAACCACATACAATTTCCTATTAGGCTTCAACTGCAACTGTGCTTCTATTTTGCACCATTTCCGAGATATTATCACTTATTTCCCAAAATGTAAAGAGGTCACATGACCTTCAACACATCCCTTTTGGAGGTAATCTATCAAATATCACTCCTCTATATCAAACAGCACACGGAATTTGAAGTGCATAGCTTCAACGATTAAAAAGATATAATTAGGGCAAAATTTAAAAAACGGGTCATGTGACCATGATCACGCCCATTAGGGGGTAATATGTCATCCCTAGGCTAGCATTTGGTATATTCTACCTGCATACAAAATTTGCCTATTCTCACTTAAGCCGTTCCAGAGATATCACTGGGGCCCTAAAATTAAAAAAGGGTCACATAACCCTGACCACGCCCCTTTTAAGGGTGATTTGTCATCAATATGCTAGGACTTAATATATCCTACCTG
>Ga0209780_1003368_pt1 | contig 11877 bp, 6 predicted proteins | sample WorMetexBAHAMAS2_FD_187384 | JGI IMG/M metagenome (GOLD analysis project Ga0209780, IMG submission 187384) | Marine gutless worms symbiont microbial communities from Max Planck institute for Marine Microbiology, Germany - Inanidrilus exumae... | ecosystem: Host-associated > Annelida > Digestive... | reverse complement strand
GGCCTTCACTTCTGCAACAGTTGAACATTTTCCGGCGTAGCGTGTACAGTGGTAGTGCTCGTCGAAATAATTTTTAATCCAGTTGTAGATATTATCTGGAAGTTGCAGCTGGCCGATTTGTGTGAATTTTTTTCGTACGAAGTGACGTCTCTTACTGATTATTTCTGTCAATTTTTGCACTATAACTGATTCAGCAGTTAACTCAGTTCTGACACCCACAAAATTGCTATTTCCCATTATCGTTACAAAAGTGCAAACACTTGTTTGCTACGTACAGTGTGATAAAAACATGCGACTGAAATCAGTTACGACGAGGGGGCAGGGATGGTCGCTGTCCAGAGGCCCGGGAGGGTTAGCGGCTCATCTTGCGAGAAAAGTCGATTTTGGTAGTGTAATTAAACTATTTGCTAATCGCAAAACACGCAAATTTCCTCCTTTCTAAGGTGTGCTGTTCATACTTAATATTACGAACAGAAACTCTCGGTATAGACAGTACGCTACTTAATACATGCTCCGGCAATTCATTTTCACGGTGTACGGTTTACATTGGAAGTAGTGTGGACTGTGGGGGGGGGGGAAGAACTAACAGTCACGGGGCCCGTGTTAGCTCTCGGCGGCCGTAGTGCGTGCGTCCTGCATGTTTAGCGTGATTTATATAGACTCCTTATTCGTCTTTATCTCCATACCCCCATAATTGTCTGTACGTTTGTAGTACTCATATTACGCATGCATGTGTGACGTGCGGATGCATTAAACAGTCAAAACAGTATTAGTTCAGTCGCCTTATAAAATAAGGCAGCTAGCACACGCAGTTAAAGTTAAGTTTAGTTGAATTAAGGTCTTAAGTCCCACTTTCGACTCAAAATAGGTCATGTTGTAGTCACTGTTTCCAGCCAATCTCTTGGCTTAGTACTTGAGATCTAAATCTTACAAGCCACAATCGCACAGAACACGATTGTGGCTTGAGCCGCCGACCCTTCCGTCCGTTCGCCCGCCCGTCCGCCCGCCATAAGCCACGCCCATGGCCGAACATATTCACCGACGTGACAAATTCACCGACGAATCTTAAAATATAGATACAACAGAAGCAAGCATGCATCCGTAACAACATATGCTATAACACGAAATAAACACCGAAACTAAAGCCAGGTTTTGTCACTTCTTACGACTTCCGGCCTGGAAACGGAACGGGCCTATTCTTAAATAAGTGGATAAGTAAGGAAGTAAGTAACTAAACGATTTATATAGCGCCGGGACATTACAGTCCCGGAGCCCATACGGGCACACATTAAAAGCATAAACCAAACTATTTTTTTGCTTTGTGAGCCTTGCGGAAGTTTAGTGTGTCAGTTTCTGCATGGACTATGTTCAGAGTGAATTCTTTCTGTTACTTACTGGCGTTGTCATGTGCATGTGCAGCCGCCGGGCATCGACTGTACTGTAACGTAGTTCCAGACGATGTCGACGCTGTTAACTACTCTCAACATCTTCGCGAACTACAGAACTTCGTCATTCCACCGCAGTCGGCCAATTCAGCGTCCATCAACAAACTGCCTCTCTCCAGCGTCATGTCTTTACCGGAGGAGACGGCTTTGCATGTACGTTTCATATGAAATCTGAGTACAGTAATAGTAATAATAGTAGTGCAACAGTGAAATGGGCACAAGGTGTTGACTGCTTGGAGCTGCTGTTGACGCCACAAACATCACATGATGCTACAATATACAACTAGATGGCACTCACCGTTAGAATCAATTCAAAGTCATTCATTCACCTCGCCTGTACACTCCGTACAAGAACACTCCCCAAATTTTCTACGACGTCCGACGCCGGTTCACGACATGCCACGTAATAATGCTGACGGTCTAAGTGGGCGTGGTCTGACGTAAGCAAACAACTGTTGGGTTTTATCTTTTCGTATTTTGTTTCAGTTTGTGCTAATTAAGTTAGACATTATTACCCTTGGCCACGCCCACTTACACAATCGCAGAGATAGCCGAGCCCTTCGAGCCGAATACTGTATTGTGGACATAATAAATTTCCACACAATACAGCCATCTTGTTACGACCGACTGGTATTTTGCGGAGATGACAGACTGTAATTATTTGGCCATTTAAGAATATGGAACTAGCTGTATTGTACAGTGGTCAAACGCTGGTCTTTGACCGGCGAACTTTCCCTGTTGCACGCTCGACCTGTAGATGACGGGTGACTGACCACTTATGTAGGTAATCCGTCCTCTATAGGCCAGCCAACTATAGGCCAACTCAGCCTTATCCTTTCGAGGTCGTTAAATTGCGTAGTGAACCACTTTTTCGGATGTATGCTGGTCGCGCCATCTGGTGAGTGTTCACGAGGTTAAACCTGTGCGGTTATCAACCGCTGTGCGCCGTGTATGGTAGCAATTTAGCCATGCTTAACCTTTCTGTATATAGTGCCGCCCTGCGTGGCGGATGTTCTACTGTAGATTGCGCGTTATGTCGTCAGTTGAATAAACGAACATTATTATTATTATTGCATTTATGGCGTCAAATAACTTTGTCGAGGTCGGTACTGATTGTTGAGCAGTGGCACGGTGATCGTACAACGTCGCAGCCGTTTGCACTCAACTCGGTTCCAGTTGTCACGCCTTCACGACACGGTCGTTACACGCCACAACGCGACCACGGTCTTCACTGGCGCCAGACGCTCAACAACCACGGCTCAGGTTCCTATCTCGCTTGTATTTTCAGCCCCAGTCCACGAATAAGCAGATTTCGCGTAGATGTCGAGGCATTTCGGTAGGTGTAAGCTGATCTTTGAGGGTTATAATGTACGAGCTAGTCTACATTTAGGCCGAAGGTCGGCTGAATTAATAGGCGTCAATGATGCCGTACCAGCAGTTCTATTGTTTATATTTAATTTTTATGATGACAGAATTTACTAATTATATTTTGATCTGCTGTCAGCCTGTTGACGGACTATATGGTTTAGTGCAGTTGTTATATATTGTTTTTTTTATATTCGTTATTGTGTCACTTTAACCATTGTGGTTGCATTTGAAATAAATAAATATCTATCTGTGTCATTAGGTGAAGTGTCGACGCCAATCATGTCAACACAAAGTCTTGTATAACGTCACGCTGTCCTGTTTGTCACGGTGTCGTGGATGATCCACGGTGCGACTAGATACAGCAGCTGCACTCGGTGTCTCGAACAAGACTTCGCAATAGTACATTACTGCTCTGGCGTTGCAGACGTCGCACACCTTTGATCGCTTAGCGGCATTAACTTAGATCATTCGGTTTGTTGCCGTCGTGGATTTAAAATCGCGACGTTCGCCTCTAATTTGCTCAAGCTGACGAATACGCGTGGCTGTAAACATCTACTGCACAAGTCGCTCATAAAGACGTCGATTTCTACATGACTACATACACCCATTGCGTCGGTGCTTCCGCTACTTTCGATCACTGAGGAAATAAGTGGAATTAAACGAAAAATGCTGGATACGGATTACAGATTTACATGGACGTAGTTTGCAGATAAATGTTAAAGCGTAATTTTGGTCTTATGTTACGTATGAAAAGTGCTGTAGAGGATGAGTAGGTGGATCATGGCACTTGTATCGCGGTGCAAAAATCTCAACGCTACTGCGGAGCCGGATGATGTTCGTCATTGCCCAAAGAAACGCGATTCAGACTGTTGTCGCGCAACAACAGCAGGCTCTAGGCAGCTTCAGCGTATTGCCCTCGTATGGACCGTGGAAATGAAGATAAGTGGCACCCGCCCTATAGACCCTTCGGGAGTATGGGGGACTGAATTTGACTTGATACACGTTACAACCTGTTACTTTGTAACAGCGCCTCGGTATCCTCGGAATTTGAGGCGCCTTACAGATACTTATTATTATTATTTTTTTAGCCAACCAGCACAAAGCCGCAGGCATGAAAATTAAGCTAAGCAAAAACAACGACCACGACGGAATATTACTCGGTGTCAAAAGTGCTTAAGAAGGCGACCGCATTCTTCCGCTGAAGAGCTATGGACAGTCGCTGGAACAGGAACACCGTCTCTCTTGTGTCCTCCGTGACTGCGGTGGTGCGTCTGCCAATTTCCTCGATCAATTCGATGGCAGACTGGTTCCAGGTGCCAGCAGTCTCCACTGCCACTGGGAAAAAGACGTGCGAAGCAGACAACGCGCTGTACTTCGCAATTATTATTATTATATTATTATTATTATTATTATAATTATTAGCCCGCCCCGAATCGCAGACCTAAGGTCTTATGTTCTGCCAATGTTACTTTTTTTTCATCGTCATCATCATCTTTTCTAACCGTCCCATTGGAGACCAATTATCTCAGAATACACTCGACCGATCTTCTCCAAATCTTCAGAAGAGATACGTGGCATGATCATTCAAACCGTCTTTTGTCGATCGCTCAAGGAAAGTTGCTGTGGTAACCGATTTTTGGCGCGAATCGGCAAAAATTGGCATTATTATTATTATTATTATTATTGTGTCATCATTGTTATTATGTACATTCAATGGTTGATTGTATGCTTATACTGTGTCTCAAAAACGTCCTATCTTTGGCTTACTGTAACTATGACATGCATGAACTGATTTTGATAATTTTATTGAGGAACTAAACAATCAAAAGATTTTTATTTTCCCACCTTACCTAACTAATGCTGCTGCACTGCCTGCCGTCTCCGACTACATCTTGTTGGCGAAGCAGCATGCAGCATTTCAGTGAAAAAAACGCAATGGGTTTCCTTTTTCGCAAGGTAGTAAAGAAGCACAAGTTAGGTGAGGTGGGAAAATTGCTTACTTTTTCCGTAACACTTTTGCCGAAAATTATCAAAATCGATTCATGCGTGTCAAAGCCAAATGTGAGACTTTTTTGAGACTCAATGTACAGGCTACTTAGTTAACGTGTAAGATATGCACGTCTGACACTGAATTTAACCAATAGCATAAGTTCGCATATCAGTCGTTTGCATGCGTATATCATCGTCACGGTTCCTTTGTTTCGCTCTATGTTGTTTTCAACATTCCACAACGTATTGTATATACATACATTTTTATTCAGTTGTTGCACAGTTGCGCGCCGTTAAAAACTGAATCAGTGGTTGGTAGTTTTAGATCTATTTGTGTTGAATTAACGATTGTTAGTAGATGCTCGATTTTCTTTCATTAATGAATTGAAACAATAATAGCGAATCAACAAGAAAGAGCTGTCCAACAAGGAACACATATTGTGAATATTCATGTCTTCAGCCGTCCAGAAGTATTCATAATGTCCCCCAAACACAAAAAGTTTGTTAACAAGTGCGTATGTGCTGCCTATGCCGCCGGTAACAAGTACGTTTATAAAAATTCACAACCACAACGTAATCTAAACTGTTTAATTGAGGGATTAGTTGATACGGTAATCATATTTTTGGCCTCGATTCGACCGCTCACCGTAAGCTCTAATCTGAACATCACTGAACAACCGGAAGATACCTCTCAAAGTTTGGACCTTCAAATCGCATAACAAGTGCGCTTGTGCATACGTGTTCGAAAAGCAAGTCGCCCGAGAGCCATAAGGGAAGGGGGCTTTTTCCTATATATGTAACACAAATTAATGAAGTAACTGAATAGATTCCTTATCTACAGTAGTTGGTAGTTGAGTATTATATTGAGCGACTTAAGAATTGGTCATTCTCGCTACGTAACTCGGCACGAGTTTTGTTTTCAGGGGGAAGGGAGTTCAGCGTTAATTTACATGTACCCTATCCACAGCTGACAGAGAGTCCTAGTGTATCAATGCAGCGCAACAAGCTGAGACAGAAAACGAGATCATCACGTCCGTCGTCGCGCTTCTCCGTCGATCCACCTGGCAAGAGATGCAGTCGACGAGGTTGATTTGACAAGGCACGTGGTAAGAATAGCGCGTCCTTTCTACAGTCGCCGTACGGTTTCTGCTACTTGGCCGCAACGCCTACAGCATGACTGAGTGGTCGACGTAGGCCACGGCTGATCGGCGGATGGACAGCCAGCCGCTGCAGTTTGCCATCTTCATCTTCGTTGATGTCGTGCGGCCCAGAGTGGATGGAAAACTTCAGAGAAAGAGTACAGTTGAGCACCTGGTCGTCGACGGCGATATTGTTATTCCTGAACAAACCACTGGCTATTAGCATGATTTACGTCCATATACTTCGCTTGCACAAATAGGCTCCCACTCAGTGGTTAAATTACATTCCAAGAGGTGCCGGATCCCTAATTTGTTGGTGAAAGGAGGCCTAAGCCACGAACGGCCGAGCGAGGCATGGGCGCCTCGATCCCTCATAACGACGGTCTAGGTCTCGCAATGCCCACTGCCCACCTATTTTTAAATTTACTTCAGTTAAGTTTAACGTTAAATTATACATGTATCCAGCAGCGTTGTAGCAATCGCCGCCTTCAGTCTTTCGAAAAGCGAAAATTTCGACTTGCCATATGACATGCGGCCACCGGCTCCCGCTGTTAGGTGCCGGATCTGATAAGTACGGTCTCGGATCTGGGTGTTAAGGTGCCGGATCCCAAGCTGGAGGTACCGGATCTTAGATCCGGCGGGATCCGGCTTAATTTAACCCCTGCTTCCACTACAGAATCTTGACTGGGCCTCTGATACAAACCATCCTTGCGCTGATGGTTATGGTTTTAACGCTTCTTATCTACCAACTTATGCTGTGTGCACTGTTTAATCGCACCAACGTAAAGGGCATTCAGAAACATTCAGTTCACGCAGAGCTGGACTAGCACGCCATTCGAAGTTCAGTTTTAGACGAATTTGCTACTAAAATACTAAAAAGGTTCGCAACAGAAAAATATCAGTCGACGTAATGGGAGAAACTACATAGGAGAAGAACGCACGTGAGGACGGAAAGTACCCGAGATCTTGAACCTACTAAAATTAGAACATCGGAACATCCATTACACCGCACAATACGGTACCGAACAATACCAAATCATTATCAACTTGTACTGGTGAACAGGCATAGCAGGCTAGGACCGCATGTTTAATCGACGAAGAAATAAAAGTAGAAAGCCCGCACTCGAGGTCGCACCGACCACTTTAGCAACATTTTAGCCGACCGTGGTAGCGGTTCCGCTAAAACATTTACGGCTGGCTGTTACTTATTTACACTTTACAGTTTCCATAATTCGTGTTAGCTTTTCAGCGACCATCAGCCATCCCAGCACTGGGCCGGCAGTTGCTCAGCTCATGGAGCTGGCTGAGCTCTTATTTTCCTCCTGTGACCTTGACCTTCGAAATTGACCTAGACATTGTTATGTTGAAACCGAACGCCAAATATCTACGTCAAAGGTCAGTATTCGAACATATACACAGACACATACAGAGGACCGATTGCTCTACCTGGACCATTGAAATGGTCGGTAATTATCCACAGTCTAAAAGATGAGATGAGCTGACCTATATTGGAGTTTCCTTGAGTTTCTTGTCCACGTGACCAGATGAGCCTACGTGGTTATCTAGTGTCGTCGTCGCTGAGCTGATTTCTGTTCCGAACAACACTTCACTCGAATATCCTGCATGTTCACATCACGTTCACGTCGACGGCTGATACAACAACATGGCTGCTATATGTAACCCAGCGTCATTTTCGTTTTCGACATTCAACTACTAGCAAGTAGTCAAGGAATTTCGACGAAAGGCTGCATCGCAGAGAGGGGCACATTTTTACGGGGACAATGTACAGTCGCACTGCCATGCCGTTATTGAGGCGTGAATGATCCATTTTGCTTCGTACACCGCAACAGAGATTCCCAATGCTTTCAGCAGGCTGGACAACCCCAAACATTGCCCCTGACCGTCGGGATCTCGATCCCCATCTAACACATGGTATCTTGGGCCCACAAGAGTCAGCCCTAAACAGCATCTCGATCGGTAAAGCCGTTTTAACAACATTCAGCGTTTCAGTGAAAAGACGCAATTTTCGGCTTTCTGTTTCCCCAGGTAGTGCAGAAGCACTAGCTAGGTGAGAAAATAAAGTACCGTTTGACTTCATACTTTCTTAGCAACATTTTTGTCGAAAATTATCAAAATTGTTCGATGTTCGTCGAAGTTATAGCAATCCAAAGCACTGTCGTTTTTGAGACAGTGTACATCTGTATGACCAACACACAACACACGGACAGACACATAGAACGCTACATGCGACATCTGTAACAGGCCGCCCTTTATGGCACTATCATAAAAGCTCTTTGCCCTGACACTACGTTTCGTAATATACAGCTAAAACACATACTTTCATAGTAAACGCTGTAATCGGAAGTCTTACCTTCATTTCGTACACGATCGTTCAACGAACTGTTACTACAACACACAGCAAACGTTTCGACTTTTTTCTTGCATGACTGCTATAGACGGACGTTACAAGTGACATTTGCAACGGAAATAAACTAGAAAACTACTGAAATAAACTACAAAATGGACTTCGACACCCAGCGTCGACACGGCTGCCTTCGACGTTCGCTGCCTTTGTTGTTCGACGGCCTACTATGACCTTGACCTTTGACCTCCAAAATTTAAACAGATCATCAGTAGGGGCTAACGAATATTCACTGTAAGTTTCATCGAGATGGTTCAAGCCGTACGAGAGATATCGTGGTAATAATATCTGACGAACGAACGAACAGACGAACGCGGCGGAAGAACAGCCCGAAACAATGCCTTCCTTCGCGGACACTTTCGGGCGACGAAGACATAAAAACAACTAAGCATATACTGTATATGAATTCTACAGCTGTGGATCAAAGAAACAGGCGGCTGCTGGTGCCTGCAAATCAGTCATCAGTCACACTGATGACCCGAATTACCGTGTTTCGCCGACGAATGAGCTGTTAGCAATCCAAGTACGTACGAGCTCGGTAACGATTTTCTATAATTAAGATGACCCTTCAACACATAGTTATGTCGGCAGCTAATAAGCGCGATAACTCTCGTTATAGTTTTTCTTTCGATTAAAGAAAAATGATATTACACGGATTTCTTCATTGTTAGTTTTGTTAGAAGCATTAAATGTTATATAGATATTATAATGTGGCGGTCATGGCCGAGTAGTAACGGCGTTGGTCACATCAATGAGGTTGCCATACGTCGACCACGGTTAGTACTGAGATGGATGACCATTCGCGGGTATATACCGTCTCTATATACCGCAGGTCAACTCAGTGTCTTAACATCAGCGAAACGGGAAATAAGTAACGGCCAAAGGGCAGTGGCAGTGCTCTGCAGTTGGGAAGGGAACCGTAGGCCCGGCGTCACAGACTATGTGATATATCCACCTACGGGCTCAGTGGACTAAGGAAGCGAAAGAAGCACCCCACCTACACTTATGCAAGGAGTGTGGCACCATTTACCTTCATCCTTTATTACTATGATACAAATTGTGCCTATATCAATATTTTACAATAATAGACTTGTTACTGACTTGTGATTGCCTTCGACTTGGTTCGTACCGAAGTACTTGATATTACCTGCAGAATATCGAACAAACTTTCGGCTGAGACTATCGAAGACTGGTTTGAATTTTAACAGCAGTTAGTGAACAGCGCCACATTCATGAAACTGCTCATTCATGCCATCTGCTTTAGTCATTCAATAATAATATTAAATGATTAAATGACTAAAGCAGATGGCTTCACGGTGCAAACATAATGCTGATAAAATTGAGGCTACTCTCCACAACGTGCCTATTAGTAAAAAATAGCCCTGCTGTTATTATACACGGATCATCGGATTGCGATTTGTAGATATACGTAGCGTACGCTAAAAGACGAGGGCTAGCCAGCCCAGTCTACCTCACAGAAATATGCTACGACTGATCTACAAAGGGTCAAGCTGAACTACAATACGCCACATACATAAGTCAGTGTCATTTCGTTCTACAGTTGTTGTCCACACACATTGGCCTACACACAGCGGACACACTAAATAAAGCGGTTAGTAAAAACTCAAAAATCCACCTGAAAACTCGCCAGCATGAGCTTCCAGCAGCATTCAACCGAACTGACGCTGCTCTGTAGCAATTAGCCCTAACATTAACGTATATCAACAAACCGTCGGTATAACAACTGATCGTATGCGAGAAGAAACGTTGACATAGGAAGCACGAAACGCGGGTCCAACAAATGTTGGCTCGCGCGAGTACTGACCGAAGCGGGTCGCTTTGCTGCGCCGCCGCCGCCGGACGCAGTGCTTGGCGACAGCGACGACGACGACGATGAGGACGGCGGTGACCACCAGCAGACCGATGACTGACGCCATCATCGGATTAATCAGCGGTGTCGTCGCCGACATCGGATCTACGCGGAACACAGAGCACGTGGTCAGCTCCGCCTCTTCACCGCAGTCTAGCCAACACGTCGCTTATTACGCTAGCAATAAGCGTAATGTAACGGTCTGGCGTCCGTCCGTCTGTCTGTTTGTCTGTCCTGTTTTTCTAACATTAATAGAACAAGCGACGCATATTCAATGCGACTCACCAAATTGAATTTTGTGTAGTTTTATCCCGCTTTTTATTTTATTTCTATGTAATCCGCTGGTCAAATTTTATTTGTAAGTGGAACTCACTATGAACTATGAACTATGAACGAGGGGTCAGCATGTGACGCGGCCAGTGTACATTTCCGTCCGAGTATTACCAGGACAGACATGCTGTTTCAAAATATTCGTTTACACCTACGTCGCGTGGTGTCGCAACGCAGTGGGGGTCCGACCGACTTGCGACCTTTTGCCTTACAGACTGTGCAACTACTCTGGACACGTTATCAAAGCCTTGTGCCTACGTCATCAAGCAGTACAATTTGGCACCGGACAATGGGCAGTGAGGGTTGACGCACTGCAGCTGGAAAGGCAACCGTAGGTCTGGCATCGCACTGCCCGTGCGTTACAGACTGCAGTGGTCTACCAGCTAAGGATTCAAGGTCCAGGAAGGAGAGATGGACACCCGACTACGCTACAGTACGAATATGGCACCATTTTACCTTACTCATGTCACGCACTACAATTTCCGTGTGTTTTCGTTAAAATGAAAGTTCAGCCAGCAGTTGGCTTTTACAAATACTTGATTTACATAATAAAAACGTCTAAATGTATTATTTTGGTAACAAAGTTAACTAGATGTTGCAATAAACTGCACAGACAGAGTTAACAAGCGGCCTAGTAGCTGTGTAGCACTTACGCTAGTTTTACACACTATGATCTAAGCTTATATGCGTAGAACGTTCCTCCTAGGCAGAAAGTCGTACACTGAGGAACAGAGAACGAGAACGCCAGTTAGCCTGACCTCCGGTGCGCAAGCTGACGACCCTGCTGGCGTCACTGTGCGCCTGCTTTCCGACGGCGAAGACACGGAAGTGGTAGGAGGCTCCACGTGACGCCGTGCCCCACAGGAACGACGTGGAATTGGCGGCGACGCTGGTGCTGAGCGGAACCCACTGCCCGACGGTCCGGTACTGAATGACGTAGTGGTCGACGGGGACGCTGCCTGGATGTCGCGATATGTTCCACTTGATCAACAAGTCTGAACCGACCTGCTGAACGGTCACGTTGTGCGGCGCTGCTGGTCGCGGACCTAAAACGCCGCAGAGCAAACAGTGGATTGACAACGTTCGAACTCACTTCATCATTATCCGGCTCGAAGCTAGGCTTCAGCCGAATATTGGATTCACTTGGCGGTGTCCACGCGTTCGGCTATAACTCCGCCGAAAGTTAACCAATTTATATGAAATCTGGAACACTGTGAGTACCTTGTCGGGGACTGGCCCTGGCAGATTTTGGGCGTGATCCGCGCAGTAGCGACAGCTGGAGAGCCAGGCAAAATTATATATTATTTTTGTCAG
>Ga0209780_1003367_pt1 | contig 11878 bp, 10 predicted proteins | sample WorMetexBAHAMAS2_FD_187384 | JGI IMG/M metagenome (GOLD analysis project Ga0209780, IMG submission 187384) | Marine gutless worms symbiont microbial communities from Max Planck institute for Marine Microbiology, Germany - Inanidrilus exumae... | ecosystem: Host-associated > Annelida > Digestive... | reverse complement strand
TGGTACATTATTAAAAAATAATACATGTAGCTGCGTTTTTATGAGCTGTTCTTTTGATGACGTCACCAAAAGCTCATTGCATATGCATATCGTACGTACATTTCCAAACGACGTTATGTTTTGATACGTACGTACGGTATGCGCAACGTATGTAACGTACGTATGACCCAAGCTATGGGTGACGTCATTTTTGGTATCGGTATCGGTACAGCTGCGGCCGATAGTATCGGGTATCGGGCGCCAACACGGTATCGGTCTAACCCTACTTATCTGTCGATCAAAGTATTAACTTTGCTTAGCAACACTGCTGTATGGTCAACATTATGTCATATGTGACTTCATCTTGTAGGAAAATGGCGGCCAACCAAGATGATGATGAGATGTGCTGTGCGAAATTGCTATGGATGCGGCTGTTGTTACTGTCACTGCTAGTTGTGAATTCATTAACACTAAAATCCAAAAATGCCACACGTTGTGGGTGAGACCAATGTTTCAAAGGCGTTCCGAACCGGGCGCGTACAGTATGCTGATGGCCGAACTTCGTGAAAGCCATTCCGGCAGATATTATTGCTTTTCTTGCATACATATTGCTGTATAACACAAATTGCTGTTCCAAAGTGCCGGTTCGTCCTACAGCTTAATTACAAGTTCTATTTGATCGTCCGGAAACTTACCATGCGCAATTTTGCATGAACACAGTGGCACAAACTGACACGGCGTCATTACTGACGTCATCGTCGTATGTGTGTGGTCGTAGGTGATTGGCTGAGATCTCTTAAACTGTTTTGGGATTTGCATATTTTTCAACATGTGAATAAATATATTTATGAGCCTGAAACAACTCTGAAACAACTCCAAAACAATCCCAAGACGTTTTGGAATTGTTTCAGTGTTTTGTTTCACATGTAAGAGCGTCTGAAACAAAACATTGTTTTGCATTTGTTTTGCATTGTTTTGTTTCGGTTGTAACAGCCGCTTTACATGTATGGTGGTTGCCAGGAGACCAGGATGATCATCATGAAAATGATAATCACAAAAATCGAATATTGCAAACTAATTCAATTGCACTAAAAATGAGGGTCTATGCTTTACTGAGCACAGGAGCAGGTGAGCATGAGATTAGAAGGTATGGCATGAGTATTTTGAATTTGGTTCACTATTAGTATGTTTTAGCTTACTGTTTTGAAATTGCTTTGATTTCTTGTGTTGTCTGTGAAACATGAATGAAGTATGGTGGTTTTTCGATTTGTAGTTGTGCCATGACCGTGGGTATCTTGTAACACAAGAGGAGTTGGACCAGACACTCGATCAGTTCAAAGAGCTGTATGGTGATTCTCCTAGGTAAGGCCAATTCCTCTGTGTGTACATTGATTAATATAACACAGTTGGGAGAAATGCAGTTGCTGATTTTATAGACTTAAATGCAGTGATATGCTGTTTGTTATAATGCATATTGTTGTGTATATTGTAGTGAAAGAAAACGGAGTAACCTGATTGTCTTGGTTGCCCACACTGATGATCCAACAGGTTTACAATTATTCTTTATCACTTGCTTGTCGACATTGCTTAGACATTATTGAATGGCGACAAAAATCGTAAAAACCTGCTTCAGTTGTCTCCAACTGCTCTGTTGTATGGGATCTGGTCCAGCCTGGAGTAACTTAAAAAGCAGGCCATTTAAACAAAAACTGAGCGTGTGTGTGATTGCTTACTGGCGTTGCTTTACTGAGAAATTTTAACGAGTTCCAGTGTTAATAATTAAAAGTGGACAGGACAGTATGTGATTTTTCTGTGGTTGTGGTCTGTGCTGTTTGTTTCGTTCAGCTTTGGTTGGGTGACAGGAAGGGCAGCGAGCCCTTCAAGAACAGATACAGGAAGACAGCTGCGGAAAACCAGCTGACCCAGATCAGCTGGAAAGTGGGCATTAAAATGGAGATTCTCATTTGTTTGACCGGGATTATCTGGCTCAAAGCTAGGCTTTTGCCGAATATTGGATTTACCGTATGGGGCGATTTGGTTATGTTCACTCCGCAGTGATTAAGGTCAACAGAAATTCACTACCAAGTGATCCCTGTGTGGGATGTCTAGTTTCCGTTATACCATTGGAATCAATTCAGAGTCATTCCTCTGGCCTCTATGCTCCATACAAGAAACCTCCCCAAAGTTTTGGCGACGTCCGATGCTCAACATTGGGTAAACCAAGTACGCCGCTGTGTCGCATGTCTGACCCACATGGAAGAAAAACAGGCCTTTGGTATGTAGGTAGAGGTCGATGAGTGATGCATGACGGTATGCAGTATGACCGATCCAAGGTCAAGGCCATGAGCCCTTGAAAGTCGGCCATATTTAGCGGCTATCTCCTCCCCCATTTACAATGGGGGCTGGCAAATGACCACGGATTCTTAAATCAGGGCACAATACCTAAAGCTTATCGGGGCCAGATTTTTTATTTTTGTCCTAGTTTTTGTGTCTCATGACTTTGAAGTTGGCAGTAAGTAGGAGTCGACCACTAGTCCCGAATCGGGCTAATTTATTTTATTAATTTTTCGACAGTAATAAAGCATTAATGATATTGGTGATACATCATGTGAGCTGTCTTTTCTTTTTTGTTTGTTTGTTTGTTTAGACCAGATGTTTGTGTTCTTTCCTGATGAGCCAAAAGTTGGTATTAAAACAATAAAGTCGTATTGTCAGCGCATGCAGGAAGAAAACATTTCACGTGCCATTATTGTAGTGCAACAGGGCATGACACCGTCAGCTAAGCAGGTAGATCTCTTCAACCGCATGAACAGAGACGTCGTCATATTTACATCTCATGTACATTTGTTATTACATTTTATTTAAGTGAAGAATGAAAGTTGTACAACCATACAGACAACTGATTTTTACGACCAAACTGATGTGCATATATTATTTCCTAGTTTACATAAAATGATTGAAGTAGTTTTGAGACTTTGTGGTTCAGTAAGTTACTTTCCTGTGATGTAGAATTTGGGTGAAGTAGAGACAGGATTGCTCTGTTGTCTGGTTTTATGTTAAATTTTGTTGCCAAATATGCTGAGCTATGAATACAGTTTGTCTCAAAAAACAGTACACTTGACTATTGGTCATTACTTCGGCAAATGTAGACTAATTTTCAAAAATTTTCATTGTTGGATTCCCACTGTGAAAGAATTTCGTAAATCGGTCTGTATTTGCTGAAGTTATGATCAGAAGTCAAGTGTAATGTTTTTATGAGACACTGTATACTGTACATGTATTTCTGTTTAGTCACTTGTGGACATGGCTCCAAAGTACATCTTAGAACAGTTCCTGGAAGCTGAGTTGCTTGTTAATATTACAGAACATCAGGTAAGTGCATCGGTTTCTGTAGCTAGCTTGGTCTCTGTTAATCCATTATCCAAGTATTTGAAGTGCTCATATTACAGCTTAATCATAAGTGCATTGGACAGTCATATCAGCCTGTAAAATGACTACATTACATATTAGCAGCAATGCAAGAAAGATAGCTAACGCAAACAGACCATGTGTCACTGGTTGTGGCAAGACAGAAGTGCTGCAAAAAATATAAATATCCAGGAGTGTCAATATCATTATCCTTATCAATTGTGAATTTTAAGGTCAATACCTCCGAGTCGACCTAATTAAGTGGGTCTCAGATGTCCATCCGCCTGTCCGTACGTCTGTCCGTCGCCCACAAAAAGTTTCTTTGATTTTAACAAAATTTGGTATGTATGTAGAGGTCGATGAGTGACGCACGACGGTATGCAGAATGACCTGATTCAAGGTCAAGGTCACGAGCCCTTGAAATTCGAAAATTCAGCCATTTTCAAAGGCTATCTCCTCCCCATTTATAATGGGGGCTGGCAAATGACCACGGATTCTTAAATTAGGGCACAATACCTAAAGCTTATCGGAGCCGGATTTTTGATTTTTGTCCTTCTTTTTGTGTCACGTGACTTTGAAGTTGGCAGTAAGTAGGAGTCGACCGCCAGACCTGTACGAGGCTAATTTATTGTAGTTTATAATCACAAAGCCTCTAATGAGCAGTATATGATGCTAGTAGCCTGAGAAAAGAAGTTTTTAAATCATGTCAGAAACTGCAATTGGGATTGCAGGTCAGTCACTCAGGGTCACTGGAAATGCTGTCATAGGGCGCGTATGATTTCATGTTAGTGGTCTGTGGTAACTTTTTCTTATGTGGTTATAAGATAGAGCTGTGTATCTTCCTGTGATATCACAACTTTTTGTCATTTTGTGTATTTCATATATGCATTTGATGTCATCACTTCTAGTTAACTATATACTGAAGTTGCCAAATAATTATTTGTATTGAAGCTAGGCTTCAGCTGAATATTGAATTTATTTTATGGTGCATTTTGGCGTTGTTCATGCATTCGGCTATAACTCCACCTTAAGTGAACCAATTTGGATGAAATCTGGAGCACTGACAGATTTTTGGCACGGTCCGCACAGTAGCGACAGCTCGAGAGCCAGGCTAAATTTTATTTTTTGTCATATAAGCAACGCACAATTTCACCATTTTGTGTATTTCATGTATGCATTTGATGTCATCACTTCCAGTTAACTATATGCTGAAGTTGTCAAGTAATTATTTGGCTTGAAGCTAGGCTTCAGCTGAACATTGAATTCACTTTATGGTGCATTTTGGCGGTGTTGACGCATTCAGCTATAACTCTGCCGTAAGTGAACCGATTTGGATGAAATCTGGAGCACTGACAGATTTTGGGCACGGTCCGCACAGTGTAGTGACAGCTCGAGAGCCAGGCGAAATTTTATTTTATTTTTTGTCATATAAGCAACGCACAATTTCACCGGTTTCCCGTTAGTCAAATTTCACGCAATTTGCACACAACACTTTGATCGGTGAGGCGAGGAAAACTTTCAGAACAGAGTTTTGATAATTTTACCGTAAGGGGTTGTTTTTCCGAAAAAAATACCAAAGTTTCTTGAAAAACATTTGTCTTGCGACTTCAGGCATCCATAACTCTGCACTGATTATAGGTTGACGGAAATTCACTATCAAATGATCCCACTACGGGATGTCTAGTTTCCATTTTACCGATGGAATTAATGCAAAGTCATTTCCCTGGCTTGTATGCTCCGTACAAGAAGCCTCTCCAAATTTTTGGCAACCTCCGATGTCTAATATTGGGTAAACCAAGTATGCCACTGTGCCCCTGGCTGACTAACATGGAAAAAAAGCAGGCCTGTATTGGAAACTGTAAATAAGTAACACGGCACGACAGTGCTGACATCACTCAGTTGCAGGCACATGACACTAGGCATCGGCGAATGCGGGAAGTAAACAGCTTGTGCACATATAGCTTAGCTCTTTGAGCCGAATACTGTATTGTGGGCATTCCACACAATATAGCCTCCAGTTTATATTGCATGCTGATGTTTGTGATTTTTGTTATGACTTTGTAGCTTGTTCCAGAACACATTGTTCTTACCCCAGATGAGAAGCACGACATATTGCAAAGATAGTATCCTTTAATATTTGTGTTTTGTCATTGTTGTTAAATTTATTCTTGATGAAAACTGATTAGTTAAATTGCTAATGGTCATGTGAGAATTATTAGTGGAGATTCAGATATTATTCTTGAGACACTATTAAAACTATTTTTGCTGAATATGTGAACTGATTTAAATAATTATTTGTACATGGAATGCTGAGAAAATTTCACACCAAAAATAATAGGGTGGTGTTTTTGGACCACAGTGTATACTAACGAGACAAAGCCGTTAGTCAACTATAGTACTCTTAATATTGTATGCATGTTAGCTGCTGGTTGTCTTCTTGAACAAGATTTGTGCAGCAAATTGAAAGAGTCCCAGTTGCCTCGCATTCAGCAAGGTGATCCAGTTGCTCGTTACTTTGGACTGAAACGTGGCCAGGTATGTTGAAGTTTGTAGTCCATACTGTATGCCCATAGCCAACTGCTTCTAGAGTGGCTAGTTGTGAGCTATGTCCAGTCACTATTGAGGTTATCTAGGACTGTCTTTATCAATGTAGTCTGAGGCTGTCAACGTGTTCGATTGCACATTCTCCTCTGTTCTAGCTAGTACACACGGCATTGTCATAATATGTCCCGTTAACGTTCAGTTGCATTTCAATAGTTGTTTGTCAAGTGCATATTTGATGATGATGATGATGATGATGATGATGATGATGATGACCTTTGAGTTGCAGTTGCTGGTGAGTCACTTAGTGGATAATTAACTCGCTTGTTATGGCTAAATTGTATTCATTATATGATATACATCGGTTGACAATGACGTAATTTTGATATTCTGTTCTGGCCCCCATGTGTAGGTCAAGTAAATGTAAAGTTGTAAAGGTTTTGCAGCTCTTACGGTCAGATCGCCGATCAAGCGCTAGCAGTAAGCTTTTCTTAAACCCGATGAATCAGTTTTATTTAAATAACATGACAAATCTTCACCAGTTAACTTCCTCCAGTACAATATCATGTCCTATAACATGGAGATCATATTATGACCATAGATTACTCTGACGTCACTCAACCTGTCTATACAGCAGCATAGTAATTGTACTAATTGAATTATAAAATTTGTGGTTGCAGGTTGTGAAGATTGTCCGACCGAGTGAAACTGCCGGTAGATATGTGACATATCGGCTTGTAGTATGAACAGTGGACAGTCACAGTCTGAGTGTGAGGGGTGGGGGGAACCTCAGCCCAGTGCGTCCACGTCGCCCCCTGGATATTGACTAAAGCTGGGCTGCACATTAGAAATAAAAAGAAAAATGCAAATAAATCAATTAAATTAAATAACTTAATTCAACAACTTACTAACAATTGATGTTTGTTTTCTGTGGTGTTTGCCGTGCCATGCGACCTGTAGTATAGAGAGAAAGGGTGACATTATTTGCTGAAATGTTTTTACTGCATTGCAGTTACTGCTAGTGTACCTCTGATGTGAGTGTCCTTTACAGGCACTTCGTGAATTTTGAGAATATCTGTGCATTATTTTGATAGTTACTGTGTTCTGTAGAAAAGATATGGAATGATTCTCAAGCAACATGGAGTTTAAAAGTTATGAAACAACAATCAGAACGTCATTTTATTGCTGTTATTCCGTGACAACATGGGTGGACTGATGCTACTAAACACATACATAACTTCTCACCCTGGCTATTTGTATGCAGTATCTGAGAACACATTAACACCTTAGAAGTTATACCGTCTTTCTGTCACAGTGTGCATGGCTCTGAAAAGAATCGATTTAGATGGCTGTGAAAAGAGAAGCCGGTTGTGTGGATAGATCTTTAATAGCTTACAGTAAGTGTTTAACTGATGGCCTTTTGCTTTTAGACATGCTGGTCAGTGGTTAGTCATTCGTTGATAACAATCCACAGAAGATTGGCCCCATTCTCAGTAAGCTGCTAATTCAAATCGTCACTTGTCATGATATCTACAGATATGATATGTCAATCAGCCTTCACTGATATGACTTGCGCCAATGCAGCAGCAGAACTGTCTCCTTTAAGTTCAACTCTTCCCCACATTGTGTTGCTGCCAATACAACCGTCATGATAATATCTGCCTTCAAGGCCTTGTTCTTTTTAGAAATTTCTTAGTAGTAATATATTCGCAGGTGGCACAGGAACATAAGTGGGGTGAGATGAAAAATTGTGCACGTTTCTAGTAGTCATGCATATCAGGATACCATACTCCAAATTTCTTTGCAACAGACTTATAACTGTAGAAGATATTGAACATTGGAAGTGGGTTATTTTTTAGACAGGGTAGATCACATTTGTACTCTCAACGGCAATGACAGTAAATTTTAATGAAAAATATTTCTACACAATGCATGTGCATTTACAATGAAGAGCATGTCAACAAAGTACAGCTACCGATATGTGATTATGTAGAATATGAATATGTATATACTTGTATTTATTATACACATTTATCATATACAGCAACAGTCAGTAACAGACTAACAGTGCAAGAAAGTTATTTTTTGCATTATGCATTCATTGTTTTGCTTTACTTAACTCTAAGAAACAATAACAACAACTGTTTTACGGCCGACCTGTGTTAGCCGGCACCCCGAGCTAAGAAATTGGATAATTTTATTGGTGCCAAGTTTTACTGTCTGTACGGTCTTGCTGACGGCAACTATCACATTCGGATTAAGTGACAAAATACTAAAGTTCTCCTTATCATTGTTACCTATACCATCTTGGTATCATAAACTGTCCAAGAGACAAAGATTATGAATCTGTACAAAAACAAAGCAGCAGCAAGGGAGCCTATAACTGATATACAGCAGTGTGATTTTCGTTAACGAAAACTAAAACGAAAATTGGCAAAAACGAAAAAAATAATGAATTTGCTAACTAAAACGAAAAAAATGCAAAAGGCGGCACTGCGGCGACTGCGTGCCTGAAACACGCATGCCGGTGTTTAGATTCTGACCATATAATGATGATAATGATGACGACGACAATCACGAGTAACTCTGTGTCTGTGCTGTCACTGCCGTACTGTTGTTGTTAGTATCTAATAGTAAGTAAAACCAAGACTAAAATTAGATGAAAACTGAAACGAAAAAATACTATAAAACTAAAACGAAAGTAAAACGAAAAAATAAACAGAAAACTAAAACGAAATTAAAACTAAAAAATATTCTTAAAACTAAAGCTAAAAAATAAATCAAAACGAAAATCACACTGATATACAGCATAACCTGAATTTGTACAACATCAACTAGTACTAATTACACTATGTTGGGTAAATGTATCTTCTTTCTCAAAAATACACTACGCCTGCATTCACCCTTGTATTCTGGCATTTACAGACGATTGCCAAAGTGACTCTAGCAACTGACTGGTATAAGCAGCTGTTAATCTAATTATTTACTGTCACACCAGATATCAACAACAGTGGTACCGACTCAGCCAGCCACTCTTCACTCACTAGCTTTGTTGTAACAATATAATAATAATACCCAGGTCAACTTTTATAGTGCTTTCATTATTGACGCAACCACGAGAGTTAACCAGGTTCATCTGATGGTTCATCCACGTGGCCACAAACCCTCTGACCAATTAAATCCAGCCGACTACAGCTGTGAGTGCTACTGAGGCTGCTTCCGTCCCGTCCATACCTAGCATCGCCATTTATTACGTACTCGTTTTACCGTACCACGGAGGTTGTAAGGCTAGTCGACCTTAACTGAACTCAGGGGCCAACCTTTTTACCTATGTACTCGTTTTACCATGTCATAACGTCCCTCCCCTTTCTAAGACTGGCTGAAGCAGTCCGATGATGTAGTCCAAACCAGAAGAAACCCGCACTCACAAGAGTACAAAGACCCAGGTTAGTTTTGTGACTTGTGACTTTTAACCTTTGACCCCGAAATAAATGGGGTTCCGTGACTCATCGTGGAACTTGTTTGTCAAGTTTACCGTGTTTTATAACGTTAATAGAGCGCGTGGCACATACTGAATGTGACTCACCAGGGGGCAGCATGCGACGCGGCTAGCGTACATTTCGGTCCGACTATACGGAGAACTGAGAACCGACATACTTGTTGTAATCACAATGTACCTCAGCTATTCTAACAATTTGAATTTGCCAGTATGTGGTCTCATTCCCCCTGAAACCCTAAAATCCCTTTAGCCGTGGACCCATGACCTGGACACGTGCCCGTTCCCAAGTGTTGCGGTATCATTTTTATCAGACGCTCAACCTGAATTGTTTCGGGACTGGGAGCAGGCGAACGCTGGTACAAGATGGCTTCAGATAGTCGTTCAGTGGGACTGCCACAACGCGGCCTCCGATTTCACTGATATAAAGACGTCGCCTGGCGCTTTCAAGATGAATCCGACATGGATGGGAGAGAGATCCGACGTAGTGCTTCACGAACTGCATCGTTGGACTTAACAGCACGATCCTGTTGTTAGTAGAATCGGCGACAAGCACGAACTCGTCTTTAGCCAGGCTCATGTGACACGGCCAGTTCAGTTGACCCATCTCAGAACCGCACTGGGCAACGTAGGTAGATAGAACGCCGCCAGTGGAGTCGACTTTGCAGACTCGATGCTGGCCTGGTAGGCCTGAGCATCCCGCAGAGCTGTGACTAACCACGTACTGACCAGATGGCAGTTTGATGGCGTGCCACGGTCGCTGGATGTCTGCGGACAGTTGGACGCGATGCAGCCAGTCGCCGCCGTCCAAGCGGAGCTCCAGCAGCTGACGACTGTCGGCGAGCGTCACCAGCAAATTATCGTCGGGCGTAACTGACACGCCACACGGACACCCATCGACCTCCCACTCGCGTACCGACCCTTGCAACTCCACGGCACGTATCAGTCTGTTGGCGCAGTCGGCGACGTAGAGGCAGTTATGAAGCAAAGAGGACGTCAAGTCGTTCCACTCATCGCCCACGAGCCCAGCCAACGTCAAGCGGCCGAGAAGTGTGTAGTCGTCAGTGGTGGTGTAGACGTCAATGCAGTTGGCTCTCAGCACGTACAGGAGGTTATGTAGCGAAGTTACGCCGTAGACAAATTCGCTGCTCGGTAGCACGTCGATGATGCACGAACCTCCAAACAATAAAATCATTTACTATACTTACAAGTTACACTTATTTATGTTAACATTTTGCCCAGCTCTTCAGTTATGCCGCTACCAAGTTAAGTAGGCCTAATGTATCCTAGATTTTCTCAATCCTGTTATACAAACCGTCTGAAGAGTAAAGCTGCGTTCGCGTGGATCGGATGCCGCCGAGTGGTGCGTGCGGCATGCTGCGCGACATTTTCACCGCAACGTGCTGCAATTTGCCGCAACATGCCACACGACGAAGAGCCAATTAGCGCAAATCGTGCACGTGGACAAATTTTGCATATGATATGAAAATTAGTTTGTATTTTTCGTGCAATATGCAGTCTAATCAATTCTCAATAAACTAGCAAACTGCTCAAGTGACATTCGGAAGTATCGATGAAATTTGGGAGCGTCCAACTGCATAGCTTAGTGTATCAGCCGGTAAAATTCACCCAATTCGCGGTATCGCGGACACGTTTCCGGCAAACAATTTCTTCAGGCTCGTCTTCCACAAGAATTGAAATAGCAAGCAACAGCAGCACAATGTGTCACCCTCAGCCATTTTGTCGCACCGCTGTGCATTGCCTTGTATTGCGTTGAAGTGTCGGATGCGATATGAACACGGCTTAAGCCTACATAGGCCTATTCAACTATAACGTAATGTATGTAATGTGAATTTGTACAGCGCATTGTCGTAAAACCTCTAATGCGCTGTATGCTTTAGTACGTTGCAAACAGAAACGTTTTCAACTATAGCATGCATATCAGTTAAAATACTGAACTAAAATGGTATTATTATTATTATTATAATGTATAACAGAGTTTTGGCAGTGGCATTGTAGGTAATAACAACTTGTTCGTAGGCCTACTATGATGTATGTCTTGCATACGTAGACTGCATAAAATAACTGTACATAATGTTTGCAGTTTTCTGTGTACTACAGTTCTACATCTCTATGACTGAACTTGTGAAAACGGAAAAAGATCAAATTTAACTAGATGCATGGTAAAGCCCAGCGTGAGCCCGCCCGACATTCTGTTGTTCTAGACTGTATAACACGTGCCAAAGTTATCCTACTGTCTGTTCTATAATGTCCATGCGGTAAGGCTGGCAGTGTCTCCCAATGCGAAAATATTGGTGGGTGGGCAAAAACTCGCCAACCGTTCTCGGCTGTTTTTGGACCAAAGTTCACCAAATTTCGGGGCATGTAGGGCAGTTCCTGTAAACTGACCAGTTTCTTTCCGATTGTTGATATCATGTTCTGTTGCTCCCAGCC
>Ga0209780_1003365_pt1 | contig 11878 bp, 9 predicted proteins | sample WorMetexBAHAMAS2_FD_187384 | JGI IMG/M metagenome (GOLD analysis project Ga0209780, IMG submission 187384) | Marine gutless worms symbiont microbial communities from Max Planck institute for Marine Microbiology, Germany - Inanidrilus exumae... | ecosystem: Host-associated > Annelida > Digestive... | reverse complement strand
CCTTTCCACAACTGCTGCTGAAGCCGTGCCAGCTTTTTTATCCCCATTATCTACTCAGGAACTGCAAGAAAACTATTGCTTTAACGCTGTCTGCTATAAAAAGAGTGCAGTAGAATAATTAGCTAAAAGTGAGTGAATTGGTTATACAGTAGGCCTATATGTGTGTCAGCGCGTGCTCATAAGGCCTAATATCTGCATTGTGAACATTGATTTTGAGCAGAACTCAGACTTGAATCCGCAAACTTGAAGTCGGACTGTGGCTCGGAGTGGGTGGACTTCAATGGTTATTAAATTGTTGGCAGCAGACATGGGACAGACATGGAAGATCGGACAAAGCAACAAGCTCAAACAAGCTTCAATCGCCGGCTGGGTTTCTGACAACTAAAACACGTACGGTTTCATGTTTTGGCGATTTCTTTATCTTGTAAAAGTATGTTCGTCCTTGTAATACTCGGACGAAAATGTACGCTGGCCGCGTCGCGTGCTGCCCCCTGGTGAGTCACGTTGAGCATGTGCCTTGCGCTCTATTAACGTTAGAAAGAAAGACGCCGCGCGTCCTATTAAGGCCGGGGGAAAACGGGACAGACAGACTGACGGACGGACGGCCATACCGGTGCATTACGCTTACCGCTAGACGAGGCCAGAATAATAAAGCATTTCGTTCCTATTGTTTAGAGTTTACAGCAGCGTAGTTCTGTAGATTTCATTGTCTGAAATAAACGAACGAAATACAAAAAAATAATAAAAATCAGAACCGGGTAAGAAGCCGAATTGAGCTTGAAACCCAATAGGAGCAGTGGAATCAGTAGCTGCCGCGGCGTCCGAAGGCTGGTAGTTACGATAATAAACGGTCGACTTTCGACGACTGATGAACAGAACTTCGGCCTCGTGCGTTACGCTCATCAACGTCGGCAGTCTCATGTGAGCGCACATTCGCGTCTGTGGACGAGGATTTGGCGGGAAAATTATCAGCACAGCGTCGACGTCATCGTCGCACCTGCCGTAACACAGTGACGTCACATGACACAGTGACGTCATGTTGATCCGTGTCAAATCGCACCGCAGTTACAGACTACTTTTTGGACTAAGGCTGAATACGTTATCTATATCATGTCCTACTCGACACATCAAGAGCCATTTCGGAGATAGGTCTCAACTAGAAGTCAGCACTTACAAGAATGCAAAGATCCACACAGGCTGTTGTACAAACAGTTTATGACTAGGCCCCATGTCCACGCGTTACAGTATCTACGTTAGGCCTATTTACTACAAATAGGGCCGGTAAATGTGCATCAACCGTGCCAAACAGTAACTTATACACACAAATCAGCACAGTGTCGCTACTGGCGAGCAACAGATACATTCAGCCAAAATTTTCCAATTTCCAGCACTGCGCCGTAACTGGTTTCCCAACTCCACATTCACTTTTCGCAACAAACGACTACTGGAAAAATTTCTAACTTTTAAAATCTAAGATGGCGCACGGCCGCCGTCTAAAAAATCGAAAAATGGCAGATAAACGGCGTTGGAACCAGTACCATGTTAAGCTGTCAAACGTGGCGGAGAAAAATAGGAAAACCAACACACAGACACACACATAACTATGGCATGGTTTATCCATAAGTACGTAAAGTAAGTAGGTGAACAGCGCCTCATTAAATAATTGAGTTAAGGTTTTAGGCTACGTCCCACCCGACACAAAATAGGTCATTTCGGAGACGTTCTTTCTAGTCAATTTCTTAGCTAAGTACTGAATAAACTAAATCTAACACAACAAAAGCAAATATGCATCCATAACAAAATATACGCTACAGCAACATATAATAGACTAAACATAAAAAGCTAAAGCCAAATTTGGTCGCTTCTTACGACCTCCGGCTGGAATGGGAACGGTACTATTCTGGAAGGAGTAGATGAGTAAGAAAATAAATAAGTAAGGGAGAAAATAAGTAAGAAAGTTAAGTAAGCAAACAAACAATTTATATAGGCCTAGCGCCGAAATCAACAAATAAAAAGGCGCATTACGGCCCCGGGGGCCGTGGGCGCATAAAGTCTTACGAGTGCGACACTCCACTCTAAAGCGTTCAGGTATAGCACGTGTTAACGAGGGATGACACAGTTTTACCCACCACCCACACGTGTATCCACGAACGGAATGAGCCATTCTTCCCCAGCCGCAGATCTAGCGTCACCGCACTTTGGCTGGTACTCATATCCCGTCCTGCTGAAGTTAGGAAAGGATAGGAAAGAGTATTTATATAGCACCATTTATATATTATATTACATTTATATATTATATTTATATATTATATTATGTTACGCATAGTCTCAAGGCGTTCAGAAATGGATCACACAGTTTTACCTGCAATTACACCATGCCTGCCTATCGTAAGCGTTCGCCAGATGGCGCCACCCCTAACTGAGGTAGCAGACATCCCATTGTAGCTTGCTACTCATTTATCGACTCCGAAGAGATGAAAGGTTGAGTTGGCCTGGTTGGTTGACCTATAGCGGACGGTTTACGAATTAGGTGGTCACCCGTCGGCTACAGGTCAAGCGCAGGACAGGGAAAGTTTGCCGGCCAAAGACCGACGTTCTACCGCTGTGCCACGCAACCAACCTGGAGGCCGAGTTGGCCTGGGAGCAACAGCTTAGGCCGATACGATTGCACAAATTGTGGTACGAAATGCACAACACAGTTCTCAATAGAATGTGTCTCCTATCGTTCAGACAATCAACATTACTGATACCAATTAAAGCCTAGAGAAGGAGATCTAATTTTTTTTAAATCTGGTTGTATCGTAGATCTCAGAGAGTAAAGTTTCATACTCGAGTAATGCGGTTTTACGGCTATTCGAGAAGGATGTCGAATGTACAAGGTTGAACGCAGTGAAATGCAGCTGGACGCGGTCTCCATAGTGACCAGTGAATCTGTAGCGACACGTGACGTCATCTGGGTATGACTCAGGAAACCTGGGAGACGTGAATGTACCATTGATGGCTGAACTGGCCGCGAACTGTACATCACAGCTCTTTGCTGTCGGCAAACACATGCGAAAATGGCAATTAATACACAAAAAGTAAAACAACTAAAAAGCTGTTCTCGATCGAGGATCGAGGTCTAACCGACCGCGTTACTGCATTATCACGCCTACAGACACAGATGAAGTCGAAGAGACAGGAAGTTGATTCCAGAAGCAGACAGGGCAAAGCATATCGAACGGAACGATCAGTTATTCGTAACTAGGATAACGCTTGTAGCCGAGCGAGAGAGACAAAAGACGAAAACCGAGTGCTGCTAGGAGGCTATAAGTCATCCACCTGGCGGTATGCTGCCATTACTTTAGGCCAGGCCTGCGGTTATCTTCCCAGCCGCAGAGCATCACACCCCTTGGCCGGTACCAAGTTATACGGCTTGGTGACGGAGGCACACAGGTGTGAACAACTTGCCCGACGTTGTTACGCAGCTTTGCTCGAGCAGGAATTGAACGCACGACCTGTTGATCGCAAGTCCAACGCTCTACCCGTTGCGCCACCACGCCACCTTTGTAATAGATGAGTGAGTAACTGGTAATCTGCATATCTTGCCGATATCCCTTAGGCAAGCCTTCAACGCGATGCTTTGCATTTCTGTTTGTTGTCTCTAGTGTCACTTGTATATGAAGAAAGTAAGTAAACAGGTGCGTGTGACTAGGTAACGTAACGTAGCTGACTTGACGGAGTGCTGTTGTTGAAAGGTGAAGACTGCAATGATATCGTTGGTGTAGTGACAGCATTCGATATCAGCGACTGACGACCTACACGGTACAGACGCCTAGTTATCCATTAATAGATCTATTTTACTTCAGCGTCATCACCGTTATCATTAAAAAGCATCACTCGACATTTTTGCCAGTGATGCGCCACAGTAAACGACGTTTACGTATACAACTATAGCATCATTGTATCCAACTGCAGGTTATCACGGCTGTTACATGTAAAGGTCCTACTTTTTGTTACACGACATCGACAACTCGTAACAGAAATTTCATTTGAAACGTTTTACCGTTAAACGTTTGGCACAAACCGTTTTACGGCGAAACGCATAACTGGACACGTTTCATACAAAACGCCTAGAAACGTTTGTCTGTAAAACATGTTGTCATAAAAGCGCATGCCAGTAAAACACGTTGACGATAACGAGTAACAAAAAGTGGGACATATACGCGTAATACTATAAAACGCCTAACGTGTGTTCTCTTTTTAGAATGTAGTAGCTCGTGAACAACACTTAGCGGCTAACGCAGCGCCTCGGACGCATTTACACTTAAATGATTATAGCGCTTTATAAATGTTTTACTTACTTACTTTTATATTATTAAATGCAGAGTGGTTAAAAGTTTAATAATAATCAATCATGCACTAATCTTAGTCGAAACCAACTTGCTAGTTTCCATCAAACGTCCGTTCAGAAAATTCGTAAGCGTAAAGATTAAGTTGCAGTTCTATGCAACGGTTACAAATTCTTTGTGAATCAAGTCAACCCAGTCTGCACAATATCCACAAAACGTTTTTTCACCATCAACCAAAGCACGCAGTTGAAGGGTTGCACCAACGACCTTTATTGGAAGTCTACAGTTTCATTGGGCCATCCTCCAAACAAATAATAGGCCTACGTGACGTTCGCTGCTTCTTGCCAAAAGGCGTGTTTCTGGCGTGGTTAGCTTCTTCATTGTGTTATTTTCCCCAAAAAAAGTTTGGATTGTAATTTGTAAGATGTACAAAGATTTATTGCATGATTGTTTTATTCTGTTCTTTAGCCGCCCTCAATCCTATAGGGTTGGCCACACCATGGACGTACTTTCTCCATTTATCTCTGTCGTCTGTAATTCTGCATGATTACTGATACAGATATATTTTATTTGATTTATTCGAATGAGATAAACAGCAGTCTGAAGGACATAACACCTCTACAACCATTCTTTTTGCTAGCAAGCACCTAAATTTGTTTATGTAAGCCTATTGGGAATGCCGGTATTTCTCACCGCGACATTATTTACGGTACATTTTTAATTTGTGCCGCCGCCTTCGGTCTGGTATACTCATCATTAACCAAACCAACATTGCGCGCGTTTACCGGTTCTGTACGAGGTCGAAGTGACGGCACCGGAAGTGGTGAGGCGGTCACGTGGTACAAACCGGAAGGACGCCGCGAAGCCCTGAGCCTCGATCGTGTCGTCGGACACGAACTGAACGTAGAGTCGATCGCCAGAGGACGTGACTGTCTGATTGTCGGCGTCCTCGCAGAAATGTTGCACGCGCGGCGTCATGGCGTCTCTACCGTCATGCACCGCGATGAAGTCGCCGCAGCTGAGCAATCGCGACACTCCGTCCGTTACATCCCACAACGAAACGCTCTATTGACATTTTATCTCCGCTCGCCACGCAGCATAAAGCAATAAAGCATTGCATTCACAGGTACAGTCAAAAGACCCCTTCACATCACCGCTATGCGGATTGCAATCCATGGATCTCGAATCCTGGGATCCCGGCCTCACCGAGAGTAAAGGAAGAGTATTTTATATAGCGTCATTTATACTACGCATAGTCTCAAAGCGCTCAGACATGGATCACACAGTTTTGCCTGCAAATTAACCCATGTCGGCCTTTCCTATACGTAAGCGTTCACCAGATGGCACCACCTCGAACTGAGGTAGCAGACATCCATTTGCAGCTTACTACTCAGCTATTGACCCAGAAGGGATAAAAGGCTGAGTTTGCCTGGTTGGTTGGCCTAGAGCGGACGGTTTACCCACATAAGCTTAGTGGTCACTCGTCAGCTACAGGTCGAGCGCAGGACCAACGTTCAAACCGCTGTACCACGCAACCAGCCAAAGGGAGTGCGACATAATCCCGGTCCCGCGATGAGCGACGACGACGAGCGGTCGCCGCCAACAAGTACTACATACTCCGGGATTATCGCAGTAGTCAGTCACGCTCACGCGGAACAAAACGTTGTGGTGAATACTGCTGGTGGTTATCCCGCGGTATTTTACCGCTCCCGCTTTCGTGCAAAACACTAGTTCGCAGCCCAAAGTCCTCTTCCTTCTCCTCCTTCTCCTCCTTCCATAAAAGTGCAATTTCTCACGGAGGATAAACGCACAGCGGCCAGGAACGCCACGTTTCCGGCAGGACAACATGATGAGGTTAAAACCAATACAAAATGACTATAGCGCTTTATAAATAAAATGTGCTCATCACACGTGACGTATATTGTTCGATGATTTTGGTGTTCAGGTAACATCCTTTTATCTCATTATGTCATGCGTGCGATTTACGTGCTTCTTAATAAAAAGTCATTTACTTAATTACTTACTTCTTGAAGGCATCAAAGGTGTGAAATGTTGAATGTCCGTTTGTCAGCAGCAAAAAACATCAGTAGGACGTGTGATGTAGCTGACCTCAGACCGACCTTGAGTCAGCGTGATCTTGTTGCTGCAGCTGCTGCTGCTGATGATGATGATGATGATGATGACGTCGCCCATTGGCAAGCCGAACACTGCTGAACGTCAGCGTAATGACTTGACGAGCGGCCGCCGCCAACAAGTACGAACAGGACATTGACGGCGGATAATTCTGCGGGAATTTCTCGGAGAAGAAACGACCGGAAGTGACGTCAGCGGTGCTGAAGAAGTCGTACGTGCAGCTGGTTCCCCATCGCCGACTTCCGCCGATTACATGATAATCTTCTACACACAGCAACGACAGCGTTTCATCACTGAGCGTTGTGACTGATGTGGGATGAAATTTTGCATGAAAAAAATAATATAATAAAAATTTCATGAATTAAAATTTCGAAATTTTAAAAACCCGGTGTTTGAAATTTTCGTTGAAATTTTACACTGTTGCACGTGAGTGACATAATGCTCAAATAACATAACAACAAAAGAATTAGCAGAACAATAGATCTTTGTGGACATTTTTTTCGTGCTGCCGTGAAAATTTCAATAAAAGTCTCATGGAAAATGTCTATCAAGATTTTCATGCTAGTAAAATTTTATGAAATTTTACATCACTAACTGTGATACTTTTGTTCGTTCTAAAACGTGACGGAATCGATCTGAGCGACCTGCTCTCGCTCTGTGTGTTTATCCGACGACTTTCCAGCGCCATCCTTTTTTGCCTCAGATTTTTTGTTCTGACTGATCTTCGTTACCAGTCACGTGACGTTCTGCCCAGTGGGCGTAACTGCACCGGTCGTTTTAATCTGCCTTTTGATTTTCGCCGAACAGATAGATCTGTGACGCGTTTTTTTAGTATTATTCTTACCGCAAGAAAAGCGCTGCTTCTTCCACGCTATCTTCCTACAGTAGACTTCGTAGACGAACATAGCCTAGAAAAAGTTGGCTACACTTTGCTCGCTATCGTTCAAGTGGGCCGTGGTTAAGACTTTGCGCGTGTTTTGCTTTGTGTTTGTATTTCTGCAGTGTAGATTTTGACGGATTTCTAAATAGGACTTTGCAAGATCGTGTTTTGCATCGTAATTGCAACAGCGTTTATGTTGCTCGATGCTGTTTACTAAATACCTAACGGACTGCCTCCACGGACTTTTGCCTGCACCGTTTCTTCTTAGCTACTCGGTTTTTGATTTTATTTTTTCCTTATTTTTCGTTTTTGGGCCTTGCGCTAGATTAACCTGGCCATCTCGTCAGCTTTTGAGCGCACGTTAATCTACCGTATCGTATCATATCGTATCGTAATAGTTCAGTACACAAGCGATGTAAACAGTTGTCACCATGGATATCGTAGATACTGTCTACAATGTTTCTTTAAACTTCGCTAGCAGTTGATAGACAAGTGTAGCGTATATATCTTAGCAGGTAATAAAACGCGTCTCTGATCGTGGGCGGTCCGGCGGCCGACACTGCTCGGCGGGCCAGTATGATTACGTCCCGTTAGGGCGAAACCTTGTTTTAACATGTAACCAGGTCTGAAATAAAACTGAAATAATCTTCAGCCGCTTGAAAACTTTTAACAGTCATGCACGCGAATGGAACATGTTCCAAAATATTCGTCGGCGGACACTTTTCAGCCATCAGTCAGTTCAGTGATGTAACAATATACGTCACGTGTGATGAGCACATTTCAATGAACGTGAAACGAAAATAAATCGATTAACTGAACTGAGAGATAGTTCCGAAGCATTTTATGACGTATCGGAGTGTGAAATAAACTTCTTTCAGAACCCGCGGTCGACGTTGGCGCGGTGCGCTAAAACACGTAAAAGAATTCTATTCGATACATATAATCACGGACTCACGACTGTACGCAATAAAGTACGCATAGGTTCTTTCGGGAACGGACAAGAAAGAACTTGCTCCCTGACCAGGCGGCTAGGGTTGGGTGATCTATCAGAATAATGTGCAATTTGAAATATATGCGGCCGAGAAGCAACCACTCTTTGTGCTCCTGTTTTAATCGTAACATCTATACTATCAGCGCCACACAGTCGCACGGATTTTGACGGAAAATACGTCAAAAGACGCGGTTTCGCGCAAAGATGTTCCATTTCGGGGTCGCAAAAGCAAAATTTAAACTTAAAACCCCCTTTCCCGAGAACCGCTGTATTGGTGTCCGTTTTCGATGGGACAAAATTTTCGCATGAAAACGGCTTTAACACTGGACATGCTCACGTGTAAACGGCTCTTAATTGTCATCGCAGCCCAATAAAAGTTGCATAGTGATTAACACGGTAAAGCCATCAGAGTATTCCCTTCTTGTCTCAACAATAACGTCTGTGTTGAAAATGCATGTTTATTGAATAAATATTTTACAACCTTTCCGACTTTCATTGCACAGTCACTGAATTTTGCCTCTCCTTGAAAATTTTCTGCGGACACCCGTCAAAATATATACGCTGAACAAGTACGACGGTCTTTTATTGTCGGGCCGATTCGTACGCTGGTCGCGTCGCTTGTTGCCCCTGATGAGTCACAGTGAGTATGCAGACGGGACAGACAAACAGACGGACGGACGGACGCCAGACCGTTACATTACGCTTTCCGCCAGACGCGGCCAGCGTAATGAGAAACGGGAACTAGCTCCAACGACGAACAGGAACCGATGAACAGCTGCTACATATTGGGACGTTGTAGCTTCACACGGCAAAATGATGGGCGTGTCAAACGCAGTGGAGCGGAAAGCCACCGTTTTCATCAATTTCGGACGCATTGCTCAGTGATGCAGCGGTGTCGCCTCGTCTCCGTCACCTAATGCTAGCAGCAGCAGCGGCAGCAGCATTTACCGACATTCCTCACTGGCGAAATTCGCTTTAATCTCAAGAAGGATTGGCCATCACTGACAATTCGTGGCACATCCTTGGAAATAGTTTCTGTCTATAAACTGTTAGGTGTCTTTATTTCTGCTGACCTTCGTTGGGAAACACACCTTGAGTAGGCTTATATCATTTCTAAAGCTGTATCACGGTTATATTTCTTGAAACAGTTGAAAACAGCCGGTTTATCCTCACCACAAATTACTGTACTTGTACACCACAGTGATATCAGACCAGTACTCAAATATGCCTCACCGCTATGGCACCCTACTTTGACCAAGTCTCAAACTGAGCGCTTGGAGGCTGTTCAATTCAACGTAGGGCTACTAACATTATTTTTCTGACTCCTCATCTTCTATTCCCTACCTTTCTACTTTGGCAGATCGTTCGTTCACGAAAGCACCTATCCTTAGTCTAGAGCGAAACGTGCTTCAAACAGCACCGACCAATCTCATGCGTGAGGAACTCAAATAACAGTGACGTTAACACTGATGATTATACAGTAGGCAGCATTGTCCAGTGACAACGTAACATGCTGGCTGGATGCACTGCAAGTCGATCCCGATTTCAAATCCCGCTGTCTCCATTTTAAAACGGTTTGGTTTTTAGTCACATTTTCGGCATATTCGAAAAGTTAGGGTAAGGGTTAGTGGTTGGATTAGAGTTAGGGCCCAACATTGACATCTGCCCCGTCTGTCCGTTCTTTATTTTTAGGGAGACCCGATACTGGATAGGGTTGCATCACGTTTACCGGTTAGTATTCAAACATTTTCAATTTTCAACCATACGCCCGATGACCCATGATTGCATAGTAGCATGGCGCGCTTTCTGTGCGATAGCTGAGCGTTTTGTTATCTCCGCCGGAAGTTAACAAGGATAATATTTTGACCCGTCTTAGTCTGCTTGTTAGCAGAATAACTAAAAAGTTATGGCAAATTTTTATGAAATTTTGGGAAATAAGCAGATCTTGGAGCAGAGAACTGTTTATTACATTTTGAAAGTGATGCGGAACACAGTCGGTCGTAAATGCCGCTACAATGCGATTGCTGAGCTTCGCGTAAAGAGGATACGGCCTACGTCTACAGCTGTACTGGAACAACGATCAATACCTACTTTACTTACACGCACGCACCTGCCGCTCGCCGGTAACGACACTGTGCCGATTTCAATGTGGCGTCATGGAGTGTGTGCACCACCGAGTGTCCTCTCGACTAGTTGAGTCTTTTATCAATTTTTCTGTTGATATTTTTTCAGAACCGTTTAAAGGTCTCCTTTTACATAACATCACGATCGAGCCGTGGTACCTAAACGGGCGTAGCTGGTCAGGGGGTCCAGAAGTCCGGACCCTCAGCTACCAGCAGAGTTGCCCGTGAGATATTAAACAAATCCGATGAAAAAAATTTGAGGTGCTGGGTACCCTCAGGTGCTGGGTACCCCCCACCCCGATTTGCGGTGTATTGATGCTAGCTTCGTCGCGAAAAGACCCCTGGTATATGTTTTGGGCCTCCTAGGCGAAACTTCTTGGCTACGCCCTGGCCCATATACAGCAAATCGCAAATCCGTCCCCCGTAGTTTTCACTTCTGCCCTGCGGTGACTGAGTGCGGTCTGCCTTCACGTACTATCATCTGGACCGTTTCTTCTGAGCAACCCGGTTTTTGTTTGTTTTTCGTTTCTTCCTTGCCTTTCTGTTTCTGATGCCGTACGCTAGATTAAAGTGCAGGCCCTCCGTCAGCTTTTGAGCGCATGTAAATATACCATCATCTCGTATCGAATGTTGCCCAGTCTCTAAAAGTCAGTTCAACTCGCTAGATTAGCTTACTGTGGATCTTTTATGAAAATATTTAATAATCGATCTAAAGGGATTGCTAATTACTTGTATGGAAATGTTTAATGTTCAAACTCCGCACTGTGCTATAAATAAGCGCAAGTGCAAGTTTCTTTCTAACATAATGTCATCGAAGAATGTATTGTGCGAAATCTGTCAAGAGTTTGCAGAAAAGGAATTGGAATTGTGTGCATATTCGTCTAACTGCAGTGTCAATTTATCTTAGTTAAGTGATCATTTATTTAATTTATGTAACTTATGTTTAATTATGTATGTTTTTTCTGCTACCACATTTGTGGTGAAATAAAGTTGTGTGTGTATCGTATCGTATCGTAGCAATGGGGCGTGATAACCTTTTCGAAGAAAGCGGAAAATGCCTCGAAAGCCACGGAACTGCGGTCGTAGACGTTGACTTTGTTGCTGTTGTTGCTGGCGATGTTGGCGGCGACGACGGTGGCTGGTGTGTAGCTCTAGTACGGCGCGTGAAGACGACGAGTAGAAGTCGCGGTCGTCCGACCACATCTGTGTGTCATTGCCGCACAACTCGACCGTCCAGTTTGTCAGTTCGTTGACGCCGCCCAAGTCGTCGACGTTCATGTACAGCCGCACGTAGTCCGTCTCACATCTACAGACAATCAACGCACGTACAAGGCAAACAAGGCAAGATACAAGACTAACAAATTCACCACTTTGTACATCTATAACTCCATCTCTCTTTCACTCCAGGCTTAAAACTTAC
>Ga0209780_1003364_pt1 | contig 11879 bp, 8 predicted proteins | sample WorMetexBAHAMAS2_FD_187384 | JGI IMG/M metagenome (GOLD analysis project Ga0209780, IMG submission 187384) | Marine gutless worms symbiont microbial communities from Max Planck institute for Marine Microbiology, Germany - Inanidrilus exumae... | ecosystem: Host-associated > Annelida > Digestive... | reverse complement strand
GCTTAGAAATACCTGACAAGCTGCTCACGCCTACTTAACCCTTCCTCCACCCTACACAACTCGCACATACACCGCACACACCTACCAATTCCCTCCTCTCCCGGGGCTGGCGCATTGGACCGACATAAAGGTCTCAGCGCTGGGGTCCAGAGTAGGCTGGACCCCTGCCCGCAATAACGAACGAACGAATCACTACATCAAACCTTTATGAATTACTAGTGGATCGCGCGCCTCCGACAGAGTGCCGCAGGCGCGAGGAGTAACTGGCCTTCGGTCGAGTAAGCCACCAGTACTTCATATTTCATATTGGTTAAACGAAAGATGATAATTCTGCATAGAACCTTTTGGGCCTTTCTGTACATGTAGATGATGTGAAATTACACTTGGACATAAATGTTAGAATTTTAGATATTTTTGAGTCTGAATGAAACATTTGCAACTGTTAGATCATAAAATAGTTAGAATTCAGCAGCTAAGCACATTTGCTGACTATGTGAATGTTTCAGGTCTGCCTTCCCAATCAATGGTTTTATGATCATCAATCGTCTTGGGCTGAATGATCTTATTGAACCAATAAACAAGAAGCTGGAATTTCAGCTACAGGATCCATTTTTGCTATACCGGACTTCTAAAGGTTGAGTTTATGTGCTATTATTGTTACAGCGACTAATTTAATTGCCCTTCATCCAGGACAACCTGGTACAGCTGGTACAAGAAAAAACACTCACTTATCCCGCATCTTTGTGGGTATTATACAGTTTTTTAAAATGATTTCCTTTGCTTGTGCTACTGTTATTATAGTTAATGGAAAATTATTTTTATTAACAAACCAGCATATCTGCACTAGTCATTATGCAGGTGAACACATGGAATTTAAGGTGTTTACAAATATACTGGGCTATATGTATTGCTTGTGTTAGGGCCTAATTTTTAAAAGATGTAACTTTCTTGGGGTAAGATAATTGAAAAAGAAAAATATAACAATAACCATAGATTTAGATTAAATATCTAAATTGAAATTAGGTAGATTATTTATTTGAAAAAGTATAATTTGTGTAAGATTGCTTACTGGACCGATTTTCACCAAATTTTTACCATATAGTATGTATTTGATTGTAGGTTACTAATTTGACCCTCTTTATGTGATCGCTTAAGCGACTTTGCTATGGCAACCAATTTTCGGGTTAAAATGGGCAAAATTATCCGGCTCATTTTCGTTTGTCGCCTTGGTGGAGTGGAATTTTGCAGTTCCAATTTCAAAAGATTTATCTGAGATGATCTGGCTACATCGTGTAAAAATTTGGTGAACTTTGGTGCAGTAACTTTGGAGTTCAAGAGGGTGAAAGGTGTACATAACATCCCTTTGTCGATCAGCAGTTTGGCTACGCGGCGCCACTGCTAGACCTTGTCGGGATTAGTACTGAGTTTTCAGGGCGATCACTACTCAGTTTTGTTTCAGTTATTCGCTAACGGGCGTCACTGCTATGCCGCGCGGGCTACATGGTAGGCTCTGCCACGCATTTCTAGTTGTGTATTATTATGCTTATTACATACTAGTTCATATTTGGTGAAGTTTATTAAGTATGTTTAATTGTTTTGTTAAGTGATTTTTCCAAAACTTGAGGCCACAACCACCAGTTACTTAATCAACCCATCAAATGCACATTTTAATTTAAAAAACAACTCTCACATGTGAAATATGTAGATCATATTGTTGGAATGCTGGTACAGATCACTTCACTTGAAGTTGGATAGATTTTTAAGTCGACTTCTACGAGTCGACCTAATTAACTGGATCTCGAGTGTCCGTCCATACGTCTGTCCGTACGTCCGTCCGTCCGTCCATTTGTCCACAAAAAGTTGCTTCGATTTCAATGAAATTTGGTATGTAGGTAGAGGTCGATGAGTGATGCACGACGGTGAAATTGGGCATATTTTCAACAATGTGTTGTGAAATAACACATTTTCCCTCTGAATAACTCGTACAAGCATCACAATTTGTTGCGATGTACTGTGTAGGAAGTATCTATGGTATTTGGTTTTATGACCGTGATGAGTGTGCGCGTCTCGGGCAGCTGATGAACAGGTACCTATTATGTGTTATTCGAAACAACTAAGGCAGTTTGGCGTGCCTCGATCACTGGACAAAATGGTCAGTGATTGTGATGTCATCAACAGCTGAGCACGATCATCGCAATCACCATCAAAGGCGCCACCGAGTGTAGCACAGTAGGCCCAGCTGCCTACGTAGGGGGGGGTGAGGGGAGGCTTGCTGTGCTTTAATCACACGGTAGTCAGGTGCCACGTGTACTGTTCTCGTTGTCTCTTTTTTCTTTGGCTCCAAGCTAGGCTTTAGCCGAATATTAGGTTTACTTGTTGGCACATTTTGGCAGTGCTCGTGCGTTTGACTATAACTCCGCCAAAAGTGAACCGATTTGGATTAAATCTGGAGCACTCTGAGTACATTGTCGGGGGCTAGCCCTGGCAGATTTTGGGTGCAATGCGCGCAGTAGTGCCGGAAACTGGGCCCCTCACATACATATAAATTGTTTCTGATGCCACTGGATGGGACAGATAGAATCTTGTAGTTTCGGTGATGTGTTGGCAACAAATTAAGTTGTTGCTGTTTGCAGCAGTCACAATTATCCTATCATTATCTTACCATTATCGGTGATTGGTTTCAGCTTCTGTAACGTATGCACTTATGGCTTATAAATAGTTTGTTAGCAAAACATTGTCCTGGATTACAGCTTTGGCTCACCCAAAAATTTTTGCATGCGCCCCTTATAAAATCCAAATTGATTTTTGCAGTTTTAGACATGTGATTTGGCTTGTAACACCCTGTTTTGAACAGTTAAGTTTTCTAAGATATTGCTAACGTAAGTATCAGTATCTGAGGATGAAATTGTCTGTTACATGGTTGGCAGTGCAGTAACTGATACGCCTGTACCATGCATTTTCAAATGGGATATTTTATACAGCTGTACAGCGGCTAATAATGGTTTGTTTGACTTAGATTATGCAGTCTTTCTGCATTAGCTGAGCTTCTTGCACGAGTCTGCTGTGTTGACATATGGCCACGTCGTTGCTGAGTGATGGTTGCGTTGCATTGTAATCATTGCGCAGAGAGTGTCAGCGACACACTTTGATTAATGCAGTGCTGTTTGCTTTGTAGTCTTGTGCAGGTTGCGTCAGTGCCTCGGAGCGACGAGGAAAGTGGCGCGAAAGCTTCGTCGCGAGCTCGTCGTGCATCCGAGAGTGACACTGTGTTTGAAGTCGCTCACGACAAGAACGTCGATATACTGCAGATGTTGTCGAAGGCGCAGGATGAGTATGATAAGGTTTGGATTGTTCTCTGTTTTGTGCATTTCAGACAGTTTGACTTTTACTGATGCATTACACTTCAAACCAAGGTTTCCAGTTCCCACACAGCCTTGAAAGTACTTGGATTTTTTCTCTCCTAAATTCAAGGCCTTGAAAGTACTTGAAACCTAAGTAATATCATGTTTTATTACCTTATTACTGTACCATCGTCACATAAATAAACATTAAATGTGGCTGTTCCACTGCTCATGCTGTAAACTTCCGTTGAGAATTGGTCCTTGAAAATGAAATATGAGGGTCCTTGAAAGTCCTTGAAAAGTCGTTGAATTTCAATATCAAAAGGTAGTGGGAACCCTGTCAAACTGATCTAAGTGATTATTATGCTTTTAAAATGGAAAATGTGGTCAAACGCCAAAGCAGTAAGTTCTGAAAAGTGTCTAAAGAAATTTGGCAGAAGGCTGCATTGTCGTCTTGTCACCCCTCACCCCTCAGAGTGCCCCTTTCAATGATGGATCTGTATCCCCATGTAATGGTTTCCTGGGCTCACATGAGTCTGCCCTACCAAATGGCATCTCAATCAGTTGAGCTGTTGTTGTACTGCAGCTTAACATTGTTCTCAACACACTGAGACAGACACAGAGACAGCAACTGGCCGCATCTAAGCACTGTATGCAGACAGTGTGGCTTAATAGTATTAAAAAGAGAGCCTGGCAGAATCAATCATGCAGTTCTTATTAATTCTAACCCTTATTTATGGGTAACCACAAAAAAACAATTTTTAAAATTACTTTTGTAAGTCTGCTAATAATACTGTTCTGAAAGTTTTATGAAACGTTGAAATAGGAATAGCTTTTGATCATCAGTAATGACCACCCGCAATAGGAGTATATTTTATGCTTGCTGACATCAGAGCTTGTTCAAATGAATGTCTTACGAGTTTTCACACTTGATGTGCATTAGACTGCGAATATTGTATCTTAATAAATGGCTCTATTGTACCACAGAGTAAAGGTCATGCAGCTGAAAGCGTTGCAGCTGGTCCTGTTGTATCTAACGGAGTTCAGCATAATGCTGCAGCCATGCCGTTGAAGGTCAGTTTTACTAGCTTAACAATATCCAATCCATACTTCTGTATTTTTTATTCTTAGCTGTTTGGTGACACGGCTGTGGCTCAAAATTAGTGCAAGTTACACAATGCATACAGTAGGCATTCCTGACCATTGCGTTCATGGTTTATATGTTACTTTTATATAAATGATATTGATGATGTTTGTGAGAAGAACTTGAGCATCTTCTGCCTCATCTTAAAGCACTAGTTGCCGTTTGCATCGGCAGTAAGACTTTAGTCGAACGAAATTCTCCAGTTCTTGACTGGGGGTGTCAGCTAACACAGTTTCACCTGTGTCATGGCTGCCACATGATTGTAGCTATTGTTGTTGTCGTGTATTAATTGATGTGCACGTTGACTTTCTAGGTTGAGAGTCGGACACGGATGCCCAAATTAAACCCACCTGCATCAGCACAAGCCAAACAGCTGCCAGTTGTTCGACCTACTGCAGTGAGAGCCGGGACGTCGCCCTTCAGCCTGCTACAGACAGGTCTGGGTTGACACGCGTTTGCTGATTTTGGATAAACAATAGCGATACTGACACTTATCATAGACTCTTAGAGATGAAGCATTAACATATGTAACACATACAAGAACATGACGTATTCTACAGTGGGATTGAAACTCAGTCCATTGCAGTTTGCATGTGAGAAAAACAAATGCATTTGATGAACAAACAGATTAATCATTTGTATCTGTGACAGAATGCGTGTCTGTAAAGGAGGAATCATACATACTTTGGCTACGTACCAAATTTCACTGCAAGACAGACTATTTCATTGACCTATTATGATTACTGTGAGGAAACATGCAGTTTCGCCCGATGGTGGTGAAACAACATGCCCACATCAGTGGCCGTTTCCGTCCTTTGCAGTGATAACGTTGTGACATAGATTTATTTTATCACTGTATTACTGACATTCATTCTCTCCTGTTTACTTACAGCAGTTTGTCTGTTTGTTTTATGAACTGAACCTACGGATGGATATCAGATGGCAAATGCTAGGTGTAGTGCCTTCCTATTCACGTTTAGTATTAACCATGGATCTGTTTCCCTTGGTTTTTGCGATGTTGATGATGAAATTGTTTCTGCCTCAGGAACGTTTTGGCCATTTTTGTTGGTCATGCAGCCACACTGACCAGTGAGTTAGATTTCCAGCATGAGGTTTCCTGTTCGTATTCTGTACCAACCACAGCTCTAAAACGTACCATTCTTGAGCTCGGGGTATGGGACCGATGGACTGAATACTCCCAATGTGGTGGCAGGGAGCATAGTCAGTACAGTCTGCAGCTGTGTGCTGTCATTAACTCTGATCTACATGTACAAACATTGAGACATTTATTTGCATTAGAGAGACTGAGAGAGTGATTGAATGTGGAGTTTAGAGCCGATATTGGCCGATAACATCGCCTCACTAGCTACACGTGGAGTCTCTGTCGGTTGCATTGCATCTTGTAGGTGCTGATGTGACACAATCCACATCAAATGATGCTACAGCCAAGATTCACCGACAAACAAGTTCTGGCAGTCGTAGAAATGGTGCTGTTGGCAAGCCGGTGGAGAGTTTGAACAATGGTATTTGTGTTGGCATTACTCCGCCATCCACTACACAAATCAGCCTGGATACACTGTTCAAAGGCGCTAGCAGACATAATGATAACACCGGTGAAATCAATTTGCTCAGGTAACACTTACTACTGCTAAAGTGCTGTTTTTAGTGTATTCAACACACTGGCCAGCATTGTGAATGTGAATATTAGAAGTACAGTTGATGATGAACTTGTCAGTAAAAGATGCTCCACAACATTTCTGTTGAAGAGTTCCAGATGCTTTTAATGATGGGGAACAAGTGGAAGTTTTGGTGTTGGTGCAGGATTGGTGTTACAGTGCGTTACTCGCTGTAGTTTTTTCCTGTACAGGCTCCAGGGCTGTGTCCTGTAGAGGCTCCAGTGCTGTAATGCACCCTGATTCTTTGTGGATTCTGGTGCTGTATGCATCATTTTCTTTCTTACTGATTTACTGGTTTGTTTACTTCCTTAAGAATAGGCCTGTTCTGTTAACGGACCAGAGATCGTAAAAGGCGACGATACCTGGCTTTAGTTTTTTGTGTGTTTACTTCGTGGTATGGCATATTTTGTTAAGGATGTTGTGTTAGATTTAGTTTTGCAGTACTAAGCTGAGAAGAACTTTTGCAACATGACCTATTTTTAGGGACCAACCTAATTCACTGGGGAAAATGCATAATTTTACGGTAAAGTTTTGAATATATGCCAACCAAATGTTACGAAAAATTCACGGAATGAAATTGAGAAATTCACGGACATTTTATGGGCTCCACTGCTGTTATTTCAAGTTGCTATGTTAAAGTCATCTGGCATGTGAGGAGCGCTGTCATCGTCGGCTCCAACATCAGTCAGCGATCATCATTTATATTATAAATTAATTATTTATTTAGAATCAACAAAACACGCCTTTGTGATGTCACAAATGACCCGCTGCTCTCTTTTGCGAAATAAGGAAGTAAGCGGGTTGCCCTAGTGAGCATGGTGGGATGTGTAAGTAAGTAACACATTTCAACTACTTAGTGCTGAAGTGTAACACTTAATCAGTAATCACTTAGTAAACAGCAAAATCCGCGCAAAAGCTGTTGATAAAACTATGGAAACCTTCATAAATGAAAGTAAAAGCGTTGAAATCATGGAATTTCATGAAAATGGGCCAATTCCACGGAAGACGGCCAATTTCACGGAAAATGTCATAGCCGTGAAATCGTGAATTAGGTTGGTCCCTACCTATTTTGTGTCAGGTGGGATGTTAAATCTTAACTTATCTGAATGCTGTGATCTTTGTTTTCTCACTTTGATGTCCTGGGTACATCTACGATGAAACCACGACAGCGGCCTTGCTGCGGCCATCTTGATTTGCACGGCTGTGGCGAGACTTGTAAGTTGCTATCGGCACCCCTCCCACAGATGACATGGCTGCTAAGTCTGATAGAGAATGGAACCGTCGATTGTCTAGCTAATAAACTGCCACAGTCCATGGCCGTCGTGCTCGGTATTGCATGTCTGCTGCCTCTCGGCCCTTCGTCAGAATACTCTTCCTGCTAGACATGGCGGGGGCGGGCGACTGCGTCTGATCACTCTGTTTACGTAATCTCCCACCGGCGGCATTGCGTTGCACGAGCGCTTGAGTCGGGCGCATGAATGGACGTAATTAGTTAACGATTGTCGCATGCTGCTTTAACTAAGCCCCAATTTCATCCATCTGTCTGAACATCCAGGGCCGTTCGTTACATGCACCGTAGCTGCTGCTGCTGCCTTGTGCATGGTCACTGTCAAGTGACGCCGGCATTGTTGCCCAGTAAAACAATTTATGTCAGTAAACAACTTTCTGCTGGGTTGCATAGAACACGTGCGTATTATACAGCTATAATGTTTCCCCACGATTTTCCCGTCAAAGTTGGGGCTGTGACTTTACAAGTGTGCGCATTATATTCGCATTTTTACGGTAAGTCTGTTTCCTAGAAGTGTCTGTCAATAAGCTGATCATATTTTACATTTCACAGTAGATGTAGAAGTATTGTGACTGCTCTGGTTTTGTCAGGCCTGCAGCTACAGGAATTCAGGAGATTGCTGGCCACCAGAAAGCTTCGACTTTAGAAGAGATAGAACGCGGCCAGATACGACAGAGTGAAGAGGCGGACGCTAGTGCGTTGCATGGCAAGCCTCTTTTCCGCCAGATGTCTTCGTCCTCTGTCACTCATACTCTTGTGAATGATCAGCCAGAAAGTCCCAACACTGTTCTCAGACGCACACTGAACATTGCACCTCCAGCTCCGCCGGACACCGGTCAACCAGCGTATCCAGTTGAAAGCCTTGTCAACACATTCCAGCCAGTAAAAGCCCCTGTGCCAGATGTCGCTGCCAGTGCACGGAAACCGCTCGATAATAGCACAGTTGTTCTTGGTGGCGCCGCAAAGTTTGAGAGTCCAGATCACTTGCATGATGATGTGGCAAGTTCCTTATCACCAGCAGGTCTTATTACTCCACAAGCCTTGCTGCAGACACAACTCGGCACAAAAGTACGTTGATGGCAACAGTCTCAGTTTTTTGTTTTGTTATGGTTTTCAGCTCCATACAGGCTCCGGGGCAGTAATGCGTTGTGATTCATGTGTTGGGGTGGAACATAAAACCTTAACTCAATCAAGCAATATTTAGTTGTCAGTGATGCTGAAGCAGATTTCAGATATTTCAGACCCAGTGTAGCAGTTTACTGGGCTTTCGTCCCAACAGTCATTTGTTAAATTTTACATGGTGTAATACACAATGTCTCATAAAAACAGAACAATTGATTTTTGGTCTTAAGTACTACAAATGTGTATTGATTGTTGAAATACTTTCCATGACAGATTCCCAGGGAAATTTTGTACACATCTATTGTAAAAAGTTTACACCTCAACTACATGACCTTGTGAAACTTCAGAATGTAAAAATGCTACCTATTTAAATGGCATCTTGCATGTGAGACCCCATAGTTTTTATGTCTTGTACAGACTTCGGGTTTGTAATGCACCATGATTCATATGTTCATTTCGGCGCTATATGATTTGCTTGTTGTGTGTTGATTAAACTTCTTCCTCCCTTTCTTCCTTCTTTACTTTCTTTTTATTTGTGCTTTTTTCTTACTTATTTATTTCCTGACTTATCTATCTATTTCTTCCAGAATAGACTCGTTCCATTTCCAGGCTGGAGATCATAGAAGGCAACCAAACCTGGCTTTAGTTTTTTTCATATAATGTTGTAGTATATTCTGTTGCAGATGCGTGTTTGCTTTTGTTGTGTTTATTTCAGTTTTTCAGTACTACGCCAAGAGATTGGCTGGGAAGATCGTCTCCAAAATGACCTATTTTGTGTCCGATGGGACTTAAAACCTTAAATCATTTAGTCAGATACATAGACACTTTCCTTGAGAATCTGCTAGTAAACATTTTTGAAAATTGGTCTCCATTTGCCGGAGTTGTGATCATTAGCCAAGTGTTTTGCGGCACAGTCTTCATTGCCATGCCATAGCTCAGAGTGAGGCCGCATTGCATGCATGCAATGTATCTGTGTGTGTGTGACGGCTGAACCGATTGAGATACTGTTTGGGGCTGACTCCTGTGGGTCAAAGGAACGATGTACTAGATTGGGGTCTAGATCCCCCTACAGAACCGCCATGAGGGATGACAAGACGGCAATGATGCCTTTTGCCAAATTACTTTAGACACTTGTGTTTGTTATCTTATGCTGTTGATAAGAAAATAAGCCATTCACTATATTAGTTTCAAATCTGAATGTTCATACGTACACCCGTGGTCATCCTTTAAGCAGTAACTTTGTAAGAGTTGATTATTCGTTATTTGTTTACTTAGTAATAGTTTGTTCATTCAGCCTACTTTGGACCCCAGCAATGACACCTTTGTTGGTCCAATGCGCCTGTCTAGGGAGAAGAGAGTAAATTGGTAGGTGTGTGCAGTGTGTAGGGTGAAGGAGAGCTTAAGTAGGCATGAGCAGCTGGTGTGTTGTTGGTGTGGGCAATACCTTGACGCTGCTAATCAAGGCATCAGCAGTGGTCACAGTTTATAGTGGACACCATCAAATCCTCTTATCTGCCTGGGATTAACTCCTGGTTCGTCATGTGCATAGGAATTATTAGAAATAACAAGCCGTCGCGCCGGGAGAGCTTGTACCCGCCCATCCGTCCACCCGCCATAAGCCACGCCCCTGGGATGACAAATTCACACTGGTCAAACACTGGTAAAACCATCCAATTATTAGATATAGATTATTTGGTAGGCAGACGTGCCCGGGCTGAGGCGCGAACCCCGACCACTGAGCGCATTACGCTCTGCTGCACATAACAATAACGCCTGAGTGCGCTAACCACTCGGCCACATGGGCAGGTCCTTAGTGATAGTAATTGCATTTTAAAATTCCGCTTTGTTTTTGTTGTCTTGCATCAGGCTGATGCCGTGAGTTCTGCTGCCAACGTCTTAATGTCACCAATGGAATTTCAGGCAGCAGGTTCTGTCGTATCTACAGCAAACAGTGTTTTTACTAGAATCTCTGGTTGGTACTTTTTGTCTTAATTTGTTGTATAATGCATATAAGCCAATCTAGCCTGGTTAAGTAGTCGGAGTGTCAATGATGTTCCAATTCTCACATGCAGACAATAAGTGCAGTTTGTGGAAAATCATCTACCGTAAAAATTCGATTACAATATGCACAATTTTGATCATTATTACTCCTACTTTGTGAGGGGCTGTGTATGATGGTTGGGGTGGGCGCCTGAATGGACGGTAATTACCTAACAAACGTTGCATGCCCACAGCTGCTTGGAAGCCTTGGATTATATGCCCCAGTTTCATCCTCCTGTCTGAACATCCAGGTGTGTTGTTGCATTATACAAGTGTGCATATTGTAATCATGTTTTTACGATATGTGGTTATTGGTCTTTATTTCAGTTGAAATGCATGAGTTCCTAGAAAATGTGCATCTGCAATGTTACTTGTTACAAGAGTCACCTGATTCCATTCTTTGGTGTTTTCTGGTGAGCAGCAGATTTTGAATTGCCCCATAAGGGCACTTGGGCAGTAATGTTCCCTGATTCATGTGTTGAATTCGGCGCTATATACATAGTTTGTTTGTTTGTTTACTTCAATTGCTTCCTTACTTTCTTCTTTCCTTATAATTTCTTCCTTACTTATTTACTTGTTTACTTCCTGACTTATCTATCTAGTTCTTGCAGAATGGGTCCCTTCTGTTTCCAGGCTGGAAGCCGTAGCAGGCAACCTACCCTGGCTTTAGTTTTTTGAGGTTCATTTTATGTTGTAGAATATTTTGTTATGGATGCATGTTTGCTTTTGTTGTGTTTGATTTAGTTTTTCAGTACTAAGCCAAGAAATTGGCTGGGAAGAACGTCTCTGAAATTACGCGTTGTATGCCTGCTTAATGAACGTTGATTTTCAGTTTCAATTTTTGAATCAACCAACCCTTCTATAGGCCTAATCTGCATCACTCGTGTAACATCTCTTATTCGTTTAGCACTGAGGTTTTTAGTCCATAACAGAGCAGAATACACTGCTGCTGCTGGTAAGACTGGATACCGGTCGTCTGCGGATACCTGTCGCTGGACAGCTGCGGACGTAGATGCCAAAATATCCACGTCCGGACGTCTCTGTGAATGACATCTCTTGAATGGCATTATCAGAAAATATCATCCTAGAATAGTTTTTTTTATAAATTGTGATTAATTCCTTAACACGATAATTCAACAGTCCTAATAATTTTCATTTCCATACAGTCTTGACAGTAATTTCAATTATTATTTTTGCTCTTGAAGGATAATTTCAGTTATCAGTATTAAAAATATAATTTATATTTTTGTTACACTTTCAGTTAACTA
>Ga0209780_1003363_pt1 | contig 11880 bp, 9 predicted proteins | sample WorMetexBAHAMAS2_FD_187384 | JGI IMG/M metagenome (GOLD analysis project Ga0209780, IMG submission 187384) | Marine gutless worms symbiont microbial communities from Max Planck institute for Marine Microbiology, Germany - Inanidrilus exumae... | ecosystem: Host-associated > Annelida > Digestive... | reverse complement strand
TGACTAAAATAAATGTGATCGCTATCTTCTGTGCGTTGAATTTGCGGATAAAATTTTGATATTTGCTGTTTTAGAACGGCGGCTTTTACAATAAAGAGAAACTGAAGCCAGTTTTTGTTTTTATAATTTATTATAACGATGATGATGATAATGTAGTTATACTTGCTGCTGAAGTCATGGCCAGTCATTCCACTAGAGTCAGCACTTGAGCTTCTCTACTGTACATACACTGATCTTACAGTCCGAAAGTTCGCTGTCAAATGTCTTGAAAGTCGACTCACCGATGACAAACTGTTGCTGTATATGCTGCAGCTTGTTCAGGTCGGAAACTTTCTTGTAGATTTTTAGGGCTTGAGTTGCTTGCTATGATACTGCTAACTTGGTATTGGAAGTGGTATAGTGACCTGTAAAATAGCCTTAAGGAATACTGGTTAACCCGAGTAATAGTAGAGAATCACTGTTCAAGTGTGCTTCCCATTACTGTGGTCGATTACTACGCTTTTGCCACCCAACTGTGTCGGCGAATGCATTGGGTTTTGGGGCTGTCCATCCGCCACCTCTGTTCGTCTGGACAGATTTTGTTACCATGATATCTCTTGAATGGCTTATTTGATAAAACTTACAGGGAATATTCACTATCCCCAGCTGATGACCTGATTAGATTCTGGAGACATAAGGTCAGGGTCACAGCAAGACATCAAGGTGGCAAAGACATTCATATCGATGCAGGGGCATCAAAGTCCATTATCTAGTTCACACAAATTCATCATTGTATGTTAAGTAGCCAGATAGAATATGACATGACAAGGTTTTTTGTTGCATTTTATTTTACAGTTTATGTTTAAATCACACATAATGGATGATAAGTCACTAGGAACCACAGGGCTAGCACTCGCCAACAAACGTGTAGCCACCGTATAGGGGGACCAACAAATATGGCCGCCACTAAATGTACAGATAGTTATAATGCAAGCTACTAATAATGGGCGAAGGTCTTTCATTCTAAACTCTAGCTAGTTTATGCCACTGAATACGATGCCGTGTAATCTTATCGTTATTGTAAATTTTCGACATGTATACAACTAATAACTGGTCATGTAAATTGTTTTGGATGAAAATTAAAATGTTAAATCGATTAAATTTATGGGAACTTATGCCCGTTGTTGACTATATTGTTGCTATGCGATGTAAACAAACCAGTTGCCCGGATGTTAATTTTTATAATATTATGCGAATATGCAAAGATGCATATTACGTAAACACACTTCACGATCATTGATTGGTTTGAGTCAACCAAAACATATCCCATAACGCTTTGTTGATTGTTGTTAAAAATAGATGCGATCTGCCGCCATATCTGTTGGTCCCGATTTTGCTGGCGATTGATGGCAACACTTTCGTCTGCAGTTTCGATTGAACGTCGTGAATCTAGAATATTTAACTATATATATCTGTGCTTGGAACTGTTTGGTGATTGTTGCTGTATAATAGTTGCACATGTCCGAGCAGTATCTGCATGCTGTACAGGTATTGGAGTTTGAACCATACCTTGATAATCATCTTACACGGTTTCTGCTTCGGCGAGCATTACTCAGCCAACGAATTGGACATTTTCTCTTCTGGTATTTGCGGTGTGTATGTGCATGCTGTTTGCACTGCATTTCTTGTCTTATAGTTGTTTATGTTTTTTTCGTCTAAGAATAACTGAATTACATATCTGCAGAGAGTCTGATAAAACATTATAAACTTGGCATTTGTTGGGAGTTTAGTAATCTAAAGACTGTTTGGCATGAAAGTTGTTTTTATTGTTACGAATGCTGTTGTGATCAACCAGAATTAATGGCGATATTTATTTCACGAAATATAAAAATGAGAAAGGAGCACGATATACAAAGCCCCGTACTCCTAAGATGGTTTCGAGTACCTAAGTTAATTTCATGACCAAGTTACCGCTGGTGAGTATCTAAAAATTTGCCAGTGAACAAAAACTGGGAGTCAGTACTGGGTTTAGTTGTTTTTTAGGACAGTTGTAATATTTGTGAAATGTAGTCAGTTCAGTGCATTACACCACTGATGGAGTGTCATCTGGTCCATAAAATGCTCTCCGAACTAAGCCAAGTAAACACGGAAAATGACCATTGACGAAATGCACTTGTTGGACGTTTCACAATGTGTCACCTTCAAGCTGTGCGTGATGGTGTATAAGTGCCTGCACGGCTTGGCACCGCAGTACGTCTCTAAGCTTTGTGTGCCAGTTGTGTACGTCGCTGGTTGCCGCTAACTCCGCTCTGCAAGCCGAGTATGTTTATACTTTCCTCGTTACAACATGTCAAACTACAGCCAACGCGCGTTTTCGTACGCCGGCCCTCACGCCTGGAACTTACTTGCTGAAAATGTGCGGAAATCGACATCCATAGCCATCTTCAAACGCTCTCTAAAGACATTTTTATTCGAGCAGATTACACATTCAGCGCATTAGAGACGATTCTTTTCGTTTAATAGGCTATACAAGTTTACTTTCTAATTCTAATTGGCACGTGATTCAATGTCTGTAGATCCGCAATGCATATGACGACTGTTCGACTACGATTCGGTCTCATCCTAGAAGCTTATTGTCGCAGTTGTGGCACTTACCTTCAGTCACTCTGCAGACAAGTAGAAGCCATAGAGAAACTGATTAAACTCTCTGATATGCTGAAAGAAGAAAAAGAAGTGAGTAAAAATCGGCATACTGGTTCACCTACTACTGCTTGGTCTGAAAGCATTGTGTACAAGCTCTGCTATTGCAGAGAGACTGTGTGATATGCTATTAGTTGAAATCTTGTCTACTGCTGCACAACTGTACAAAAAATCAATTTGTAAAGGCTGACAACAATAGGTGAGAGACCTTGAAGGTCACTCAAGGTCATCGGAATTGCCTGTATTTGATATGCCATATATTACTTCTCAATAGTGGTCTGTAGTAAAACCTCTGTCTTGCACCATTTCCGAGGTATTACAACATTCACAGTATATGTGACCGCTGTGACCTTGAGAATTGCTTCAGTTTTGATAAGATGAAATTACAAGCCACTTCTGTAATCTGATTTATGTAAAGATAGGGTGGCACGGTGACGCACCGGGTAGAGCATTGAACTTGCAAGCAATAGGTTGTGGGTTCAAATTTTACTCGGGGCAAAAGCTGTGTAAAAACCTTGGGCATGTTGTTCACACCTATGTGCCTCTGTCACCAAGCAGTATAACTTGTTACCGGCCAAGGGGCGGTGATGTTCTACAGCTGGGAAGGTAACCGCAGGCTTGGCGGAAAGTAATGGCAGCCTAATGCTGGGTGGATGGCTTATAGTCACTGTGGGCTTACTGGAAGTGCTAGTAAAATTACGTGCATTTTTTATTACCAGGTAAATACTCGGTACATATCGTGATGATGTTTGAAATGTTAGCTGACAGACAGTTGATGTGTTGACAGGATGTGCAGCAGAGAGTGTTGCGGACTCAGATCAGAATGGCCGACTACGTCGAAGCTCTGCAAAACTTCCCGTCTCCTCTCAATTACAGCCACATTCTCGGCGACCTACTGTGAGTGCCACAGCCAGTGACTGACTTTGTCATCTAACACCGCCAGTTTCTGTAAAAGACACGCACCTGTGTCATGGCGCACGGTGTCGATTACTCCAGCAAAATAACTTCCACCTGCTCCGCCTATTACCATCCACATAATAATTATTCAGTTTTGCTTTTATATAGGTATAGTGATTCGGCAAGGTATTACGGGTGATGCACCATTTCCAAGTGATATCTGGATGCAGGTTAACTCAGTTCAATGAGTAACTAGTACTAACTACGAATGCCGGTGAATGCCTCAGCCTCTGCATCTGTTTTATATTAATTATATAAAACACCAAAATCCACTTACGTAGTGTACAGTAGACTGTGTCTGTTAGACAAACTGTAGTCATGGCCACGGATTCCAATGATATATTTGGTATTTTATTCTATCCTGTACTGGCCAGATATTACCTAACAGTTCTGACATCTTGGCACATGTGGAGAGCTAAGCCAGTGTTACCTGATGTGTACTGTTTGATTCAACCATGGAGAAATTGACCAAACACCAAAATGAGATGTTTTAATCGCCGAATGACAGTAATTTAGTATTATAGGTTGTTATTAATTTGTTTACCGAACAACACTGCAAACAATTTACTGTTGAGCCTGCCGCAAGTACTCAGGTAGTGCTTGAGTAGTAAGCTTTATTTTCACTTCCAGCCATCTTTTCTATGCATTTTTAGTATTTGTGAATGTTAATGGGCACCTTTAATGCAGGGTAGGTTTTTAACTGTCGTTTGTGTGTTTGTCTGTATATTCACATGATATGTCAAAAACCGATGCAGCTAGAATCACCTAACTCCACCATCAGTTTCAGAAACCCATTTATTGTTAGATCAAAAGGTCAAGGTCGCCAGGCACAAAAACAGTGCCGGTTTGAGTTTTTGCACTCTTGTGAGTGCTGGCTTTTTCTAGTTTATTAAGTGCTACGAATGTATGCTGGGAAATTGATGCTGGCGAGTGATAATGTCATTTTGAACCCTACAGACATGCTTGCATGCCTGCCTTCATGCAATTGTGAGAACTATCATGTGTGTTCCAGTGTCGACCAGTGTGATGTAAAGAGTTCAAAGAAGCGACCGTTGTTCCTCGTCTGGACCAACCCAGACCCGATGGCTCAGTGCCTTTCTTCAGACTTCCAGATTATCTTCAAAACTGGCGACGGTCAGAGAACTATACTGTTTATTTTTGTTAGAACATCATATATGAAATTATTTTTCATTTTATCCATAGTCCGACTTCACAGCAGTAAACAGTGGCTTTTGAAAGCATTAATTGGTACGTTGTTTGTGCAGTGATAAGATTGAGTTGTTTAGAACACGCGACTTCCAGGAATTGATACGATACAATATATTTGCGTAGAAGACAAAATATAGCAATTTTTTATTTACTCCGCAATAGGCACTATAGATTTGCATTACATTTAAGTCATTTTTAGGCCACATCACAGCAAGAGCTAGATTGTATCGTGATCTATCTGTCTGCTGGTGACATTCTTGAGCCCGGCAAAAATGGCTAAATTGTTCGAGATGCCAATTGAAGGGTAGACTCGGGTGGAACTTGGGAACCATGCATTAGATGAGGGTCCTGATCCTTAAAGGAGAAGGGGCAGTTTTGGGGGGATTGTCTGGCCCACTGCTGCAGCGGACTGCAGTGCTGCCAACTAATCAATGTCACATTACACATGCCATACCTGAGCATCTTAGAGATGAGTGTTGTGTATACAATGCTATACAGATCTTCTGTTTTACTGTACTAATGAGTTTAACGTTACTCAGCTTTATTCTGATGGTTATCTATTTGGAGCAAGGTGCAGATGATTTGCTGTTGCTTAGCCATCATTTCTTGCTTCGTTAAAATTCCGAAAATTTTTATACCTTTCTGGTGGCATTTAACCTAGGTTGTACTGGAAAAAAGGCCATTGAGCAAGTACTGTCAGTCAGCTGCAGAATGTTACGGCAGAGTTATTGATAATGATTGTTTTGTGTGTAGATCTGCGACAAGACATGTTGACGCTGCAGATAATTGGCATTATGGATACAATCTGGCAGAGTGAAGGTCTTGACTTGCGGTATGTGTTATTGACTCGACTAGTGCTGCAGAGAGCGTCGGTTTAGAATGTGCATTGGTGTAATGGCTTAGATGACCACCCAGGCAGTGGAAAGTGAACACAATGATTAGGGTTGGTAAAGTAAGTAAGTAAACAGTGTGTAGCAGTTAGCAACACTTAGCCTTACCACTATGGGAGATTTACATGACATATGGGATCGCACGGTGTTACCTGCCACCGGCAGAGGTGAAAATCCCGCCTTTACCCCAGCTGAACCAGGTACCAGGTACTCGATTTAGTGACCCCGGAGGGATGCAAGGCGGAGTTGACCTGCTGTTTGTCTTTTTTTGCTCTGGATTTCCTATTTCATTCTATTTCTATTTGTTCTCGCTTTTTACTTGTGGGTTTGTTTTTAGTTTTTTAGTTTGCAAAAGTACACTCTTTAGTTTCAGTTTTTATTTCATTTTTGTTATTTCATTTTAGTTGTTTAACATTATGAACTCATTTTACAACATAGAACAAGAAGCTCAGCTATTGCAGGGGAACTGCATGATGCTCTTTGTCAGTTGTAATTTGTCAACTGGTGCACAGTTTTACGAAAAAGCGCACTTGGAAAGTTGTGCAGTAGGTGAATGACGTTGAGTGCACTTAAGTTCATGTGAATATCTGCCATTTGGTGGGTGATGTATCACTTTCTATTAGTGGTCTGTAGTAACATCAACTATGTCTTGGTGGTGGTGATGACCTATAAATTACGTTAAAGGCTGGGGGATGTCTGTTGAGTAACTATTATACAGTTGACACTTCTGCAGAAAGGTTTGTTTGATTTTACAATGCAGGATGATCCCATACGGGTGTCTTGCAACCGGTCAGAACGTTGGAATGATCGAGGTAGTCCGCAATGCCAAGACAGTGATGCACATCTTGAAGCAGGACATCAGGTCTGCGATGATGGTTCGCACAAAGGAGCTTCACAGCTGGATCAGGGAGAAGAACCGAAGTCTTTCTTCAGCCGTTGATAAAACTGGCACCTCGTCTGAAGGGTATTTACTTTTTCATAAAAACTTTATAGTCATTTTTAAAAAAAATTATTTTGTGGCTTTTTGTGCATGTAGATTTTGCCCTGTTGACATGAAAACTGTCTTGTACATTCTTTTATTCACATGGTACATTCTTTCTAAGCGTATTTGATCTTGGCGCTATTACCGCTGTATAGTACTACTTTTAGATTTCGGCTGACATTCCCAAGTTACACTACGTCAGACCAGATAAGAGAACCTTTCAGGATAACCTTAGCAAGTTTTTAATCTGCCAGATTCCCTTACTGTTGCCTAGTGAAGAGTGTTAAATTGCTAATGGAAATCAAGGCACTGACACGAAACAGCAAATATCATCCACGGAACTCCATCCTTTTTGTTGATACGTTTGTTGACTCGTGGGAAAAGAGATGCAGTACCCAAATGACAGGTCTTCGACGCCTGTGCTTCTGTGTTTAATTTGAAAAAGCCAACAATTATCGCTGAACTTTTAACCACATTGAAGTACAGCTGGATCGACCTGAAGCTAATGACAAAGGCTTTTGAGAACTTTTGCAAGCGTTTTGTGGACAAAGCGTGGGGACACTTAAAACATTTCAATTGACATATTCAGTACTCTTTATGTGATAGTAATTTAGCATCTGAAAAGTTGTTTATTACTGGAAGTTTTTCGGCCTGTTTTTCTTGCCGCCTTCGTTTAATCTCTTGGTGTTATAAATTTTACTTATATAATTGCCAGCATGGATGACTAAAGATTGGTAAAAATTTGCAAACTAAACATTCATGAATGAAAACTACACAATATGTGTGTAAGTGATGACAGTATTGCTGTAAAAAAATTGGCCTCAACGTTCATAATAGTTATAGAAATAATGGCAAAATAGTATTGAGTTCAATTTTTATTGGAACACCATGCAGGTCAAAGGTCATCTCGTTCAAAATTATTGTCTGCACACGCACCGAACTGATTGCTCTCCCTGGACCACTAAAGTGGTTGGTAATAAAAAAGTGTGGATGTTGCATGATGTAGTCATCCTTAGCATATAAATGTGCCTTGCGTCCCTCCAGGGTCACTAAATCAAGTACCTGCTTTGGCTGTGGGTAAAGGCAGCATTCACATCTCTGCCGTGTGGCAGGTAACACTGTATGATCCCATATGCTATAATCTTCGAGAACGACATCACCATCACAGCAACTTTAATCCTTAAAACTGCTGATTTGAACGAAAGAGACTTCTTAATTCGACATCTGTACAAAAGCATTTATTGACTGTAATCGTTTACTGCATGCATAACTGTCCCCTGTATTTTATGTTTGGTGTACTTTTCGTTGTATGTAGGCTATATTGTCGGCTCATGTAAATCAAGTTGCGCATGTTAGCTGATTATAATAAACGAAAATGATGATGATGAGTTTCCCATAGCGGTGAAAGCTAAGTTGATGCTAACTGTTATACACTTTTTACTTTACTTGTTTGCATTCTGGTATCAGTATCAGTTCTGCTGGAGTTGTCGTAGCTTATCTCTGTGTTGTCAGCTGCACAGATCCACAGTATCTACAGGCCATTGACACCTTCACAAAGTCCTGTGCTGGATACTGTGTTGCGACGTTTATCCTTGGCATTGGTGACAGACATCCTTCCAACATCATGGTGACCGAGGATGGGCAGGTTAATAATGATCGTTGTGTTAATAATAAGTGTATTGAGTGTTATGGTACGGAGGCGGTGTAGATGACACTGTTGGGGAGCACACAAGCATCTTCATCCTAATCTGAATACACTATTTGCCATCATCAAGAGCAGTAAATCTGCTCCATTATCCCTCAGTTCTTAACTAGAGCTGCCGGCTAACAGGTTGACCTCATCGAGTTAGATATATATATATATACTCTATCGAGCGAGCTTGGCCTAGTTTGGGCTGTAACCCAAAGTGTCGTCAGTTTATAGAATATTGAACCTTGCCGTCGGCCATGATGACACTGCTTGACGAGCAGATGATACGCACAGAAAACGTACAATATTTGTCTGTCAGCAGCATATTGAACCACCGTAGATAATTCACGACATTGTAAAAGCAATGTACTTACAGTTGAAATGTTTTTCTGCAACTTTTAAATTGTCTTTTCGCACAATTTATTGCGGAACAGATCAGCATGTTTCATGTTTACATTTACGTTGATTGACATGTGGAGTAGTATACTATAGTAGACTGTGGCCAATAGGAGTGTGGAAGGAGGTGGAGTAATGGGCGTGGTTTGTTGGCAATTGGCGATAGCCTAAATTTGTCGTGCTAACTCCAGTTATAAAATATTAAACCTTGTTGGTTGACCAGCATAATGGCTGTAAAACGGTTGTGTGAGGCTGTTTTGCATGACACTGCATTCCATGAATGTAATTTGTTCAGTTTTTAGGGCTTTTTACAAAAATTTTCTCTCGTGTCCCAGATGCACATTAACAGGTTGAATTTTGGAAGGTTTGTTGTGCTGTAAATTAATTGATCAGTGATTAAAGCCATTCAGTTTATTGAGTAAATATGCTGATCACTTCGTCTTTTGGGCACTGCTGTGATACTTTTTGTTCATTGCTTGGAATGGCATCCTGTTTGTAAATAAATGTCACTCCATCAGTCCCCAATCTTTTGGCCATCATGGTGTAAAACTAGAAAGATAGTTCAGTTAAGCAAAAACTAAAAGTTGCTATCATCTTCGCCATTTGTGACACATCCAAGTTTTATGCAGTGTCCATAGAGACAAAATTTCTATTACATTGTTTATCATTAATCAAGTCCTGAACTTAGTGAGCAAATGTTGCAGGTATTTCACATCGACTTTGGCCACTTTCTCGATCACCGGAAGAAGAAGTTCGGTGTAAACAGGGAAAGGGTTCCATTTGTGTTGACGGAAGACTTCATTCGCGTCATTGCCAAAGGGCAAGACAATCCGGAAAAGAGCGAAGAATTTGCCAGGTTATTATCTGGCACTGCGGCTTGTTGTGGCATGATACAGTACATAAGGACTCACAAGGAGGGGTGATGTAATGATTTTGAGCAAGTTGTTTTTACACTTGAGCCATAGTCGTCATAGTGACTAATTTTACCGACTAATGTTGCTTGCATGCTGACTGCCCAGGACAGATATCATTTCTCGGACTAAATGCTCCTAGAGCGTACCTCGCTTTCATTAACTCATTCAGCAGAAGCTGTCTGCATTAGCACACTTACAGTCTGAAACTCGCTTTCTGGTAATAATGGTAAACAGGCCGAAGAAGTAGAAATAGGAATTGTTTCTGTAGCCTTCCAAGAACAACTTATGTAGCCATTGCTACGAAGTGCCTCTGATTCGCTTGCGACTTACGGTGCAGTATAAATCTGTTTTTATTGATTCATTGAGTATGTGACCGGCGACCACCTACAAACTGTTGAAAGGAAACAGAAAGAATTGCTTGAAATTTTAAGAAAACGTTACAGACTGTTGTTTAACTGAAATTGCTGAGTAATTAGTTGTTGATTCTTGACAAGTTAATTGTGAGAAATGTGTCATCATTACAACTGACAGTATTTACTGTATTCTAGTTAGTAAACATTACTTGGCTTTTGCTGTCAGATGGATTGGCTGTTACTACAGTGAGACTCCTCTGAGTGCTTTGAAACTGTTGGTTGGTGTCAACAGCAGCTTCTGAAAAAAGCCTCCAAAATTTATTCAGTGGTTTTTTTTCAGAACAAGTGGAGAAAGAAAATTAAGGGGGACAACCAGATAATCTAGGTTTACGTGGAAGATTGCTATTAATTTGATTAAATGATGTGTTGGAGCTGTACTGACTGTTTGCTTTTTTCTGACAGTCATATGTTGATTACGTCTTTGATGACTTTTGAATCATAAACAAGAGGTCAAAGAATTTGACAAAAGGCCACATTGCACGTCATGTCGTTAATGAGGATTGGGTTGGGTGGACTGAAAGTTTGCAGCCAAGAACATATTTCTTTAATCACTTATAGTTTTTAATGATTTTGCTTTCATCATCCAATTCCAGCATAAAGGCTACTTAAATTCTTGGCTCTGTTTTACATGTTTCTCTTTATGACTGACAATTTTTGCACGTGTGTAATCTGGGAGAAAACTCATCATTTTCCAGTTTAATCCTTGGTTCAGTTTACAGCGACAATGTCGTGTTTTATGGAGATTCTTTTTGTTGCATACACCGCAGCAGATTTTCCAATGATTTTATAGGGCCAGACAACCCCCACAATTGCTGTATTTTATGGGGATTTCGACCCCCTCCCATCTAATACATCGTTCCTTGGGTCCACTTGAGTCAGCCACCCATACAGCATCTCAGTTGGTTAAGCTGTTTTTGCAGGGTACTTCTGTGTGACCAGCACCAGGGTTCATAGCGTGCTTGAAAAATCCTTGAAAATGCTTGAATTCAGTCTTTGACATTCAAGGCCCTTAAAGGTCCTTGAATTTAGGCACTGTCCTTGAAAAGACTTGACTTTTTAGGGCTGCAGTCCTTGACATGAACATTTCCTGATAACTGGTGCACTATGCATACTATTACTTCTGAAGACTAACATTTTTAGAGACTATATTCAAGTATGAGATGTGCATCCAGAAATTTAGTTTGATTATGTCAGTTTGTCTGACGGTCATTTTTTGTTTTGGTAAGATTGCTTTTGACCTGCCCTTGTGGCCGAGTGATTAACACATTCAGCCGCCATTTGCAGTAGAGCGTGACACACTCAGTGGCCGAGGTTCGACTTGTGCCGATGCCGATTATATTGGCACTTGATAGACGCGATCAGCGTCCTTAAAAGTCCTTGAATTTCTTGTTGAAGCAACCCTGTGAACCCTGCAACACACACAGACAGACTACTGGTACGCTACGTGTGACATCTGTAGCAATTATTATTATTATTAAAAATCGTACTCAAGGTACAAAAATACACACATACACATATACAATGATAAAAAATAATAAAGCAATGACAACAGACCAGTTAACCGATAAAACGTACTCATTGCAAATAAAGCGAATGATATGCTCTAATTGATCATCACGGCTTGTACGGTAGTACAAGCTGTTGTAAAAGCGACTAGCCAAAGTATTGGGAAAGGCCAAATTTTGACCCCCCGGGGCTCCGAAACCCCTGAACGGATTTCGATGAAACTCGGAATATATAATCGGGTCGC
>Ga0209780_1003362_pt1 | contig 11880 bp, 9 predicted proteins | sample WorMetexBAHAMAS2_FD_187384 | JGI IMG/M metagenome (GOLD analysis project Ga0209780, IMG submission 187384) | Marine gutless worms symbiont microbial communities from Max Planck institute for Marine Microbiology, Germany - Inanidrilus exumae... | ecosystem: Host-associated > Annelida > Digestive... | reverse complement strand
TTCGACGAACTGCTTAAAGTATCCGACGAGCAGCTCTTCGGCAAAATTATCCACAACCGGCACCACCTGTTACGCAATCACCTTCCACCTCCGACTGCAGCCTCACAGAACTATGACCTCCGACCCCGGATACACAACAGACAATTACCTGACCGCTCTGGTTATCTCACAGACTGCAATTTCTTCACCCGCCTCCTATACAATGACATATATTAACTGATACTCGGTACACTGTATAGCATATTAGGCCTATTTCGTTTCCTCTGCCAATTGCGTTTTGACAATTGTTTTAATAAACGAATATTGTATTGTACTCTCTATTATCTTTTCAATTTCTTACTTGCTTCATTTTTTAAGCTTTTATCATCCCTTCCCATTCTACCAGAATAGCACCACTTCATTTCCAGGCTGGATGTCACAGGAGGCAACCTAACCTGGCTTTGGTATTTTGTGCATGAATACTTGTTTTTTTCTCATTTGATTTAGTTTGTCTTGCAGTGAGATCGTTCTCCCCCAGTCGTAGGTGGTAGTGTAATAATGTAAATGAGCTTCGAATCTATTTCCCTTTTTGGGTGGCTGCTGAACAAAAAGGCGTACAGGTTTAGGTTAATATATTGCTGTCCTTCTCACTGTTTAGGGATAGCTCTCCATGCCTGATCTTTTTGTCTCATAAAGCCATATTTGTGCTGAAAATAGAAGTTAAATGCTCCCAGCCACAGACCTACTCCCACCACCCCAAGGTATCAGGTCTAAAAAAGTTGGTTAGTCTTGCTGGCAGTGGTACTGCAGTGTTTCTTGAATATGTCTCACTTTTGCTATTTGTTCTCTGTAAATGTCGAGGTACTGCTGTCAGTGCAACCAACACCGCACAACGTTAAGTTGTCATCATGACTACAAAAGCACGTTATTAGTAGGGCTGTGTAACAATTAACTGATGTTTGTAGACAGCATGGTGAACTTTACTGCAATTCATAAGATATCTGAAAAAATGTGCACATTGTCCGAAAAAAGACTAATAAATTAAGACTATGGTGACCTAGTACAAAAGACTACAGACTCCTAGAAAACAATTATCCACAGTTGTTTATGAAAGCTCAAGAACGCTCAAGTATAATTCTTCAGAGTGCACATTTGACAGTATTTGCTGTTAAATCTCATATTACCAGATTTGTGGTTTATCATCCTTACAATTCATTGCCAAATGCTTGCATCAGTTACACAACTAAATATTGCAAAGTTTAGAATGTAGTTGCAAACTAACTTCCCATCTAGATGGTTAAGAGTTAGAACAAGAGAACAATACAGACTTTCGAACAATTCTAGGCTTCTGAAATTAAGCATTATGACTGGCACGCTAGTGTGTAATATGCTTGGCATAAATCTATCAAAAGTATCATAAACTATCTTTTATTCAGAATGGAATTCCAAACAGGTGCAAAATTCTCAGACTGACAAATGTTCGGATACAGACAGCAAGTGAGGCCATTATGTGCATACATGTACAAAGTGTAACTCGCGAGACTTGACTAGACGATTGTTCAATATGCAAACAGAAATGCCATATAAAAACAAGTTATAAACATGCTGCTAATGTTATTTTAGGGAAATGCTTATTATACGCAGCAAGAAATGGAATGTGTCAGAGAAGCAACAATTCAGTATCAAAACCAACTCAACTACCAAAAATGTCAATTAAATGCAATTTTGGTTTTTGTCCACAGCTTGTAGGGATGACATGACTGGAAACTTGTTAGACTTGCTAAATTTATGCAGCCTCTTCTTCTTCTTCCTCGAATTCTCCCTGGTCCTCGGCTGTGGCATCCTGGTACTGCTGGTACTCCGAGACAAGGTCGTTCATGTTCGACTCGGCCTCAGTGAACTCCATTTCATCCATGCCCTCACCGGTGTACCAGTGCAGGAAAGCCTTGCGACGGAACATGGCCGTGAACTGCTCTGACACACGCTTGAACAGCTCCTGGATGGCCGTGCTGTTACCGATGAAAGTTGCCGACATCTTCAGACCGCGAGGAGGGATGTCGCAGACTGCTGTCTTGACGTTGTTTGGAATCCACTCAACAAAGTAGCTGCTGTTCTTGTTCTGCACGTTCAGCATCTGCTCATCCACCTGCAGAAAAGCATCACAATATTATCCTTGACTCTGAACTCAAACCAACACAGACTGATCCAGTGCCATTAGCATGTCAGTAATGCACAGCACATACTGTGCTCTCACTGGGTCCAAACGTTTTGCTGCACAGCTAAACCAAACAAGTGCCTGAAGTAATTTGGCCAAAGGCCGCATGGCCATCCTGTCACCCCTTGTGGCAGCAAACGCATTCAATCACTGCATTGGGTAGGCACATTCGGTTGCGGCAGCAAGTGAATGCACTCGTGTCGGTACAGTACAATGGGCCGGCACGTCCTCATCAAAAGTGCCCCTTTCCTGGGGTATCTGGACCCCCATCAAACGCTGGGTTCTTTGATCCACGCGAGTCAGCCCCCAAACGGCATCTCTATCGGTTCCGCTGCTTTTGCACATATCAACACACAGCTACGTGCAAAATCTGTAGCAACAGACCGCATGTGTGCACTGCCAGCCGATTTAGCCTAAAAATCAAGGTGCAGACAAGGTATAACACCGAGAACACAAGCACATTCTCTGGGTAGCTGCCATCAGCAAAGGGTATGCAGCTAGTACCATAGTGAAAATACTCCATCGAAGTCCTTAAGTTCACTGTGAGTGCCCACAGTACCATAGTGAAAATACTCCATCAAAGTCCTTACGTTCACTGGGAGTGCCCACCAACACCGTTTGACATGAATAATGGATGTAAAACGTTGCTGTATCGCAGCCAAGAACGAAAATTTTGACAACATAAAAGAGAACCGAAGATCTTATTGGTCAACTTCACTACGAGTATAACCGAGGTAATAAATCAGGTGAACGCCTCCTATACCCCTGGGAGTTTACATCTGTGCTTTGACAACACCACCAAGGGCCGGTATTTCCACCGCAAATTAATCTTCCATTAACGTTAATAGGGGATTAACTGCCATTAATTACTGGGAGTTAATCTCCCGTTTAACGCTAATGGAAGATTAATTTGCGGTGGAAAAACCGGCCCTGACACATTATCACTATACTACATTTAAAGAATGTTGTTTTTGAGTCTTTAATTGTAAACTAGAATTAACAAACTTTATTCCTAACCTCCTTCATCGACATACGTCCACGGAAGACGGCAGCGACGGTAAGATAACGGCCATGTCGTGGATCGCAGGCAGCCATCATGTTCTTTGCATCGAATATCTGCTGCGTGAGCTCCGGCACGGTCAGAGCACGGTACTGCTGACTACCACGAGACGTCAGTGGAGCAAAGCCCGGCATGAAGAAGTGAAGACGTGGGAATGGAACCATGTTGACGGCCAGCTTACGCAGATCAGCATTCAGCTGTCACAGTCGACGACATTTATACAATTACAAAATAAACAATTACTACCATCACATAGATAACATACTCTATTCTATTCTAATAGTCATAGATACGATATTACATAAAATTATTATGTGGCCAGTTAAATTACAGCATGGAACCATAACTAGAAATTAATGAAAGAACTAAAATTAAAAACAAAGATGTCAGTAGATTGTAAGTTCCAGAAATACTAAAGTATTTCCAACACCACAGCCAATTCATTGGCACTGGTGTCGGAGAGCCAGTGTGTGAAGGCAGCAATGCTCCTTTCTTTCTTTGCTGATAGACAAAGAAAGGATGCAATTGAGGGTTATGCCCATTTCGCTGAATCCAAATTCGCTGAAACCCAATTACCGAAAAACCGTGTCATTTACTTATTTTCCTAAAGAGGAAATGCCGATGACATCAAACTAAACTGACCCTAACCGTAACACTAACCCTAACCGACACAGTAACGGTAATATTTTTACGTGCATTTCATTGACACCCATAAAAAAGTTGTATTGCATTAATGAAAGGAATTAAAAATGTAAATGATGGAAAGAAAAGCTTAGACGGCATTCGGCGAAACGGGAAGACACCCAATTGAGACCAAGCCACTGGTTTGGGCCAGAGCTGTCTGTTTCCTTCAATGCTTTAACTCTTGTTCAGTGATCAGACGGACATCCAACCAACAAGAACAACCTGTGGCACTCATCCTCACGTTATCTTCCAGAAAATGTAGCACCATGCATGACTGACGGTCGACTGTTCGCAACTGACGTTTCTGCCAAGTTCAAAGTCACCGGACACAAAAACTAGGACAAATATCAAAAATCCGGCCCAATCAAATTTAGATATTGTGCCCTAGTTTAAGAATCAGTGGTCTGTCGATAGCTCCCATTGTAAATCATGGAGATGCCAAATTTCATTGAAATCGAACAAACTTTTTGCGTACGGACGTACATTTGAGACCCACTTTATTAGGTTGACTCTGAAGAGTCGACCTAATAAGTGGACAAAGAAAACGAAGTGGACAGGCTAGCCCAGGTTCGCCTGGCTGTTGAAACGGAGGCACGGTAGTATTTACCACCAATTTTTCCAATGTACAGTTGCAGAACAGTGATAAATTTAGACCTGGCCTGGGAAACGGAGACAAGTGGTGACACCAGACATTGTGGCTGAGACGAGATGGTTGAGGTCACCATAGGTCGGAGTTGTCAGCTTGAGTGTACGGAAACAGATGTCGTACAAAGCCTCATTGTCGATGCAGTAAGTTTCGTCAGTGTTCTCAACCAGCTGATGAACAGACAGTGTCGCATTGTATGGTTCGACAACTGTGTCCGACACCTGTACACCACAGCAACAATTTTCTTTGATAGAAATTACTACACAGAATGGTATTACCATACACCATGTTTTAAACATCATTTGCCATAATCATTACATTTTACTCAACTTACTGAGGTTTCCATGATTAATAAAATGTAAATTTTTGCAGTTTTTACTTGTGAATTATCGTTCCTGACTCCTGAACAGTGTGCCTTCAGGCACATGCTACATATATAATACACTACAACAGACACATATCTGCTGTTCCTGCTGTTCATAAGGAAGTCAGCTGTTTGCATCTATAGTGGAATCACCAAATGCAATTACTGACCTTTGGTGAAGGGACGACGGAGAAGGTGTTCATGATGCGGTCTGGGTACTCCTCACGGATCTTGCTGATGAGCAGCGTGCCCATGCCAGAGCCAGTGCCGCCACCCAGCGAGTGCGTCAGCTGGAATCCCTGCAGACAGTCGCAGCTCTCAGCTTCCTTGCGGACGACGTCGAGCACCGAGTCGACCAGCTCGGCGCCCTCCGTGTAGTGACCCTTGGCCCAGTTGTTGCCGGCACCGCTCTGACCGAACACGAAGTTGTCTGGGCGGAAGATCTGGCCGAATGGACCGGAGCGGACCGAGTCCATCGTGCCTGGCTCGAGATCAATGAGAATGGCTCGAGGTACATACTTGCCACCTGGACACGCACAGCATTATCATTACTACATTACATTTCTTATTAGCCCGTACGGCATTGCAATGCTAAAGGGCTTATATTTTACATCTTCTCATCTCTTTAGTGGCGTGCCCTTGATGGAATGTTGCCGTGTCGACGATGCGTCGCCAGAGTGTACGGTCACTGGCTTTTCTTTAGGCTGAGTGGATCACAATGTTAACTGACTTCACATCAGAATTGATCCCCTCCGCCAGGTAGAACGTGGGCGTCCGCAAGGTCTCCTCCAGTCCAATGACTGGGCGGTCGGAGCGACGCAACCCGATGGTGTTCCTGCTGAAAGTCAGCACGTGCCACATGCCCAAAAAAAGCGGAGCCGCCTATCTTGAATAAGAGAGACTGTACAACAGCCGGTGGTCTGCCTAACGGTAGCGTTGGTAACATGTCTGGTATATGGAATCCGAAGAATTTTGCGCAAAGTCCATGAATCGAAAGCGTCAAATCGCCGAGCAAGCGTTTTAGTAAATGACCAGAAGTATAGATCTTTACAATAGCAGAAATAGTGTATGGACTGGAGAGAGAAAAGTGAATTATATCTTCAGCGTCCATTGGTTTCACTTTCCATATTCAAACTGACATAAGAAGTATGTCCGTTCTCGTAATACTCGGACGCAAATGTACACTGGCCGCGTTGCGTGATGTCCCTGGAGAATCACGTTGAGTACGTGCCGACGGAACAGACAGACAGACGGACGGACGGACGCCAGAGCGCTACATTGCGCTTTCTGCTATAGATGGGGCCAGCGTAATAAAGAAACGTGCGAATCCATACCGGTAGCCTCATTGTAGTAGACGTTGATGCGCTCGAGCTGCAGGTCTGAGTCACCATGGTAGGTGCCTGTCGGATCAATTCCATGCTCATCTGAGATCACCTCCCAGAACTAAAATCAAACAAACATCAGTTAGTGGCCTATATCATCATGTAGCGGTGACAAGGTGATAAGAATTAAACAGTACGTAGGCTAAGCTCTCTAGTATAGGCTATAAACAAAGATGTGCAACTGACCGTACAAGTTCATACTTGTCATACAATGCTTACTCAGTCTATCATATATAAAATATCAACAACTGTCCGGATTTTTGCTCTCGTTATGAAAAGAACCCAAATTCACCTTCGCGCCGATCTGGTTGCCGCACTGGCCAGCCTGGATGTGCACGATTTCACGCATTTTGCTCTGATATTTTGCAACGTATCGCACAACTCGCAATAACGGACCTCACTTCGTCGTCGTCAAGGTTGCTTTGCTGAGGGCGACATATGCCCAGCTCATATAAGGGCGCATATGTCAGCGTCCTTAGCAACGCGACGTTTGTATCAGTGCGTAACATACGACGTCGCTCAATAACGGTGTCCTACTTTAATATTATTTCGCTATATATTTAATTAAAACAAAATTAAGTAGCTATTCTATTCTCATTCGTTTGTCCTCTCTAGGCCTATATTTCTTTTACAGAGTTAAACTACTGATGCACACAATAAGGCGGTGAAAGTTGTGACTAAAATGATGGTCTTTTCATCAGTAGCGGAGGAATGTTGGTGACGCGGTAAATCGGTCGGTCGGTTAGCAGGTGCGAGCAAGTGCGTGCGGTTGTCATAACAACGCGAAAACAAACACTGTGTGTGTCGGCGACGGCGAGGCGGGACACTCCGTGGCGCTGGATAGGCCTTCACGCAAACAGATCGATCGGGCGATGGCTGACGCACCGGCTGTTGCCGTGGAACGTCGCGCGGCGGTGATTCCTTTGTGTCGTGTCGCCTCTCAACGTCTGGGTGTGGGCTGGGACACGACCGTCGTCATTAAGGCGACGGTGCCACACCACTTCGCTTATACTTGTACCCGAAATCAAGAGTGTACTGCATGGACCTATGATGGTTGGTTTGCGTGAGCTCTAGCTTAAGTGACGTAAATTTGCGGCTACTTCGCATATATGCCGTTTTGAAATCTGGATTTTTTGCAGATTGCCTATTTATTTCGATGCTTGCCACTCCGAACACATTGATGGCTCTATGTGCTCGTGAAGCATCGGTCTCGGTCGTCGTTTGCTTTTAGTTTTTTTTTTCACCGCGCGACGCTATGCTAGAGGCTTATATAGGTAGTTCCGGTCAGTGATGTTAAACGACACCAAACCTCAAGAGTCAAGACCGGACCGATACGAAAATTGAAGACAAAATTCGTCAGTATAGCACGACGCTTCACATATACCTCTGCTAGGCATATACCTCAGAAGACGCCACGGCGCGACCGTTCGAGCCTATCGTCCTGACAACTAGAAGATGGTCTTCGACGCTACAGCAAAGACGCGGATGCCTTCGCCTCCTCGACGGCCTGCTCCTGCTGTGACCTTGACCTTTAACCCCCAGAATCTAATCAGGTCATAGGGGCTAGTGAATATTCCCTGTAAATGTCATCGAGATTGCTCAAGCCGTTCATGACATCAAGTAATTACAAGATCTGTCCGAATGAACGAACGAACGCGTGGACGGGCGACGAAGACATAACAAAACTAAAAGTATAAGACTAGGCTACATCAGCTCGATGCAGCTTTCTTTCTGAATAATCGACGAACATAACCATTTTCACTCACAACCTGTTTTCTGAGCTACTCGGTTTTTGATTTTATTTTTTCCCTTATTTTTTCGTTTCAGGTCGTGCGCTAGATTATGCTTGCCATCTCGTCAGCTTTTGAGCGCACGCTAATCTACCATATCGTATCGTATCGTACTACGTGCCTTATGAGTGACAAACCTAGACACTTAATTTACGTTGTCTCTGTTAAACAAAAACAAATACTGAAATATGTAAATTATCGTTAAAAGATTTAACACCTCAAGCGTGTTGTTGCTCTACCTCGTGAAATATGTGGCACCTGTGTAACAGTGGCCACGGCCCCAAGTTTTCTGCATCACCCTGTAGATTAGATAATGGCATAAACTGAACCCAGATGAGTAATTACCTTCTAAGGCAAGGCTGCGGCAACAGACCAGACCCTGCTACGAAAAAAACAGTTTAAGTATTTGCTGTTCGAGAATCTGCAGGTGTATACGCAGAGCAATAATTCAAGTCAAGCCATATGCAGCACACTAAAACACTTTTGTTTACTCATAAAGCAGTAAATCAGTGGACGTATCCGGCAAAGTAACGTGCAAAATATAAACAACAAGTGGTCAAAGAATATCGACGACAGGACGCATCGCAGGGGAAGGCAGATTTTTCTTGGGGGAAAAGGTTCATGCAACATCTGCAAATTGGGAGCAATGCAGTCGGCTGCAGCAGTCGCGCTGATGCCGTTATTATTTTTGTGTTGCGTGCACCGCAGCCGTGACTTAGTGCTTTTCAATGGGCAGCACAAACCCCAAAATTAACCCTTCCCTAGGGAGATCTAGATGCCATCTACTACATGGTTCCATGAGCCTACCTGAATCAGAACATCCCAAACAGCATCTCCATCGGTTCAGTCGTTGTTGCTGGAAAGGTTAATGAGACTTGTTGGTTGTGTGAGACCTGCCCATGCAGCTCAGTGGTCAAAACACTTGGGCGCCATGTGCACTACAACATGACATGCTTATAGGAGCCGAGGTTCAAACCTCAGCCCGAGCACATCCGCCTACCAAAGAATTACTTCAAACTAGAAATACGTTCTGTGGAACGTGGCATCTGCCAGATAGCAAATCCACTCCACAACGACCTAACTGTACCTATATTAATAAGGGTTATATTGCATATTTTTCACTACGCATGCGCGAAATGGCCAATTTCCACTTCCGGTCAAAAATCTGACGTCACCATCGTGTTCCTCAAAACAGATTTTCTGTAGGACGCCGGAATTTCGGCGATTCGCGTACGGTACATTTAACACAGTTATAGGTTTGTTACTAATATATGCATGTCTTTTGAGCATGGAAAATTGTTGATATTGAAACGAATTTGTTTGGTCATTTAAAGGGTTTGGGAGTTTGGATGGGTGCAATGCAAAAGTGACGCCGACTAAAACGAATGTTAAAAACAATGGACCAACATGGGGGAAAAAGCAATGTTAAAGGAGGACGACACTGTAGTATGGTGCTGGAGGAGATGAAATATTTTGATCTGATCCCCCAACTATGTGCACATGTCTGGAACTAACGAGTTAGGAAACTGAAGGGACTGATAACACCGTTAAACTGTCGATGTGTGTTAGCACTTTTTACGTGAATGTCCAATAATTTACAGACATCATGATTAAGAATTTCAACACTTCACAGGGATTGTAAACAACCGTTCTCAGAGTGTAAGATCTCGGCCATGATACCATACATTATATGACTGACCAATATTAATGCATGGCATAAAGATAAGAGGCAGCCTGCTTAATCGACCACGCAGGTGAAACATTAAGGAAGAACTTTAAACAACAAACAAAATATGAATGAACGAGCACAAAGCAATCCGAGGCAATATCCAAACAGGAGGAAGCCAAACAAATGTTACATATGACTACAGCTCATTGGTAACTCGACAACAGGTTCAGTGCCAGGATACTCTGGCAAGTTCAGCTGGTACTTGGTAGCCAGTTCTGGAGGAACAAATCGACCGCCGAGAAAATGTCGTTTGCCTTTGAAGAGTCGGGCGCACATCTTTGGAGCGGTCAATGACACGAGTACTTCAGGCTGAATACCGGATGCATTGCCTTGCTCAACGTCCCAGCCTACAATTAACAATATGCCCCATTAGTATGTCTGCCCTCGTAATACTCGGACAGAAATGTATGCTAGCCAGGTAACCCCTTGGTTAACAACGACAAAAATATATAATAGGTTGGTTGACTTGGCTACAGCGGACAAAAAGTAAGCAACGTCCCTTTCTTCAGTTCAGTTAGTTGATGAAGAAAGGAAAAGCTGAAATTCTGATTCTCCTGACTCACGCCAGGATTGGAAACAGGCGATGCAAAAAGTCAGCAACTATCATGTTATGAGGGCATCTGGCAAAACCAGGATCACCTGGAAACCGGCTATACTGGAGAAGGAGTGTTTCCTGCCGGTCGAGTGGCTATAATCAAAACGAAATGTTATCCTTGATACACTGATGGCTTCAAATAACATGATCAACAGAAAACTAAGTATTAAGGAGTACGCCATAAACTAATATGCATACTGCATAAGCAATGACACAAAAGTTCATGTATGTCTACCTAGCAATCACACATAAATAAAATGTTTTATGTCTAGCCTACAACAACTGAACCAGTCACAAATACAACAAAATTAGCCGCATACGGGACTGACGGTCGACTCCTACTTACCGCCAACTTCAAAGTCACGTGACACAAAAAGTAGGACAAAAATCCAAAATGTGGCCCTGATATTGTATACTGGTATTGCGCCCTAATTTAAGAATGCGTGATCATTTGCCAGCCCCCATTATAAATGGGGGAGGAGATAGGGTTTGAAAATGGCTAAATTTCCCACTTTCAAGGGCTCGTAACCTTGACCTTGGATCGGGTCATACTGCATACCGTCATGCATCACTCATCGACCTCTACCCACATACCAAATTTCATTGAAATCGAAGAAACTTTTTGTGGACGAACGGACAGACGGACATGTGAGACCCACATTATTAGGTCAACTCGAAGGAGTCAACCTAAAAATAAAAAAATACTCTAAACGGTCAGTTAGGGCTAAACAGTGGTTTTCGATGCTGAAACCTAAAACTCAACAGCAATGACAGAGATACCTGAAGGCACATCAACACTAAGAACTGGCACACGAGAGTCCACAATGTTGCTGATGAGGGTTGCAAACTCGCCACGTGGCGGACCTTGGAAACTGAATCCGAACAACGCATCCACTATCACGTCATAGTTCTTTGAGATTTCATCGGACGACGGCAGTGACTCAACGAATGACAAACCCATTTTGACACACTGCGTTGTCAGTGCATGGTACAGTGGCTTGTCTGTTCGTTTTGGATAGAAAACTCTTGGATAGTAGCCCTACAGACAGCAAAAAATCACAAACTGCAAATAATCTCACAAGGCTAGAGATTTTCAGTTGTCAAAAAGTTATTATTCTCGATTTAACTTAAATGTACTTAATCCTACATAAAACAAACACAATACCTCACCAGCTTAATCAAGACCAACATTCTACATACTGACAAAAGGACGAATAGGTGAATACAATCCAATATGAAACAAATGCCATTAAAATAATTGAACACACAAATCTACTACCATTCTCATCAATATTTCTACTGCTATGTTAGCTCGGCTAACAGATCGTCATCTGGCATCACTGCTGACAAGTTGGCGCAGTTCTTCGCCGACAAGGTAGCAGCTGTGCGGGCTGAGACCAAGGACGCACCTCCGCCAACGTTTACTCAATACTGCG
>Ga0209780_1003361_pt1 | contig 11881 bp, 12 predicted proteins | sample WorMetexBAHAMAS2_FD_187384 | JGI IMG/M metagenome (GOLD analysis project Ga0209780, IMG submission 187384) | Marine gutless worms symbiont microbial communities from Max Planck institute for Marine Microbiology, Germany - Inanidrilus exumae... | ecosystem: Host-associated > Annelida > Digestive... | reverse complement strand
CTTTTCAGTTGATTGATGATCTATATTGTGAATTTGAAATTCTATAGTACAATTATTTTCAGTCCTGCTGTTGTTGCTATAAGGTTGATGATTCCGGTGCCATGTGCAGTGTCAAAAATGATGTGGTGGCTGCTGAAGTTGATGAAACACAGAGTCATGTGGAGCCTGTCATTGTGAAACTGGAACCTGATGGTGTACGTTGTATTATTTATGCTATATTATTGCAATACATGGCAGCACTTGATACTTTTTACAGCTAGATGCTATACTTGCACGGTATATGGTGTAATCGTGTGTCTGTCTGTTCCTCTATCCATTCTGTCCGTCACAAGCCAGTATTGTACCAGACAGGTAAACGTAGGCTCAAGCAAACAACACAGTGCAGTGCCAAAGGTTTTGACAAAATTCCAGTGCGTCATACCAGCAGACGTGCCAAATACAGGAGTGGTAAATTAACTCAGCAAATTTATGACCAATGTCTCTATCTCAAAATTGTCGTATAAGATAGGGACATATTAACTATGGATGGCTAATAGGAACTGTTATGTGCACCATTTAATTGTGGTATTTCCAATGATCCTGTGCGACCCCTAACTACCTCAAATCGCCCCATTTTTTTGAAGTTTTGTCTTAACTTTCATATCTTTTTATTGGGTTGGGATAGGACTTCAAATTTGATAGATAGGTTCATCGTGGCAAGTACTAGCCCATGAATGACAAACCATTCCTGAAAGGGGCATGTTTAGGTCATACCCATTTAATTTCATTGGTGCTCAGTCATATCTCTTCAACGTCTGTAGGCAAGTTTTATTTGCAGGTAGACTATGTCAAGTCCAAGCCTACGAATGACAAACCACACCCACGGCCAAGCGCGCGTCATCATGTGAACCATTTTGGACGGCAAACATATCTCTGGGACAGTAAATTTTGTACTGTGTTATGTCCAAAATGGATGACAAACTTCCCCCTATGGGCGTGGTCAGGATCACGACACGCGTTTTGTTTTAATTTTGGGCCTCCAGTTATATCTTTGGAATTGATAAAGCTAGACATTTGAAATTTTGTGTGATAATTAACACGATGCGTGCTAGTGCATGCGTGATAGATTTTTCAGCAAAGGCAGGGTTTTGGGTCACGTGACCTTTTTACATTTTGGGAAATAAGTAGATAATATCTCAGAAATTGTGCCAGATAGAGACATGGTTGCAGTGGAAGACTATGTTTCCCTCTTATCAACTGGCACCATTAACAAAGGTTACTTTTGCTGTTCGAAACCTATCAGGATTTTCTGCCGCAGCAAATGTAGTATGGCTGAACTGTGTCAAGTCTGTTCTGGTGATCAACTGCAATCTGCAACACGTTAGGACAACGTTGTACAGTGAATGCATTGTGACAGTTCATTTGCCCTATATGGGGCTGGGATACCCCTTTCCCTCCTTTTTTCCTCTCTTATCCATTCATATTTATGCTGATAAGGGACGTTAAACTCCAAGTAACTTTTTTAACTTGATAGTTTATTTTCTGTTGCTGGACCCACTGCATGGAACTCCTTATCCAATAAACTTCGTTGCTACCTATTTACAGCTCGTTTTGCAACTATCGTAAAATGTTTTTTATAAGTTTTATTCCTAGCTACAGTGCAATTTGCTCAATTATACTTTATCTTAGCTTATTCTATTGTGAGGCGCTCCTGAACGTCGGACGAGGGCGCCATAGCATATCATCAGTTGCATGGCTGATCGATTTGCTTACTCATAAATGGGAAAATGCACGTAGCTTGTAATTTCACTTGTCTTTTGGAAAATGAAGGACTTTTGAAGGTCACAGCCAGTCGCATACTGTAAATGCGGTAGTATCTCGAAAGCGGTGCAAGATGAAGCCATTACTACAGAAGATCAATAGCAAGTGATATATGGCCTGTCAATTAGCGACAATTATAATGACCTTGTATGAACTTCAAGATCATTTCCGTACTGCCACACCCGTTTCAAGTGTTATTTTTGAATGGCTGTGCAGCAGTTGACAACATTTTAACTGACAGTGTGTCGTGCAGACCCTTTCTGATAGCGAAGTTTAAGTTATCTCTTAAATATTATAGCTACACCATGCATGTCAGTGTGTCAGTTTAAGACGCTTTTTTCAACTTTTACATACGTTATCTCTTTCACCAATAACTAGATTTACGTTGTTGTGGACTGCAAGTATGATAGAAATGTGATGCAGTCTGGCTGCTGTTTTATGTTAGGATTTTGAGTCCAATGTTAACGATGCTGTGCCTGCTGAAGCTGATGAAACACACAGTCATATGGATCCTGTTGTTGTATTGGATCCTGTTGTTGTTCTGGAGACAATTGACTTTGCTTAGTAAGTTACAGGTCTATCAATTTTGTGGGAAACTTGTAAATAAATTGTGTGTTGTACTGAAATTCGTATTTGGCCATGCTTATACTGCTAAAATAGAGATAAAGAACTAAGTAGGCCTAAAGAAATGAAAAAAATGGAGTTGCTGAGAAAAAAACGGTGTGAATAGTGCCTAGAGGCAGTCGTTAAGGAGGAATCGAGTCTGTGGGACAGATGTGTGAAACAGGTAAGTTTTAAGCTGGGAATGAAAGTACGAGCCAGTAAAGTAAAGTAAATATCCATTTGTATAGCGCATCGTCGTAACCACGTCTAATGCGTTAATGAATGACACGTGTTAGAGGGATCACATAGTTTTGCCTGCCACCCACACGTTTATCCACGAATGGAATGAACCATCCTGCATTTACTCCGTAAGCATTCACCAGATGGCACCACCGGAGTTAGGCAGCACACATCCAATTACAGCTGACTACTCATTTATCGACCTCGAAAGGATGGAAAGCTGAGTTGAGCAAGTTATTGCTGAGGAGCGTGATGAGTGGAAGAAAGTCAGGAATAGATGAGTGAGGACTAGAGAAACTGGTATGTAGCTGATGAACAGACACAGGGAGCAATTAGACCTAATTCGTCTTAGCGGGGATGATGTTGGTGGCCGAGCAAGGATAACAAGAGATAAAGCGCAGGTGCTGCGAGGACGTTGAACAGAGATAGGGCTGCGGATGCTGAAAATGCGAGATATGAAAATGCGAGAAATAGAGAAGATGGAAAGTCCAAGACTGAATAAACACGTGGTGTGTTGCTTGGTGCTAATTTGCAATCGACTACGCCTGAATTAAAGAAGGTTGAGTCCGACCTATTTACTGTACCCAATTAGCACGGTGCTACGTCTGTTCTGACATGACTCGTAAACTAATCTGCTGCTGCAATACTTCACCTTTTTGTATTTAGTTAACTTTGTAGGCACGTCGCATAGCGAATTTTAGGATCAACAAATTATTGTTTTCCCTGTTTGATTTTATGGCTTTTTATTCTGCCTTTAGATAGACCTATAACATACTTTTCCTTTTGTAATATGTCACGATTGACAAAACGTTCTTACGGCAATATTATTATTCTATGATATTTCATCATTGTTGATAGTTATGTTTTCCAGCGCTCTAGAATGTTTGCTTGGCTTTCCGACATGCAAAGTACTCCGAGAGAGTACAACTCCTGCGAAAGTTTGTCGCCAAAACTTGGCAACGCTTGCCACACCTACTAAATTCTAACTCCAGTCAAATTACGAGTGTAGGAACTCGAACCACTTCGTTTCAGTTAAGGTATGATTCAGTGTCTCATGTATGATCGTTCGAAGAAGTATAAAAATGTAAACAGTCGCCGGTTTACAGTTTTTGACCGTTACTTCCACATCCCTCTTCCGACCATAACGAAACACGAAGCTGGTCTTCCCTTTGCCCTTAAGAACCTTTCCATAAAATTTGATACAAATCCGTCCACAGTTTTTTAGTTATCGTGGTCACAGACCGACAAACCAACGCCGGGGAAAACATATTCCCTCGCTTTCGCGGGGATAATAATTATCCCCACGAAAGCGAGGGAATGTTTTCACCGTCGTTGGTTTGTCTGTCTGTCTGAAGATGTAGAGTTTATATGATTGTAGCAGGAGCTTGTGTTCAAGACGTTCAGTGATTCTCAGCTAGTGGAAAGAGCGAAGGATGGGAGTGATATGACAGGATTTAGGAGCTTTAGCAACTGCACGATCACGAGAGTTTTGAATCTGTTTGAGACGGGTTAATTGAGACTTAAGGAAATCGTAGTAGAGTTACAGTAGCAGTGAACAATAGAGGTAGCAATGGTACAGGCATTTGAGGAATAGAGACAATGCCGGATATAGCAAAGTTAACGAATATTAGACTTTGGAGCGAGATGAAATTTGGTCTGAAAGGGCGAGTTATTCATCAAATATGAAGCCAAAATTGCCAGCACCGTAGGAGATGTTGAGCGATGAGTTGTGTATTTTTGGCAAATTGTTTATTGAGTGTGAAAAGCAGGAATTCAGTCTTAGATGAGTTAAGAAATAAGAATTAAAAGATTTGCGGTCATCCACAAAGAGATCTGTTGAATAGCATTTTTGAATTCGAATATTGTTTTAGTCGAAGTTGGGTGGGTGAAAGGAGAAATATGCAAGTACTACAGGTTAACATTAAATGGTTGTCCTATATGTTTTGTTGATGAACTTAAGTATTTAGGCTGGTATGTGGTCTCTGCTAAACGTTTTAAGGTTAGCTTGCATGAAACGCGTGTCAAGTTTTTTCAGTCATTAGATTCGATTTATGCTAAAAGTTCGCACTGTACTGAGCCTGTTATTCAGCATCTTGTTAATGCTAATTGTAAACCACATTTGTTATATGGATCTGAAGTGATTGGATGGAATAATAGTGAACTGTCTAATATTGTATACGCATTCGATAGTGCTATGTGTAGGATCTACAATGTTAACCTCAAGCTACTGCCCACTGTGTACCATTACACTGGGCAGACAGACATTCGAAATAATATTGTACATAGGCGTCATCAAAGCAAATGTTTTTTTTGAACGGTAACTCTGTAATTATATACAATGCTCATAGACTTGAATATTGTAGTGTAGCATCTATCGTTTTTATGTAGTGTTTTTATTCTTTTTTATGTGCATGTATCTGCATCTGCTTTTTTACTTGTTGTGTGTTTTTTGTACTCTGTCTATTTCTGTCTATGCTACCATCTCTTGGTGAATAACAGATTTGTATTGTCACATTTAACACGGAAGGAGCGAGATATTAAGTAGGACATTACGTTGCTTTATGAAGTTTTTTGTAAAGATTTTGCATTTTACAAGATTTTAAGAAATGTTAAAAGTGTTAAAAGTTAACAGTCTGTTAAACGCCTGCATTTGGATGTTGATGTGTCGTCATAAGTTAGTCTTATTAATGGTGCCTTTTGTGTTTGCAGTTTGCAGAAGAAATATCACGTTTGGATTAACACAGGTAATAAATTTTATGTTCATATTAGGAAACATAGTGATAATGACCAACTGAAAACGATAATGCTTATGCTTGTGTTATTGATGATGATGATGATGATGATAGAGATGATAACTGATGCTATTAATCCTGCTGGATGATGATCAGTGGCTTAAAAAAAGGGAAAGTTGTTTTAACGCAGATGATAGTCTTTGTTCGCAAATGCAAGTTTATATGCAGCACAATGGCCAGCTGTTTTCAATGCCATCTGTCGGTCTTGAGGGTTTGGTCGAGTTTGTCACTGATGTCAGGAAATCATACTGAAGTGCTTTTGACTAACAGTGTCGATATCTCATGTTGTGTATGTTATACAGGTGAAAATTCCGTTGAAGTTAAGGTTGAAGCTGATAGCAGTGATGACACTGAGCATTCTCGTGATGACAACCCGACGCCGTATTTGTGTACTGTGTGTAACAAACGGTTTACATGGAAACATAATTTGAAAGCTCACATGAGAAGACACGCTGAAGAAAACTGGTATTCGTGCACTGAATGTGGGAAACGTTTTTCATCACACAGAGTCCTGTGTCAGCATATGATTATTCACACAGATAAATACAAGTGTACAGAATGTGGCAGATGTTGTCATAGTAGTCAACATCTAGCAGATCACAGGCGAAGTCATTCAGGAGAGAAACCGTTTCAGTGTACTGTTTGTGGCAAACGATTTACAATGAACAACGCTGTTAATCACAGCAGAATTCACAGTGGGGAGAAACCGTACAAATGTCGCCTATGTCACGAGGCGTTTAGTCATCGCGGAAGACTGACAATTCATATGAGAGTGCACACGGGAGAGAAGCCATACAAGTGTGATGTGTGCGACAAGGTATTTAGTCGGCCTGACTGTCTAAACAGTCATACACGAATTCACCGTGGAGAGAAACCGTACAAATGTCGCATATGTGACAACTCGTTTAATCAGTCTGGAAATCTAAAAATTCATATGAGAGTGCACACGGGAGAGAAACCGTACACATGTCCTATGTGCGACAAGGCATTCAGTACTTCTTCGTATCTAAATGTTCACATGCGAGTCCACACGGAAAAGAAGCCATACAAATGCCACGTCTGTGATAAGGCATTTGGTCGGTCTGGCAGTCTAAAGATTCATACCCGAATTCACCTTGGCGAGAAACCGTACAAATGTCGCATATGTGACAGCGCGTTTATCCAGTCTTCAACTCTCCAAGTTCATATGCGAGTGCACACGGGAGAGAAACCGTACAAGTGTTCACTGTGTAACAAATGTTTCAGCCAGACTGGTGCCTTGCAGCAACATAAAAGTCGTGTTCACAGCCACACAACTGATGAACTGAAGCAGGATGAGAATGTTTAAATGAACTGTTTGTAAAACAGGACTCGCGTCTTGTTATCTGACTGATCACAGCGCAGTTCACAGTGGATAGAAACTGTACAATCATTCACTATGAAAAAAGTTTCATTGACTCCATCGTCTCTCTGCGGCACACACGTTGTATTGTACAGAACAATGGACCATATCAGTGACCGTTCTGTGGAATGTCTTATAGACCATGTTGCTGTTCAATGACGTACTGATGTATACGTTCATACAGTTGTACGTGATGTGTACCACTCAGACATGTCTGTTGAAGTCACATCGTTTTTTTGCCTCCGTAGAGTAAATACATTATTTGCCCGAAGCATATCTTCGAGGCAAATAAAAACTGTAATTGGTAGGCCTATAGTTGTGTGAGAATTGTGTTTGCATTCGCCAAAATAAAAAGCGGTAGGCCTAAAATAATTTTGCATGTGAAGTCGCCGAATTAAATGGCTTTAGAGTACTGTTTGTAGCAAAGAATTCACGTCATTGGAATATAAACGATGGGTCACTTTATCTTTCGCTAAAACCTTTGTCTAAGACCAAAGCTTAATCTGAACGGCTAAAACCTGGTTTTAGACCGACTTCAGATTTAGCGAAAGATAAAGTGATTTGGTTTTAGACCAAAGTCTTAGCTACTGGGTTTTTGATTTTTAATTTTTCATTATTTTTCGTTTCTGGGCCGTGCGCTAGATTAAGCTAGCCATCTCGTCAGCTTTTGAGCGCACGTGAGTTTACTGTATCGTATCGTATCGTATCGTATCGTATCATATCATAACTGTAAGAGATTAGTGATAATTGCCTATCTAAATGCATTAGGCCGGTTTGGTTTGAGACCGGATGCTCAGATTAGGTTCGGTTTTAGACCAAACTTTGGTCTTAAACTATGCTTTAAAGCGGTAATTTTGGTTTTAGACTGGTTTTAGCGACGATAAAGTGATCCACTGGCTCAGCACAACGGAATTCACCGTGGACAGAAACTGTACAGTTGTTTACCGTGAACCATCGTTATAACCATATGGTTTTAGCCTAATACGCAATATCGGACATTGGTGGATGCCAAAAATTTGGGTGTGTACCTTTCTTGTACGGAACCGGAACGTATAGCTGAATGGATAGAGTTTGAATTGATTCAAACAGTAAAATGGAAACTAGACATCACATCACATCATCATATCTTCGTTTTCGTACAGGGTCATTTGGGTAGTGAATTTCCGGCGATCTGTAATCGTTGCAGAATTGCGGCTTGAAATCGCTGGTCTTTGAAATTTTGTAAGTATTTTTTAGCGTTTAAAAACTGCCCTATATGGTAAAATTTACAAAATTCTGTTCCGAAAGTTTTATCTTACCAGTTTTACAGCCTCACCAGTCGAAGTTGCTGTGTTCAAGTGTCGTAAAATTTTGCTGACGGCAAATTGGGGAAATCGTGCGTTATTTACCCAACCATAAAATTCCGCGGCTTCTGAAACTGTTGCTACTGCGCCCATGGTGCCCAAAATCTGTCGGGGCCAGCCCCCAACAATGTACTCAGAGTGCATCATATTTCATCCATGTTTACTCCCTTTCGGCGTAAATGAACTATAGCCGAACGCGAAAACACCGTTTTTGGCCCCATAGAGTATTTCCGTTGATAGGCCCTTCGAGCCTATAATAAAGACAAGCAGTGTCAGACCCCGCGAGACGGCGACCGGTAACTTCACCAATTTACATATTTTTCATCCAGGACGAAGAACGATTTCAGATTTTGGATTGTGTTTCCGTAATGATGTGCATTCGTATAGTTTCATTTGTCGTTTGGTACAAAAGTGTGCTTAATCAAGTTAATTGAAAGAGTTTGAGTAGCCGTATCTTAAGTATTTGTGTTGATTAATTTCACGAGTGAAACAGAATTAGTGAGAAAAACATAATACTGAATGAAGAACTTTCACGGCACGCACTGTTCTCTGCTTGCGGTGCCTTATTGCATGGCACCGCAAGCAGAGAACAGTATTGAGTTGGCACGTTTTCTAAAATACGAAGACGAAGAACGAGAGTATGCGATGGAAAGCGAACTGAATTAAAATGCATAAGGTCGCCGACATGCCAACTAGACCTGTCAAGTCTCCCGCAACCGGCGGGAGAGTCATGCAGTTTGAACTCTTATCTCCCACTTAGCCGCCACATCGTCAAAACCTCCGGTATTTTTATACACAGTGGTTGCGGGCTGTAATAAGTACAATTTTACTTACTTAGTTATTCTCAGAATGTCGTAAAATGCCTGACAATAATATACCGTGTCAAAAATGCCGTGATACCGGTATGCCGCGGTATTTCGTGACGTCATCAATTGTAGACAACTTCTGAAAAAACCAACTGTGTGAATCGTCTTCTGTGCTCTCGCTGGTTCTCTTTCCCATAATGTGTGTTAGTGGTATTGCAAACTTTCTGCCTCTGGATTAGCCTAGTACTAAGCCTCGTCATCTGCTTAACCGCAGAACTCGGCTTAGGGTTAGCCTTTTGGCGTAGGCGTGGAAAAATTTCGAACAACTGTCACTCTTTTAGTAACAGTGTTAAACATGGTTAGTGATGATATTTGTAACAATTACAGTTGAACGCTTCAACTACCTCTGGATGTGGTTGTCATGTTGCTGGCATTTATGTTGCAGCTTTAATGTATGCTGATGACCTGCTGCTGATATCATCTATATGCAGTGATTTACGTAGAATGCTGCGGACGGTACCGGGTATTTAGCAAGCCCACGGTATAGTGTCCGACGTCGTCGAAAAAACATCGACTCGTCGTCGAAGTCGAATCCCTTGCGTCATCGTTGAGAAAATTACGACGCGTCGACGTGAAGGCGTAGGCGTCGTCGTCGAAAAAAATTAATACAGTCGACGAACTTTTAACAAAAATTCTTGCGATTTCCTTACAGCAATAACGCACACATAAATTCTGGTTGCATATTTCTGATAACAACTATTATGAAAGCAAAACGGTCGATGTCTCGATGATCTAACTACAGCCCTAGTCCCTATAGAAAACTAAAGAAAAATTAACATGAACTTTTAAGAGAAAATAAAAACGACATAGAAAGAAGTGACTGAAAATTCCGATGCGTTGTCGAAAAATTTGAAGTCGGAATTGAAAAAGTAAATTACAACGCCGTGAGTCAAAAACGTTTGACGCGATCGACGTCGGACTGTACCACGGTATATAATACTGTTACTTTTAATACCACAGTATTTTTTTGATACCAGTATACTGTGCATCCCTACGTCTGTTAGGAGAATGAGTGCCAGGTGCGGGAATGTGTTAGCACATGTGCCGGCATAATATGCTATAATAGCTCATTATCCCACTTACTTAGCAACAGCAAAGCTATTGAATAGTATGCAAATGTGCCGACTTGTTGCGGAATGTGCTCGCCCAATGCATGCCGTTTATTGTGTGCTCTGTGCTGAATGTAAGATAGCAGAAGAGGTTTTTTGCGAAAGCAGTGTATTAATCTTTTTTTACGCAATGGCAAATTAAAAGGTAAACCTATAGTAGAACAAAGCAAGCAATGCATGTAGTATTGAATAGCTGCTAAGTTTAACACAACATCAAGTGAATTCAGTGTCATAGGTGCCAGAACCGTGTGGGCTGTGTTTTACTGCAGGCTGGCTCATTTGCAGTTTTGCATTTCGTCATGGCCAGCAAAACATGGTGTTATAGTCTGTATATCCTGCAAGCATCTCTTGAGAAAAATGCCGCTCAGGATACACCAAAGCATGCCATTTCAAATAAAAAATGCACAGATTTTCTGGGGAGTGGTTCCCAGAACCCGCCTCCAATGGGGAGGGGACACCACACACCACCCACTCCACCACACCCACTCGGTGCCTTTGGCGCCTCGCTCTGTCAGCACCCTCGGCGCTTTGATGCCAAGGACTTCGGCGTCTCGGTCTCAGTGATGAAGCTCATCTCCCACGAGCCTGTTTGTAAACCTTGGCAGCTCTGATGCCAACTCACCTCACGAAAGGGTTGGCTTTATTATTAATCCGACCCCAGACTTATGCCAGAACTTATCCTTACTCCACCACCCACCCGTTACTTAATCCTATCTCAACACTCAAGGAAATTGGGAGCCTATACTGTAGTTAAGGCATTGTTAATTGGAGTATTGCAAGGTACATGACAAGAACTATCATCAGAGACAGTAACCGTTTTTTGGCTGTGTATTACAGTCATCATCATCATCATATCACAACATTTGCTGTGGCGCCAGTCATTTCGAGCTCAGCTACGCCTTACAAAAGTAATAAAATAGTAGTTACAAAACAGTTAGTAGACTGTAGGTTGAATCCATTAAAATGTTAAAAACACGGCTGAGAGTCACATGTTGACAACAGTTGATTTCATCGACTATGGGTAGTTTAGGTAGAAAAATGATGAGTTTTTAAATGGTTGTGGAGGATAGTCTTTGAAGTAATTGTTCTGAGCTCGGGCGGACGTGCATTCTGGGCACTGGGCACCGCGACCATGAACGCACTGTCAGCATTGCCGGTTCTCATTCTGGGTATGACAAAATCTCAGCGACTTATTGAGTGTACAGTTCTGCTAGCTGTTACGGTTGAGGCACTATGAGCGGATATTGGTCAAAATTTTGGTTTTTGAAAGGGGGGTGGGTCACTTTGAGTGCAAATTTCAGGGGGAATGGAGGGTCATCTACCAACGAATTTTGGCGTCAGAAAACTAGAGCCCCTGGGCTATCATGTGGTGTTGTTCTCGTGATATTATGTTTAGCCGTTTTGATACAATACCGGCCTGTGACACACAGACAGACGGACACAGGAGGTGATACCGCCTCTATTAACATTATTTTACCACTTGTTGCTGTTGTTATTGCATGTGCTTGTATGCGACTTTTGTGTGGTGTGTAAATAAGTCTAGTTGATGAGTGAAGATGGATACGGATGCAGCTATAAATGCTGATAACGAGGAACAGTTACAAGTTGCAGAGACTGACGATTCCTATAGCGTTGATTTCATTGAGATAGTCCCATGTGCCAGAGATACTGATGGTTTCTATACAACTGAATATGTCAGTGGAGATTTGTCTGCTGAAATCAAGCAAGAAAACTTGGCAGCTGTGAA
>Ga0209780_1003360_pt1 | contig 11882 bp, 7 predicted proteins | sample WorMetexBAHAMAS2_FD_187384 | JGI IMG/M metagenome (GOLD analysis project Ga0209780, IMG submission 187384) | Marine gutless worms symbiont microbial communities from Max Planck institute for Marine Microbiology, Germany - Inanidrilus exumae... | ecosystem: Host-associated > Annelida > Digestive... | reverse complement strand
GGGCGTCCCCCACCAACGATTTTTGGCGCCAGGAAAGTAGAGTCTCTGAGCTATCGTATGGTGAAAAAAAATTGCCGAAAAGTTCAACCGCCTGAGTAGGGTGCACCAACGTCACAGACAACAGACAACAGACAGACAACAGACAGACAGACAGACAGACAGACGGACGGCTCATAGCATACAGCAAACGTAACGTAATACGTTGACGTTTGCTAAAAATCGAATCACGCTTGCTGTAAGTTGCGGATAAAAACGTCGGGATGCTTTTGAGACACAGTGTACAGCAGTTCCTGAATGCGTGAACAAATTACTTTATAACGGCGGAAGCCTGCTGCTGTTGCTGCTGCTGCAGACAAATCCCGTGAATGATGCTACCAGGAATAGCGTCGGCAGATATCATCATTGAAATGCGCCTCAGACGCGTCCGCTCAAATGCCAAAAGCTTCCGATGTGCGTGCGTCGTCAACGAAGACCCGGGCACTGCTTTTATTGAGGCGCCATAAAAATGGGAACCGCTGCAGACTCCTCTCGCACCCGGGTCTGCTGCTGAATAAGACGGACAAACCGTCGGATCCTATCACGATTCTAAGCCATGTTTCACGCCTGTCAGTGTTGTCACGCTATTATCTCCGTACGGAATCGAAGACGAAACTCGAGGTGCAAAGGCAAACCGGTCGCAATCAATTAATACAGCTTTGCGGCAGTTATGCGTTTGATGCTTTTGTCCTCATTTCGTCATTGTAACACATCCCCAGCCGTACAGATAATTATCATCTGCGACGCGTCATTAATTAAGCTTCCTGTTTCCGTATCACTTCCACTAGCTCTATCTTAATCAATCACCCATTACTGTCGTCTTCTATGATCACGTTTATCGCATGAATTGGCTTCATATCATCGTTCTTTGTGCATTCTCAGTTCCGATCTATTAATTCTTTTTTCCCATTTTTGTCGTGGTTGTAGCTTTAGTCAATGGACTGTCTTCTAGATTATTGATATCGAATTCTTTATTGGTTGTCATATTTTGTGTGCCCCATATTGATTTAGTTTTTCAGTACTAAGTCAAGAGATTGGCTGGGAAGAACGTCTCCGAAATAACCTATTTTGTTTCGGGTGGGACGTAAAACCGTAACTCGATCAATATTTTTGTGTATTCAGTGTTGTCTTGTTTTGCCATTTCCTACTGGTCACTTGATTGACTATAGGATTCTTTTCTTTAGCCCTTCAAGTAGACGGTAGACCTACATTACCTTGGCATGTATTCATTTGAAGTCAAACGCTGACAATTTAATCATGCTGCAGACAACAGACAGCCGTAAATCACTTGGGTGAATAAATGTAATCCGTGTGCCTAATGCTTTCCAATAATTAGTCGCCTCGAAGTTATGCTTCGAGGCGAATATTGGAATTATTTTAGGGCGTGGTTTGGCGGTGTTCGGCTATAACTCCTCCGACAGTGTGCCGATTGGGATGAAATCTGTAGCACTCTGAGTACATTGTAGGGGGCTGGTCCTGGCACATTTTGGGCGCGATCCGCGCAGTAGCGACAGTTTGAAAGACAGGCGAATTCTTGTTTGGTTATTCGTCCACTAAATAACGCAAGATTTCACCGATTTCCCGTCGGACAAATTTTACGACATCTGAACATAACGGTATCACCATGTAAACTTTCGGAACAGAAATTTGAAATTTTTACCATAAGGGGTCGTTTTTACAAAAAAGCAAAAATTGATCACAAAATTTCCAGGTCTTGCGACTTCATGCTGCCATAACTACACAATGATTACAAATCGCCGGAAATCCACTATCAAATCATCGACAACAAAGGTTTTATTATTTGAGTTTTGTTTCAGCGTCCGCACATGTGAAATAAGCTGTTTTACTTACTACCAAGTGATCCCTGTACTGAATGTTTAGTTTCCATTTTTACCGTTAGAATCAAGTCAAAATCATTTCCCTGTGCTGTGCGTTCCGTACAAGAAAGGTACTTACCCAAATTTTCGGAAAATTCCGATATCCGATATTGCGTATTTAAACCAATACGCCGCAGTGCAGCCTGGCGACCGATACGGAAGAGAAGCAGACTGAATTGGAAATTGAGTAACGCGGCAGATAACGCTGTAATCACTCGATCACAGGCACGTGACATTAGGCATCGTCGAATGTAGGAAGTAAACAGCTTGTGTACAAATAGCTGACCACTTCGAGACGAATACTGTATTGTGCTTATTCAACACAATACAGCCATCTAGTTAGAATTGTCAGCATCACCTTCTATGTGTGAGATTCTTGTTGCCTTGCTACTGCGTTGTTTCGGTAGTTTAATAGTTAATATTTAATATTCTTAAGTGCATACGTGACGGCGAGATGAATGTGGAACGTGCATTACAAAGAAATATTTCGCATTCAAATGATAAAAGGCGGCATAAACAAATCGGCAGTATGCGTGGCTTATATTTCAAGAACTAATATCAATAAGTAACCTCAGTCGGATCAGAGCAAGTGCTAAAGGCCTGAATAGTTCTGCTATTGGCGTACACGATCAACAACCGACGCCGCCGCGCTATTTATTTTGGCCGCCTCTTTCCGTCGCAAGCTCTATGCTCCAACCAGTGTATTCATCACAATGCCGATAGATGAACAAACAGATCTCGGTTATTAATACGAAATGCCTCCGTCATCGTCACTGCTGCTGGCGGGGAGGAGAAAAAGAGGAATGGGACGTGAGAACGGAGACGTCGAAATTGGCTGTCATCAACGCAGCGCGCAAAACACCGCAGGACGTGCAGCTTTAGTCGTCGTCGTCGCCAGAGATGTGTACTAAGTTGATATCAAAGTCACATCATATAAATTCCGAAATACTGCAGTAACAAGTCTCAGCTATCGCAGGCGAACCTGCGCGACGCGCTGCGTCACACTCATAGTGTTGTAAACAAATGCCGACGGCGTCGACGCTCAATATGATAAACTGATAAACCAGCAGATCCAGAACTCTCTTGCTCGTACTGTCGTTAAAGCTCCTAAGTCCTGCCATATTAACCCCATCCTACGCTCTCTTCACTGGCTCAGAATCACTGAACGTATCGAATACAAGCGCCTCTCGCTTACCTACAAAGTTCTCACGACTACCCTACCTCCTTACCTTCATAACGTCATCTCTGTTCAACGTCCTCGCAGTACTCGCTCTTCATCCGTCGTTACCCTTGCTCGGCCACCGATATCATCCTCTCTAAAAGTAACCGATCGCTCCTTTCGTTATGCTTCACCTTGTCTTTGGAATAAACTCCCTTTATCTCTTCGTCAACCTCATTCTGGTACCAGTTCCTCTATTTCCGACTCACCTATCCCTTCACTTATTACTTCTCCCTTTTGATTCACCACTCCGCTAATAAATAACTGCCTCTCTCTTTTACTCCCTGGCATAAAACCTATCTGCTTCACAAATACTACTCCCGTAGTTTCACTTCTTCTTCCCGACTGCTTTCACGGGACTATTGCCCGGACCGTTTCTTCTGAGCTAATCGGTTTTATAAGCTCGAAGAGCCTATCATGAAAATACTCTATGAAGCAAAAAACGCTTTCACGCGTTCGGCTATAACTCCGCCGAACGTGAGCGATATGTTGACTCGACAGGTGACACAAAATGTTACTTATTTACTGACGCACAACCTGTTTAGTTCCTGCATTCGACGATACCTAGTGTCACGTGCCTGCGACTGAGTGATGTTAGCGTTATCTGCCTATTTTCAGTTTCCAATTCAGTCTGCTTTTCTTTAATATATCGCTCGCATAGGCCGCACCAGCACTGCAGCGTACTATTGGTTTTAATACGCAATATCGGACATCTGACGTTGCCGAAAATTTGGGTAGATACCTTTGTTGTACGGAACGTACAGCCCAGGAGAAAGAGTTTGGGTTGATTCTAACGGTGAAAATGGAAACTAGACATCCCGTAGGGGGACTATTTGGAAGTAAATTTCCGGCGATCTGTAATCATTGCGGAGTTATGACGGCCAGAAGTCGCAACACCTGGAAATTTTGTGAGCAATGTATGCTTTTTTGGAAAAACGACCCCTTACGGTAAAATTTTCAAAATTCTGTTCCGACAGTTTTCACCTCCTCATCGATCGACGTTGTTGTGTTCAAATGTCGTAAAATATTTCTGACGTGAAATCGGCGAAATCGTGCATTATTCGCGTGACCAAAAAAACAAAATTTAGGCTGCCTCTCAAACTGTTGTTACTGCGCGGATCGCACCCAAAATCTGCCAGGGCCAGCCCCCAACATTTGGCTCACACTGTTCCAGATTTCATCCAAATCGGTTCACTTTTGGCGGAGTTATATCCGAACGCGTAAAGCCGTTCTTTTGCCCCATAGATAATTATTTTCATGATAGGCTCTTCGAGCCTATAATGACGACAATGCAGCGTTGAACGAGCACGTAGACGACGGTCTGACAGTGACAGCCTGATTAACAACGTGTGTCGATCGACCGACTCCGGCTGACACTGGCACAACGGAAAGACGCGTCCGTCCACCAGTCGCCTCGCGTCGTCGCTACCACTCGTCAATGCCACGGCGCGCGGCGCCACGGACAGTACGACTGCATACGACACGGAAATTGATAACGCACCCACCCGGTAGGTACGCACAGAGACCGACTCGCAGCCAGCGTATATTCTATCGCACGGAACCGTAGCCGAATAACGCACGATTTCGCCGATTTCTCGTCGGAAAAATTTTACGACAACACTAATGTACCGAACCGTAAGCAATGAAAACTGATGGGCGGAGAATATCTGGTCCGAGACCAGTCCGTGAACGCAAGGAATACGTCCCTCTGGAGTGATCATATTCCCAAACTTCGTACAAAATTTACAGTTTTGAGGTGCGTATCCCAGCCATATAACGATAAAAGTAAAACTTAGTGCGGAATATAGGCCGTACTAAAAAGCGAAAAGGAGTTGGGTTAATCCCACAACCCTAATACTAACCCTAACCCTAACCCCAATCCTTTTCGCGGCATTTAACTCCTTTTCACTCGTTTCCACTCCTTTTCGCTCCTTTTTTACCGCGCGACGCTATGCTAGCGCGGTATATGCTGTCGTCGTGTGTCTGTCCGTTACAAGCCGGCTCTGTACCAAAGCAGCTAATCATAGGATCACGGAAACAACGCCATACGATAGGTCCCTGGAACTGTTTTAGCCGCTGTTCCGGCGGATGGATTGATGGCTTTGTTCGGCGATTCAAACGGCGCGCTTGGCGCCGCGAAATAAGTTTAAGATTCGTCACGAGACTAGGAAAACAACGACTGACCGAACTCCTTTCGTCGAACGTCGACGACGAATTCAGCGTCGATCAGCAGCAGCGAGCGAATTCAATTTCACGTCAGAATCGATCGACGTCAGGCCATGCGCCAGGCACGTAGTAGTGGCAGTAGTGGGAGGAGAGGGCCTCGAGTCCAGATCTCGTCAGCCGATGACTGAGCACTACGTCAATTGCCAGTCGGTTAACGAAGAGAAATGTTGCAAACCGTACGACGCCTATACGTATTTACTCTACGTACGGGACGCCAAATGGCTGACGAAGATCCATGTGGGCGTCGAGATGCTGAGATGTGTGTGTGTGTGTGTGTGTGTGGAATTAACGACTGTCCATCACTGGCACGTACGTCAGCCAGACTTAAGCCCAGCTACTCACTTATATTACTGACAGAACGATAACATGTTGAGAGTCGACAGATGCACCCACTAACTGTCAGAACACTGGCTAACCTCTATTGGGTAGCAACAAATTATTTCTTTTAAAAACTGCCAATGGTGACTAAAACAAGAAAAATAGCATTATCACCGGTTATAACAAGAGTCTCATTTGCTGAGGCTCAGCGCATGCTAAATATTCCATATCACATCATGCGGTGATCAAACCATTTCTTCTACTCGGCCTAGCTGCTGAATACAGATCTCGAAGGTGGGTGTGATCAGCAGTTGTCCGACGACCATCAGAAGTTTATGACACTCACCGGCAAACTAGTTGATAGCGCCTGAGACGATCAACCATTCCAGAAATATGGTTGGTGCCCACCAAAATTAAAATGGTTCACGTGACCTAACCACGCTCTTTCAGGGATGGTTTGCCATCTGTGGGCTAGCACTTGCTACCGTCAATCTACCTACTAAATTTGAAGTCTCTATCTTCACTCACTACGAAAGCATGAAAAGCGATACAAAATGTCGACAATAGGGTGGTTTGAAGTAGTTAGAGTCACTCAAGGTCACTGAAATGAAAATATCACCAATCGATAGTGAGTGAGTGAGTAGATTCTTAACGGCACCATCAGCATAGAGTAAGCTATTCGATGCCAGTACACGTCAAAACCAATACAATAAATTAATTAAAAACAAAAGGTAACAACAAATATTAGGTAAACTAAATAATAAATACGAACAGTTGTGTTAGAAAAGAAACATTGGGTTGATTAAAAGGTTATTTAGATAACTTGGTAAAAGCCGCTCTCCTTGGTAAAATCAAGGATGCAGCGTGCATCGACTTTGGAGAACAGCTCTTTCAACGTAGTACTACTAAAATATTTATGGCGTATGACTGCGGTACTTGGACATTCTAAAAGCATATGTTTAACCGTCAAATGACACTTGCAGTGATCACAGACGGGTTGACTCTCTCTCTCGACAGAAGATACGAGTGAGTCGATAGAGCACATACGAATTCCTATTAGCGTTTCATAGTAACTATGTCCGTATCTTGCACCGTTTCTGAGATACAGCGAGAAATTGGTCGAAAAACGCCAACCTGAATCTACTCCACCTCTGTTTGGGGCCCCCGTTGGGGGTGACGCCGTTGGAATTTCGCCGATATTTTTGGCGTGAGAAAGCGAGAGTCCCTCGGCTATCGTAGGCGTTATTTTTGTGATCCTAGGTTTAGCCGTTTTGGTACAATACCAGCATGTGACAGACGGACGGACAGACAGACAGACGGAAGGACGGACACACGACGACAGCATATACCGCGCTAGCATAACGCCGCGCGGTAAAATCGGAGATAAACTAGGATTGAGCTCTGCCCTTATGATTTCTGATTTTGAGTGACCCTTAACTATCCAAACCACCCCATTTTCGACATTTTGTATCGCCTGTCATATCTACGTGATGTGTGGAGAATTTCATATTTGGTAGACAGGCTGACCGTAGCAAGTGCTAACCCAAGGAGGGCGCCAACCATATCTCTGAAACGGCTTCAGCTACAGTCGTCCAATTCTGTACACAGGTAGGCTATGTCAAGTCCCAGCATAATAATGACAAATCACCCTTAAAAGGGGCGTGGTCAGGGTGACGTGACTCACTTTAATTTTGAGGAACCTTCCCCCCAATGATAGGCCTATCTCTGGTACGGCTAACGCTAGAATCGTCAAGTTTTGCATACAGGTAGATTGTATCAAATTTTAGCTTTTGGATGACGAACCACCCCCAAAAAGGGCGTGGTCAGGGTCACATGACCCATTTTCGATTTCGACGCCCGCAATCATATCTCCGAAACGGCTGAAGCGATAGAGTCGCCGAATTTTGTATGCAGGTAAAGTATATAAAGTGCTGGCATTGTGATGACAGACTATCCCCTAATCGGTGTGGTTAGGGTCACGTGGCCTGTTTTCTTAAATTTTGCCCCCAGTCATATCTTTTGGATTTGGTAAAGCTAGGCACTTCAAATTTCGTGTGCTGATTGATGCACAGGAGTTCTAGTGCGCGCATAATATATTTTCGTCAAAAGGGTGTGTTCAGAGTGACGTGAACGCTTTAAATTTTTAGAAATAAGTGATAATATCTAGTTAACGGTGCAAGATAAAGACATAGTTGCATGGGAAGACTAATAGGAAATCGTATGTGGCCTATCGATTGGCACCAGTGCCAATGCCCTTGAATGACCTTTAAGGTCACTTTTGCTGATTGAAACCTTTCTAACTGCCATACCTAGTGAAATGTAGCATATACTTACTAACATACAGCGTCGCGCGGTCCCTCTGCGATAGCTGAGCCTCTTGTTACTATAACTTCACATCCTTTGACCATTATTGTCACAGACAGACAGGAGGAGGATTTCGCACACAGTCGTTGTCAACCGTTACATAACTTAGTATATCAGAATTTTTAAATGACAGATAGGCCTATCTGTGCGACAGTCGAGCTCCTAGTTTGTTGAAATGTTTGTTGCATATATACTTCAGATTTTAAAGCACGTGACGTTCTAAAACTTCTAGCCACAATAATCAATCCGGTTGATTACTTCTTACGACGTCTGGAACTCGTCGCAGCAGCGTGCGTATCGCAGCAAGTGATTGACGTCTCTTATCTTAACGTCGATCACGTGCGTGACCGCTTCATTGAAGAATGACACAATCAGTTCGAATGACACGTCGAATTACTGTTCGTAAGATTGAACAGTGGCGTCGCAGTGCGAACATGTGTGCGAACTGAAGGTCAAATCAGTCACTAGAAAAGCGGCCACTAGAGGTCGCACCGACTACTTTAGCAATCTTATTGGACCCTGACCTTTGACCTGTGACCTTGACCTAAGAATTGAATACGCGTGCGCAACTATAAAACCTTTTTTCTATTCAACGCCATAAAAAGTTTTATATAGCAATGTCGTTTGCACAGCCTTGACCGTTCAAGAGAATGATCGAAATTATGCGAAGAAACACGCAAATACACAGAAACATCAAACTTTTTCGCCTCCCATTGGCGCGCGCACTACGATCTCCACCATAACACGGTGATAGAGAAGATATGTGCAATTATTGCAACTCCCTAGCTTTCTCGGATCCGATAAACAGCTTGGCCGCTGTATGTGCCTCAGAAAATTTTGGGGATACGCACCCACCGAGGTAAAACCTCTATATAACTCCTATATAGCCGCTGAGAAAAAGTGATCAAATTAAGAACATAAAGGCATCATAGAATCGCCCATAAATCATGAACATTATGCAAGGGATACTACCGTACGTGGCGATTATATTCCCAAATTTTGTAAAATTTACAGTTACTTGGGTCTCATACAGTAACCCTGAAATTTCACCTTGATCGATGCAACATATCGCTCTTGCGGTACAAAAGACACAATATCGACGCATTGCAATATAGACAATATAGGCTCGAAGAAATTTCTGCTGCCTCTCGAACTGTCGCTACTGCTCGGATGGCGCCCAAAATCTCCCACGGCCAGCCCCAACAATGTGCTCACAATGCCCCAGATTTCATCCAAATCGGTTCACTTTCGGCGTAGTTATAGCCGAATGCGTGTATCACCGTTTTTTTGCCCCACAGAATATTTCTATGATATATAGGCTCATCCAGCCTATAATTAAATGCCGGCAGTTGCCCTCCGCCAATATTGTCAGCAACTATCGATCATGCTTGAACGTCGTCAGTTACGTTCAGCCACCAGAATCACTCGGTTTCGCTCGTTTGGCGTTTTGTCTGAAGTGGTAAAGCCGATGACAGATGAATGGATTTCGTTCACCAACTTCTGCGCGTCTGGCTGTTTGACGAACCTTTACAATTTTTTCACTACGCGTTTTGTTATGCAGATCGACGTTTCCAACATAGGTGAAGGAATAGGTGAGTAGGAAACGGAAGAGATCTTCAGTTTCCTACTCATCTATTCCTTCACCCATCACTTCTTCCTCTTCTGATTCACCACTCTGTACATCTATAACTCCATCTCTCTTTCATTCCAGGCTTAAAACCTACCTCTTTCACAAATCCTATACCCCCGTAGTTTCACTTCTTCCTCCCGGACTGCCTCCACTGACTTCTGCCTGCACCGTTTCTTCTGAGCTAGTTATTCGGTTTTGGTTTTCATTTTATTTTTTCCTTATTTTTTTGTTTCTGGGCCGTGCGCTAGATTAAGCTGGCCATCTCGTCAGCTTTTGAGCGCACGTTTATCTACCGTATCGTATCGTATCTCTATCTCTTCAGCCATTTTTTTGCAGGGCCCACTAGGTGACAGACCGACAGACCACGCTACTCAGTCGGTAAATAACATTAAGCAGCATCTACGTATACGTAGTATTGCGATGTGGTCTAATAACAATTGTAGCATATCTAGACTCTGAGACTGGTTAAAATTTGGAACATTGCGAGCCAAATGTTGGGGGCTGGCCTTAGCTGCATGTATGTGGCACTGCCCTGTAATTTGTGTTCAAATGTCGATTGTCGTAAAATTATTCCGACGGGAAATCGGTGTAAAGTTTCCAGCGGTGGTCATACGACGTTTTTGGGGCGCAGATAAACTAGTCCGGCAGAACTATGGTGGAACCTGGCTTTACAGTATAAAGTTTTTTTAATGCTGATTATTGATGTTTAGTACATATATAATGAGAATCTGCCGGGTGACGTCTTGTCACCCTTGAGCGTTTTGAGTAAAGAGGCCAAATCCAAGATGGCGGCTGCCACCATCTTGAAAATCTGAAAATAGTCATATCTCAGCCGCGATTTGAGCGATTTTGACAAAATTTGGTACGATGGTGCAGTTCAACCCTTTTGAGCGTCCCGACCGTTAAAAATTTCAAATTTCAAAAATCCAAGATGGCGGCGGCCGCCATCTTGAAAAATTGAAAATATTGAAAATCGAAAAATAGCCATATCTCAGCCGCAGTTTTAGCGATTTTGACGAAATTTGGTACGATGATGTAGTTCAACCCAATTGAGCGTCCCGACCGTTAAAAATTTCAAATTTCAAAAATCCAAGATGGCGGCGGCCGCCATCTTGAAAAATTGAAAAATTGCCATATCTCGGCCGCGGTTCAACCGACTTTGACGCAATTTGGCACGATGATGAATTTGAACCTCTTGACCGTCCCGACCGTCAAAAATTTAAAGTTTTACAAATCCAATCGGCGGCCGGCATCCTAACAATTTAAAAATTACGATATCTCGGCAACGGTTTGAACAACCTAGTGACTTATCAGTATTCACTTAATATTTCTAAGCAATACATGTACATAACGACATCAGCAGAATAGAGGATACGGTATTCTGTTACTATGCGCACAGTTCAATCATGGACTTGTGAACTGGGCTATGGGGCAGATACCATGTTTCACAGAACGTATTTCTTGTTTTCTTTATAAAACTACTTAAACATATATGACAACTAGATGGCTGTATTATGTGGAATGCCCACAATACAGCACTCGGCTACATCTAATAGGTGGTTGCCTTGGGCCAATCCGAGTTCCTGTATGTCTAAATCTTGATGTGCATTTGTCTCATCATTTTTAATAAAAGGTTATTCAAGGTTGTTCAAATCGTGCGTTGCTTACCTGACAAAAAATTTCGGCTGGCTCCTCTGACATCATCGCTGATCAGCGCTGATCAGCGCTGAACATCGCTGATCATCGCTGATCAACGCTGATCATCGCATGCTGATCATCGCATGCTGATCATCGCTGATCATCGCTGATCATCGCATGCTGATCATCGCATGCTGATCATCGCTGATCAACGCTGATCATCGCATGCTGATCATCGCATGCTGATCATCTCTGATCATCGCTGATCATCGCATGCTGATCATCGCATGCTGATCATCGCTGATCATCGCTGATCAAAATAACAGTAGAAACAATTTGATTATGCACTACGTCTGTTAATGTGACAAAATGGAATTGTAGTGTTATAAACAGTGTAACAGTAAAAGGTGGGGCTTCATTTTTTTAGCCAACCTGGTAGGTTAGTGGATTACCAGGTGGTGAAAAGAGAATAATAAGTTTAGCCACTGCATCAATACAGTCCACAGTGTGATGGACAGACAGACAGACAGACAGACGTATATAATAATGCAGCACACGATGTGTTAGTGTACAG
>Ga0209780_1003359_pt1 | contig 11883 bp, 3 predicted proteins | sample WorMetexBAHAMAS2_FD_187384 | JGI IMG/M metagenome (GOLD analysis project Ga0209780, IMG submission 187384) | Marine gutless worms symbiont microbial communities from Max Planck institute for Marine Microbiology, Germany - Inanidrilus exumae... | ecosystem: Host-associated > Annelida > Digestive... | reverse complement strand
GCCTTGTCTAACTCCAAACTCCAGTTTGAAAAATTGTGAAAAACAGTCTTCCCATTTGATACAAGAATGACAATTTAACAACCAATTCTCAAACAAAGACAGTAATTTTACCGGTAGCAATCGTTTTTTTGATGTCTATGTGTTCATTCTGTGGAGGACAGCACACTGATACTAATATTTGATCCATTTTGCCTGTCCTTGTTTCTCAAGGGGTCGCCAAAATTCAGCCCTAATCGCTATACTTAAGACTAGTGCTGGTAGCATTTCTCTTTTTTAATTCTTGGCTACGATGCTACCGCATCGTCTAATAAGCACATGAATGCGTTACACGTATGGAACGAGGATTAAAAGGCGGCGTGTAGTTGTAAGGCAGTTACGTTTCTCGCAAGTCTACTCTCTCGGCACCTCTGCGCACATGCAATGAGAAACGGGAAGCGCCGACTCAACGTTTCGCGACGGTTTCGAGGAGATAGCTCGAGTTCGCGATTTGAAAGTTATGCCGGCATCGTTTGCCGCTAATCAATTACCACAGCAGCGGCGTGACGGTGTCTACACAGCATACGCAGAACCGCTACATGCGCTGAAGTGTGTAATATCTGTAATTGCTGTAATTGTCCTACCCACAACACTAGATCACCGTCCACCTCTATAGGTGTAACCTTTGTAACCTGCATAGGCTAGCTTATATGTGATGGTGGATTTCGATGTTTAGGCATGTGCATTTCGTAAAGTTAGTAAATTTCGTGGATTTCGTGGATTTCGATTTATAGGCAGAGCCTGATTGAAGTGTACAAGTATATGCACTGGAATTATTCTGTACCTACTGACAGTATTTTGAAGAAAGCTTCACCATCTGCACTGCGAGGTCACCATTGCAAGCTGTTAAAAAGACACTGCAACTCTTAGCTCAGACTTCAGTCCTTCTCCGTTCATGTTGTCAACTCATGGAACAGTCTTCCACATGAAGTTATGTCAGCTCCTTAGATGCATTCAAAGGAAGACTCGACAAGTTCTAGAAGATCTATAAGTACATTGTGGATCCAGAGATATTCATGGGAAGAACACAAGTGATCAGCCAAAAGGTCCAATAGGCCTAGTGTCAGTGGCTGAAGATCAAGGTATCAAGGTATCAAGGTATGTTTGTCAAATGCAAGCTGTCTGTGATGTGGCATGATAGGCCTATTTTTTCTTTCCACGTATGTTTTCCATTTTCCTAACGATGTAAAATTCATGTACATCTTTGTATTTTTTGTACATCTTTTATCTTTTGCAATTTGGCTATCTAGTAAGCCTGCTCGGGACTGTGTTATTTCAACACTGTTAATTTTCTCACAATGCAATCTGTTGATTACTCTATGCCTGGTCTAGTGCGCTCTTGTAAATTGTGAGTACCATAACCACAGAAATGAGCGAACGTATCGAGTGAAATATTGACAAACCTGCTGCTACGTCGGCAATATGGAAGCTTATTACTAGAAAAAGTGTACAAAATAGAAAAACGAATCTGCGCGTTGTCGCCATGATTCAGTCTCGTGTCGGATTGTTGTACATGGTGTGCCTGATGAGACAGCGTCTACGTCACGGTTGGTGAGTCACTGCGTCACGGCTGTACATGCATGTAGCCTACTTCGTAGAACGGAACCACAAGGCGTGACGAGCACAGCCATCGTATAAGCCGTGCTGCCGCATTACACCCAATATTGACGTCAAGGCTTGCGTCAACCGGTGTACATAGCCATAGCCACAAACAACTTTCAAGTTTAAACACAAGAAAGTTAAACGTCTGGGTTGCGAGTATAGCTGAGATGGGAAAATAAATAAGCTTTTGAATGCATAATTTTAGGGGAGTGATATTTCTACCAATAATTATTAAAATCGGACAACCTTGCTCAAGTTACAGATAAAAAAGTCAGAATCCTTTTTGAGACACAGTCTGCATACAACTGAGAAACGATAAGATCATAAGACGCTGGAAGTCATAGAAGACGTCGCAGTAGGGCTCGCTAGAGACTGACGGTGGAGAAAAACTACAGAATGCAGGCAATGCGATATTGCTCGCGCATAGTACAAGAAGCTCAGCTATCGCAGATTAACTGCACTTCAAAAAAACCCACCTGTGTGAAAAGGCTTTGTACTACAAAACTCCGAAAAGTGAAGCTATATCTGTTCTAACTAATTCCTGCTGACTCGGGTGGGCCGAAGGAACCATGTATTAGATTAGGTCGAGATCCCTCCACAGGAAATGGCAATTTCGGAGAGTTGTCCGGCCCAGTGAAACGCATCGGAAGTCTGTTTCTGTGTAGCCTACTCAACAAAAGGAATCATTCAATCCTCAATAACGGCACGACACGGGATGGAGCCTTTCGTCAACATTCTGTAGTTATTTAGTTGGAGTTTAACGACAACGTCCCCTTTCAGCACAAATATGGCTATATCAGAGACAAAAAGGTCAGGGGTGGAAAGCTATCCCTATCCAGTGAAGGAAGGCCAGCGATATATTGACGTCAATCCTGGCCGCCTTTTTGTTTGACTGCTACCCAGAAATGAAAAGGGATCGATCGAGAGACTCATTTAAATTATTACGCTAGCGCCTACAACAGGTTCGATCGCCTCCTGGGACCTCAGGCCTGGAAACGGAGTAGTGACTATTCTGGTGGAAAGAGAAGGAATGGACAAAAGAAGAAAATAGTACAGTAGTTCAGCACGCTGAGTCGAGGCGTTGAGTAGTACGCTGGTTTGTCACTTGTCAGCCAACTGCCTGGTAGGAGGAACGTCTTAAGAGAGACGTCTATCACTCGCGGTCAATGTGTTAAATATTATAAGTAGCTGTTAGTCAACACCGCGTGTCACATAACGACGATAAAACGTTACTGGGTTGGCGTGAGGAGCGATATCGTCGTTGTTCGGGCGTGTACCGGTAGTGCGCTTGTTTCACTGCCGATTGTATCGCAGATACGTATCACGACTGCATTTCTATGTGACAAATATACACGTCTACAATGGACTCTGAGCAAATGGCGTGTACCCGGTAGCTACAGGAGGTTCATGGTTCAATGAATTCAAGCCTCCGATCTCTGGAGGCGGCAGGGCCCAGCTACGACAAATAGAAACATTGCGCCAACCGAACAATTGAGTCACCGAACGAAACAGTTTGTGAACATTTAGACCCAGGCGAAGTTGCTGTCCTTCCGTCTGTCTGTCAGTCAAAAAACGGTGCGTTTAGAGCTATGGCCACTATAGAACACTAATAGGAAACCCGATGCTGGAAGTCAAAGCCACCAGTCAGCATGGCCCTGTGGCCATCAAGTGGCCGAAATGTCCTCCTTTACGTCGTCAATATCTTGAAAGCCAAGCTAGAGAGAACCACAGTTATTACTAAACGTGACTAGGAAAAGTAGGAAGTCATAGGCTATTTATTTGTCGTGGCCGTCGCTATCGCTTAATCACCGAAAACCACCGCAATGGCCGTCGGCGAGAAATATCGCTTGTTGTAACGTCGTACGTACACTAGAAGCAGTTGGTTATTGGCTGCATGGCACAGTTGGTAGATCGCCGGTATTTGACCGGCGTACTTTCCCTGTCCCACGCTCGACCTGTAGCTGACGGGTGACCACTTATGTGGGTAAACCCTCCGCTATAGGTCAGCCAACTAGGCCAACTCAGCCGTTCATCCTTTAGAGGTCGATAAATTGAGTAGTGAGCAACTTTATCGGATGTGTGCTGGTCGCGCCATCTGGTGAGTGTTCACGAGGTTAAGCCAGTGCGGTTATCAATCGTTGTGCGCCGTGTGTGGCAGCAATTTAGCCGAACTTAACCCTTCTGTATATGGTTAGTGCTTTAGTGCCGCCCTGCGTGGCGGATGTTGATTGCGCGTTATGTCGTCAATGTAATAAATGAACATTATTATGAACAACTTTATTCACCTCGAGAGGTAGCATAGAATAATATAGAACAATATAAACAAAAACAAGACAGAACAGAAAAAGAAGCCGAGCAACGTGAATAATGTGACGAAAATGATGATGACGATGATGGCAGAAGCTGCCAAGTAGCACACAATAAAGCGGCAACAAGCTAAGTATATATGATATTAATTTCTGCCTGAGCAACAAGGCTGAACAATTCGCACAATTTATTGTGCGAATTTACCAGCTTGTGCAGGAACGTAGCTTTCCTGTTTCTATTAGAAGCGTATATACGACGCTAGCACTCACAAGAGTGCAAAGACCCACGCTGGCGATGTTTTTGTAACTCTTGACCTTCTGAGGCTTCTCAAATCATCGGTACACCATTTTCTAACCAATACTTGCTTGTAGCTACACACCGCTACCATGTTATCGAGTTTTAGATGGAAGCCAGTTGCGACACTATAGCTGCGATGGTAAAGCCTGTATTCACGAAAAACTGAATCGGACATGACAAAACGTCATCTATGTCTACTTGGAGCTGGCATCAGATGGTTTCGACGAATTAACCGCAAAAATCCAAAAGTGATGTTACGTCAGTTCTTTCTTTGCACCATGCCGTAATGATATCATCGCGGGTTGACTAAAAATGCAAGATGTTAAAATGCAAGAAGTAAATGAAAAAGGTATCGCTCTAACGGGACGTAACATTACTGGCCCGCCGTAAAGTGTCAAACGCCCGACCGCCCGGCGGCCGGCCCGTCCGCCAGCCGGCAATGTCACAGACGACAGACGACGACGACAGACGCCAGCGAGCAAAACAATACTGGTCCATTAGGCGGGCTAGTAATAAGTGATATACGTTACGTTTGAGATTGTTATGCATTTACAGTAATTAGTTCTACTCATATCAACTGAACGTCTTAAAACAGTATAGTTATTGCAGTTCTACGTAGAAGAGATTTAATATTGTACATAACTGCATGACTGTTGGATTTACACTATGAAAACTAATTAGGCTATCATACTAAAACATACTAAGCTACAAGAATATGCAAATCAAAATAATGAGTACGACATCAGCAAAAAATAGAATAATAAACAAGCAATCGTTTCAAATATTTAAAAAGTGGTCAAAGAATGTTAACGAAAAGCGACATTGCCATCTTGCCACCCCTCGCGGCGACGAATGGATTCGTCCGACCTTGATTTCATCTAATATATGGTTCCTTTGGCCCACATGAGTAAGTTCCCAAACGACATCTCGATCAGTTCAGTTGTTTTTGCAGGGCGTACCCTTGTGCCCAACAGGCAGACAGACAAACAGACCACGCTACGTGCGACATATGTAGCAAAAGGCCGCATCTATGCAATGTATGTGATGCGGCCTAAAATACTAAGCACGACATCATTCAATCTATGCGCGTCTACTTGGAGCTGCCATCAGATGCTGTATCTTGAGTACGAGTATTGTGCGTTTGGTTATTTTGTAGACTGTGTATGGACTGAATGCTGATGTCTTTTATTTTCACGTCCTACATTGTCACGTCCGGCATTTTACGCGCCCCGTCATCTGGTATGTACATAGACAGTTCAAAGGCAGACGTCTCAAGCTGCGCTTCGCCGGCAGCTAGTACACGGCACGGACTGGAGTCACTAGGCACATCATGGTCGCCAGTCGTCTGGAGGTCGTGCACAGTCCGCCAGGTGGCGCTGTCCTTGCACGATGACGTCAGCGACTGTGACGAGGCGCTGCCGCAAGTCGGCGCATAGCGACACACGTCACCGTCGAGCGACGTCGACCGCCGGAACGTACTCGCGTCGCCGCCGTACAAACCGGAAGTGCCGGTGACGTCACTGGCCGACACGACGTCACGTGTGACGCGGTACTTGACGCCGTCGTCACTGTCGTCGTCCGTGCACTCGACGGGCAGGCCGGTTGACAGTGTCGTCGCCGGACGCAGTTCGACCCACGACGATCTCGCTTCCGACGCCGAGCGTCTCGGCGCTGAGTCGCGTCGACACGAACCACTTCCGGTTCTCTGGGACGTGCAGAACAGCGACAGGTCGTGCGTCGCCGGCGCCGTCAGGGAGCGTTTCATGACGCGGCGTCGCTTACGATTGACTTGCGAGCGCGTTGCGACAGTCGGCGACGTCGTCGAGTCGCAGTCCACGCTCAACGATTCCTCGTCGTCGTCGTCGTCGTCGGCGTAGTCTCTCTGCTCGCACTTCTGCAGCACGAAGACGGTGTTGCGCTTGCGGCAGAAGATGCCGATAACCAGCGTCGAGATGACGGTCGTCGCGAAGAAGACCGACGAGATAACAATCACCGCTGACTGAGTCTTCGCCGCGTCCTCTTCCCGCCTTCTCTGCTGCCTCACGGCCACTCTCACGCCGTGATGCCGCCGAGAGGCGCGCATCCACCTCTCTCCCGGATCGGGAACCTGCAGCGGCCGAGATGTTCTAGCACCACCGGCCTGCTGCGCCAGTCCCGCAGGTGCGTATGACGTCAGCGACGCCGAAGTGACGTCACCGTCTGTCGAGCTCGCTGTGACGTCAATACTACGCAGCTCGTAGTGATGTGATGTTAACGAGATTTTATTGCCGGCTTCAACCCGAGATGTCGAATTGATCGTCTTGTTCGTTCGATTCTTAATAACAGACATGCAACAGCATAAAGTAAGAAAGGAAAATTTAGTTGAATTTCGAATCGTCATTTTGTCATGACATTCTGCCAAGGACTAAGATCACAGTAAGTAAGTAATTTAGCGAGTGTAATAAGTGAATAAGCATAAACTAAAAAAACATAGCCACCAGCAACGAAGTGTAACTTGTTAGCTTTCACTATGAGTTACAGGGGCCTATAAATTCTAATTTTAGGCCTACGTTTGTGGCGTTCCGAATACCCATTAACAGTAATAGGCACGAAATGCAGCATTGATTTATAACGCTAAGCGATTTTACGACGATGCTTCTAATGTTCGAAAGACATTAGTTGAACGGTCACTTGAACCAACTCGAAGGCACGTTTTAATCAGGGCACAAATTGTGTGCTAAAGTAAGGGTTACCCAACAAGTGCCCGGAGACGACCAATACAATCTGGATTTCTGGGTATTTCAAATGGTAATATATAACCCGCGAAAATATGAATGTTTCGTGAAACATGAATAACAAAAAAAATGACTTTACACAAATACTTTCATTGATTTTGTACACTGGTTTTATTTCCTTGATGATTTTTCGAGTTTGATAGTATGGTACCGACACAAAATAGGCATATTTATACCACGTTTTTTTATTTTAGCAACGTTTTTATTTTCGAAAACGTTAACAGAGTAGCATGCAGATGTGGAAAACTCCAACAAGAAGCAATTCTGAAACAAGATGCAGTCGGTGTCGCCACCTGGCGAACTGGACGAATCATACGCGTCGTGTTTGATTCTGGCCTATTTGACTCCATTATGTGAAAATGTGACGTCATCCACAAAACCGGAAGTGAGCAATGTATTGCTGTCAGAGGACCGAGCCACGGACACAGGTAACGTTGATGAAGAGAAGAGTTAGTGAAATTTGGACATATAGTTTTTGAGACACACGAGCGGACAGACAAACGCAGACACACAGACACACATACAAACACGCTGATCGCAATACTTCGCACCCCTAATTTCGTGGGTCGAACAACCTGAATAACTGTATTGTCGTATAATAACTCACTTTCATCTTTTATAAAGTATTCAGACGAGGCGGGCATAGAAGCTTTGGCCTGCACTCATAAATTCTCTCTAAGTCTACGTCATAATACTGGTAATGTTTATGCAACGTTTACAAACTTTTAAAATTTTGCCACGTTTAAATTACGTTTTGAAACTTAATAAAAAATCAATGATTTTACATCTACGGGTACGGCTACTTAATTCCAGAAAGTGGTGATACGTAAGCCAGCCGAACCCCTGTAAGTACATGCCCGATGGTTATGAAGCACTGACTCACCGTATGTCGGGTTGACGTTTCCTGCAGCGAGCCGTCAAGTCGATCTGCGACCAGAATGAAGCACAACAGAACGATGAACAGCACACTGTCTGTCATGTAGTCGGCTGCCATGGCAGCATCACGTGATCACAGACCACCTGTAAAGCTCGCGTTTCGTAGCTGTACACGGAGCGTTGCCATACAATGCACGGCGCTGGTGTCACACTCAGTCGCATCAGCAACATCGGTCTCTGCTGCAGCAGCTGCACACCACTGTAGTATACAGTACGTTCACTGAGCCGTTCTCATTCAGCAACACTAAAACCTGCAACAGCGCTGTACATTATTATTATTATTATTATTATTTCCGTATTAACTGTTAAACACGAATTTTTCGATTCAGTTAAGATTCAACTCACTCTAAGATTCACGGGTTGTGCTCTTTACATGGTCATTGTCGTACAAATGCGTGGTGTGCATAACACTGGTGCTCAGCAGTGCATGCATTTGTTTTGCCCATTCATATCACAGCTGATGGCTTTAAAAGAGCACATTAAACATCTAACATGGCAATTAATATCGTAAAGTTTCTGTCGTCATTGTGTAATAAAGCTAAAATATCGATCCATCTAACACAAAGATACATCCTCTAGGACTGGTCTTGGCCTCAAGGATCCTCGATGTCAAACGTTTGTGGCCTTGGCCTTGGCACGTTGGCCTTTACGACGTACTACACCTCTGCTAACACAGTAGCCGAAGGAATGCGCGCGCTAAGTCTTCGTTAGCATCGCAAATCTCGCAGCTTAATTTCGCCGGCGTACGGAGTGAAAATGAAATGAGCGAGCTGAGGCCGATCAGAGATTACTGGCGACGTCGGCAGGAGACGGCCACCGGCGATGTATAGCTCAGCCGTCGTTCGAGTTCTGCGACCACCCACAGCGCATTAAATGGCGCAGTCGTATAACGAAGGTTAAGCCAGCCGTCGACTGCTGCAGTAAAATGAATAGACGCAATCTCGATTGTGTGACGTTATATTGACTCGGGTGTGTGGTGGTAGGGGGGGGGGCGAAACAGCGGCATGGCGACACAGACACTTGGTTGTCTATCTAAAATTATTTATGAGTATTAGGCCTAAGACCCTTACGTGAAATGCGAAGCAAAATCCGCCGATAAGTCAACGTCACACAACGTGTATTTCATATTGTTAAAAATTTACAACTTTACTTAGCAGTCGGCGTTGTGCACTCCTTCTTGCGTGTTACAATCTTCTCTTTCCCTCGCTTAGCTTCTCTCTGCACTTACTGGTGCATGTAGAATTAATATAATTATAGGATCACGATACCGACGATACCGCAATCTCCATCGGCGCCGAGACACAGAGTATCGTGATCCTATATTGAGTGACTCCTTTGACTCCTTTCGTCATGAGTCTACATACACCAGTGAGCGGGACGCCACGCGATTTCCTCTGGCGCATTCCGACTCTGCTTTGTCCAAGTCCCTTGGAAAGTCGAGTATAACTTTTGAATTTGCTCTTTCTTTATGCTGTAGGCCTATAATACCAGTTCGTATTTTTGAATCTTGCCATCGAACTTATTCATTTTATCACATTTAAACCAAAAGTTTAACTTCCATCTGCTCATAGCTCAAAACCAACAACCGTATCAGTCGATCAATGACACCACCACTCCCCGACATAAGTCAACCGCAGCATAAAAGACTGTGCAAACAGGAGTACATAGGCCTAGCGTCACGTAATCGAGACACAGCGAGTGTGTGAGACTGCGGTTGGTCTGATGACGACACCACGTCACCGAGCGTCGCTGCAGCAGCAGCTATCACTCAGTCGGCCAGCAATCAACGGCGATAACGTACAACTGACAAATTGACGACGGTCCAGTCGCTATGAGGTCACTGCTGGCTGCTGTAGATCCACATCTCAGTCCACAGTACCGCAGCGTTCAATTGCCGCACGTCAGTCGGCGCTGTATACGACGACTATTCAAGCGAGTCGATCGATTGCCTACAGAAGCAGCGCTAAAACAGAACATTTGTATAGCGCCGTTTTCATGAGTAAACTCGTATCCAAAGCGCTCAGAATGACACATGTTAACGAGGGATCACGCAGTTTTACCCGCCATCCACACGCTTATCCACGAATGGAATCAGCCATCCTGCCTTCGATTCTCAGCCGCAGCGCATCATTGCTAAGCCGCTCACCCAATGGACGTACTCTTCATGCTGTATAAAATGCCGCAATTACCTTGTCACCGTCTTTCACTCACTATCTGCAGCGCAGAGATAACAGCCCGGACTCGGGCATTAAAAGAATTACCATCTAGTCCGTATTTTACCGCGTATATGCTAGCGCGGTACATATATGCTGACGTCGTGTGTCCGTCTGTCTGTATGCCTGTCTGTCACAAGCCGGCATTGTACCAAAAGGGCTAAACGCCGGATCACGCAAACAACGCCATACGATAGCGCAGGACTCTATTTTTATGACGCCACAGATCTCGACAAAATTCGATCCGACTGGGTTACTCCCAACGGGGGCGCCAATTAGAGGTGGGGTAAATTCAAATAGGTCATTATCGACCAATATCTCGCTAATCTCAGAAATAGTGCAAGATAGGGATATACAGTAGTTATTGTGGAATGCTAATAGGAACTTGTATGAGCTCTATCGAATGGCGCTATTTTCAGTGACCTTAAAATTAAGTGACATTGAACTATCCCAAACCACCCCATTTTCGACATGTTGTATCGCCTTTCATATTTTCGTAGTGGGTGGAAATAGAGACTTTAAATTTGGTAAATAGGTTGATCGTAGTAAATGCTGGCTACGGGTGACAAATCATCTCTGAAAGGGGCGAGGTCAGGTCACATGAACCATTTAAATTTTGGTAGGTATCAACCATATCTCTGGAACGGCTGTACCTGTAAGATATAGTGGTCAAATTTTGTATACATGAAGACTATGTCGTATCCCAGCATACTGATGACAAATGACCCTCAAAAGGGTCGTGATTTGGGTCACGTGACCCATTTTAAATTTTTGGGGCCCCCAACGATATCTCTAGAACGGCTTAAGCTAGAATCGTCAAATTTTGCACATAGGTAGTATGCATGATATCTTAGCCTATGGATGACAAACCACCCCTAATAGGGAGTGGTCAGGGTCACATGACCCATTTTCTATTTTCATGCCCTCAGCCATTTCCGGAATGGCTAAAGCGAGAGTCGCCAAATTTTATTTGCAGGTAGAATATATCAAATGCTAACCTTGGGATGACAGATTATCTTCCAATGGGCGTGGTCAGGGTCACGTGACCCGTTTTTTAAATTTTGGAGTCGGTGAATGTTACATGATTCTGGAGGGATAATTTCGCGGCAGTATGTCAGTAGTCCGTTGCTGTTTTTGTTTTCCCGTTTGATGTTTTCCCTTTCACTACTCCAGACCGTATTCAGTCAAGGAAAGGCTTAAGTAGCGTTCTCACTGACGCCGTTGTAGTGGATTATGTGTCTTGTAGTAGATTATCGTGTTGTTCGAGACACCAGCGCCTAGTGACTAGCCTTTATGTGTTGTGCATAAATTCGCTTACTTGCTTACTTAACGTGCGTCAGAGTTGAAGTAGGCCTACGCATTGCTAAGTTTTTAGCGAACGTGAACTCGCGTTCACGATCGCTATATGCTTTCAGCCGTCCGTCTGTTGTCTGTCTGTTGTCTGTGTGTCTGTCTGTGACTTTGGTGCACCCTACTCAGGCGGTTGAACTTTTCGGCAATTTTTTTACACCATACGATAGCCCAGGGACTCTACTTTTCTGGTGCCAAAAATCGTTGGTGGGGGACGCCCCTTTCCCCCTGAAATTGGCGTTCAAAGTGACCCACCCCCTTCCAAACAGCGAAATTTCGACAAATATCGGCTCATAGCGCCTCAACTGTGATAGCTAGCGAAAAAAGTTCAATTAGCACCTATAGGAAGTCGACCACGCGCTTTTCAA
>Ga0209780_1003358_pt1 | contig 11887 bp, 8 predicted proteins | sample WorMetexBAHAMAS2_FD_187384 | JGI IMG/M metagenome (GOLD analysis project Ga0209780, IMG submission 187384) | Marine gutless worms symbiont microbial communities from Max Planck institute for Marine Microbiology, Germany - Inanidrilus exumae... | ecosystem: Host-associated > Annelida > Digestive... | reverse complement strand
CAGCAAGGTGGACTATAGCATATTCATAAATTCAAGACTGAATGCGCAGTACTTGGCTAGCTATCGTCTAATTGGTTAAACGAAGTAGGTTCTCTTTTTTTAGTATTTTGAAGTATGTAACGTGCGATATCGTCGTAAAAAGTTCACGTTTGCTATCTCATCTCCTGATGAGTTCTTGTTCTGGGCTTACAAATGGAACGTCGTTCTTAAAAGTACATTTTTGGTTTGTATGTCCAGTTTTTACTTCAGTTATAGTACTCTATTGCATATGTACGTGTCTATCTGCTTGGTTTGCTGCATTGTATCATGTTGCTATGTGGTGGCCAATGGCTGAATGTCATACCAGGCGACCAAACGTGGCATTATTTTTTTTATTTTGTGTTGTAGATTCTTTCAATTTATTACTGCTTGTCTGTTTTTATTGTGTTAGGCTGAATTTCTTCAGTAAATGCTAAGTAAAGAAGGTCTCTGAGATGAAATATTTTTAAAGTCTTAAGTGAGACATAGAACTGTAATTTAGTCACTCAGTAAACTGCATAGTGAAGGTAGTAAAACCTGAATGTGAATATTTGTGTCATTTTTGCAGTTACTAAATCAGAATTACGTGGTTGGCAAAATGACAAGGTTGGCACTCAGAATGCTAGTACAGCTTATATATTTTATTAGAAAATTTTAACTTGCTGTATTTTAGTCATCTGTAAGACGTAAAGTTTTGTTCCTGATTCTCCTTTTGAATAGTAATTCTTTTGTTAATTTGTTAATATATGAACAGAATTTGTTTTTTTTATTATAACAATATAAGAAAAGTACAGCTCCTCAAAAACTTTTGCTACTGGCCCACTCTTTAGGAATGTTTATCACTGTAGGTTGCTTTTACCCTGATCACAACATCAAGAATATTCTATTATAGATAACATGAAATATACATTGCATTCAGTTCTATATCGATTCCTGTAACTGTTAAGAATCTGTTCTGTTTTTTAGCTGCCCCGCGTGGGGCCGGGGTATTCCCTTTCCGCTGTTGCTCCTCCCTTGTCTATTCACTTCCTTATCTTTTGCTCTTTTTTACTTTTTACTTTCCCTCTTTCTTTTCTCATTTGCATTATCTGTTTTCTTCTATTGTCCATTCTTTCCCTTTCTACCAGAATCGTCCCACTTCGTTTCCAGACCAGAGGTCGTAGGAGGCGACCGAACATGGGTTTAGTTTTTTGTTCATTTTGTGTTATCTGTATTGCTGTATGTGTTTCTTCATTCTTCACAGCCGTACGTTGCTACAGGCCACACTAGCGCTTTAATTAGTCGTATCTTCATTGAAATCGGTATGCTGTGACTTTCCATATTTTGTGCAGTGATGCCCCAATCACTTACCCCCTGTTTAACCTGGTACGGAATTCCGAATTACACTTGCCATTTTTATGTAATCAGGGACCCAAGGTACAGGAACATATCCACCTGCTCCAGTTGCTCATTCTAATGAGTGCAGCATGCTATGCTGTCGCTTGCCATCACCTTGGTTTTGTTGACGTTGATAAGTAGGCCATATTTACGGCTGACTCAGTCTAGACGATCCACCAGCTCCTGCAATTCTGCACCCAAAGTGGCCAACATCATCGTATCGAAGGTTCGTGATTATTTACCCTCCAGTTTATAGTCTGCCTTGAAATCCAACGAGGGTCTTCCTCATCGCCATCTCCGCTAGGATGTAGAACAAGTACAGAGAACAATCTTGTCGGACTCACTTCTTAAAACGAAACCATTCTGATAGTATTCCCGCTACTTGGATCTTAGCTAGCTGTTTCCTGTACAGTTGGCCAGCAAGACAGTCAAATGCAGAGGATATCCCATGTCCATCATAGTCACCCAGAGCTTATCACAGGAGATCAAGTCGATTGCTTTGTTGAAGTCCACGAAACATAGGCCTATACAGAGTGGTTGCTGGTGCTCGCGTGCCTTATGCATCAATATTCTGAGATTCGTGATTTGAGCTTCTTTGTTGGAATTCCGTCTGTTCGTCTGCAATTTTTATTTCGGTCTTTACTCGGATCCTTTTCAGTATGATCCAAAGAAGGATCTTGCACACTGTTTAAGATCACTTTTCTTGGGAAGTAGGATGAACGTGAAGAACGTCCATTCCTCTGGCCACTCGCCAGTTTCCCAGGTTGCCACAGACGTATACTGTGCATTCTATCTTTTGTATCCTGTACTGTCTCCTGCTGGTTCTAAAGGCCGTAATCTGTTCCTTTTTAGGTCGACTTCCAAACTTTGGAAGTCGACCTAAAACTATGGGTGGCAAATTTCCGTCTGTCGGTACGTACGTCCGTCCGTCCACAAAAAGTTTCTTCCATTTCGATGAAATTTGGTATACAGGTAGTACTCGATGAGAGATGAAAAAAAGGTAACAACCGTGCCCAGATCCAAGGTCAAGGTCAAGGTCAGGAGCCCATGAAAGTCGGAAATTCGACCATTTTCAAACTCTATCTCCTCCCCCATTTATAATGGGGGCTGAGAAATGACCACGGATTCTTAAATTAGGGGGCAATATCTAAAATTTAGCTGGTCAGATTTTGAAATTCATCCTCGTTTTTCGTCACGTGACCTCTGAACTTTGGTCCTAACCACGTCTGACGGCCCTAGTCTGCCCTAGCGGAAATCGACCGTCAGTCTTTGTACGGGACTAATTTTTGTTATTATTTTATTGATGATTAATTTAGTTATATCATTGACTAATATCTTTATACCTAGAATGACAGTAATTTTTACACAGTGATACATAATAATTTTTATGTTTAATGCAGTACAATTGCGTGGAATCTGATCACCAGCTATTACAGTCATCTACCATATCCTAATTCCAGTCTTATGAGAGCGGATCAGCCGTGGTCTGGCTACTATGAAGTCAGTCCTCCCATCTGGGCTGCTGGTATTTACTTGATGTTCATCGTTGCTACGTAATATTATTCTGTTCCTGCGTGGAAAATGTTTCTTATGCATTGACTATTAAAATTAAAACATTGTCACCTTCGTAAATTATGATGACAAATTGATGAAAAGAAATTTTATTTTATTCACACATCCAAATTTGTATCTTGATCCAGGCATTAATTCGCAGTAATGGCTAGTGATAGCGGTCTATTGCTACACACGGAGTAGCGTGGTCGTTCTGTGTGTCTGTTTGTCTGTTGGTCACGTTCGTGAGCCCTGTGATGCCGTTTGGGATGCTGACTCAGTCGGGCCCAAGGAACCATGTATTGGATGGGAGGTTTAGATCCTCCAAGGGGAAGAGTCTATATTTTTTGGGGGGGGAATGGTGGCCCATTGTAAAGTATAGGGAACTCTACGTTACATGTGCAAAATCCGCGGAACCGATCGAGATGCTGTTTGGGACGCAGACTCAGGCGGGCCCAAGGAACCATGTATTAGATGGGGGTCGTGATTCGTCACGAGAAGGTGCACTTTTGAGGAGTGTCGGTCCCGTAAGGAAGTACTGTCGTAGTTATTTGTATAAAAACGGTTGAACGCTTAAATTCACACAATACGTTAATGGAAAGCTTTTGCCCTCAGTAGTATACAGGTGTAGTCCGTTAGGAGGTTGACATTTTCATATATGAGAAATCAGTAACTTAACAGTTTTTTTCCAAAACACGCAGCAAAATTCGCTTCGTCACTGCAAATGAGTGTCTACACACTGGCTGTTTAATTTGGTGTGACGTATCAACCAGTGGAAGCGCATCCTTAAAAATAGCACGCACAGCAATAGCAATGCTTGAATTGTTTAGTGTTGAAACCGTTTATGCGAAACATTTTCCGGCTGCAAACGATTGAATGAGCCTTTTGTCAAATTACTTTGACCACTTGTTTTAATATTATTATATTATAAAATAAACGTCCAGAGTACTTAATAAAAGCAAGCATAGGTTGTACACTGAGCTCCCTTGGGAGGCCCATAGATGGATAATAGCACAGTCTGTGATGCATTGCCAGTGGAACGCTAGACCTACAGTTACCTCCTCAGCTGCAGAGCACTGCTGCTGTCATTGGCCAGTACGTAGTACTGATTGGTAGGAGGCTGAGTTGGCCTGGGTGGCTGGTTACATACAGTGTACCCAGATGGTACACTCGCGAAAGGTCACTTATCTCAGTACTAGCCAGACTCAATGTAAAGCAATTTTGTTCTTGTGATTGGTAAGACCGATGTCACACCTGTTGCGAGATGCCATGAATTTTACTCATTTTATCTGTTGATGTTACAAAAACGTGCATTAGTGACTTTTATAGCATTACAGACGAAATAAGACATAGCATAGCATAGCATAGCATAGCAACGCATGTTGAATCACTGACTGATTTGACGTAATTGACTATAGTGATTAACTCACTGATTGTTTGATTTCTGTTCAGTTAATGTTGTTTGTTGCTAAAAGCAAAAACAGCATTTTAATTTTACTCCTGAAACATGTATTTTATGTTTGTATTGCGATGATTGCGACCGCGAATTCACCGTTCATTTTGCGTTTTCTATCGCGACTTGACCGCGATTTTATTTAGTTTTGGCCATGAAAAAATACAGCCTTAGTGATCAGTGCCTTTGCCCATAGGCCAAAAGCCAAACTGCCACTCAGTATAAGTGCAGCAGCTGAGATACTGCTGCTGAATTACTTTGTGATATAATAATATTAGTGTAATTACTTCATTTAATGGACAAAGACGGTGTTGAGGATAACTCTATCATCTTCTCCTAATCTCCATACGGGCTCCAGGGCAGTAATGTGCCGTGATTCATGTGCTGATTTCGGCGATATATAAATATTTTGTTTGTGTGTTTGCTTAATTTTTTTCCTGCCTTTTTATCTTGCTTACTTTCTTCTTTCCTTATGCATTCTTTCTTACTAATTTACTTCCTTACTTGTTTACTTCCTGACTTATCTATCTACTACTTCCAGAATAGACCTGTTCTGTTTTCAGGCTGGAGGTCGGAGGCGACGAAACCTGGCTTTAGTTTTTTGGGGGTTCATTTATGTTGTGTTATATTTTGTTATGGATGCATGTTTGCTTTTGTTATCTTTGATTTAGTTTTTGTGCTAAACCAAGAGATTGGCTGGGAAGAACGTCTCCAAAATGAGCTAATTTGTGTCGAGTGGGACGTAAAACGTTAACTCAATCAGTCAATCCTAATCTGAATGTGCTAGTTGGCGTCATCAGTGTAACTTTGCCCCAACAGAATTCTCCAGTTTTTAACTGGGTATGCCAACTATCACACGCTACCTCTGTAATGGCTGTGAAATGGACGTTGTTGATGCTGCTGTAATCAGCTCACACAACTCAGTTTGTCAAAGTCGGTTGGTACTACCTACAGCATGGATCAGGTGTTTACGCTCTTGCTCGTGGTGGATCTATGGTGTCACTGGTTAGTCCAGACGATAAAGATTTGACCATCGTCATTGAGACAATGGTAATGTATTTATCTCATTTGTTGGCTGTTTATGAGTTTTCGTGAGAAATTATACTTCCAACCTGTGATTGGTTGCAGTGCCGTGCAGATCTGTGAGTGTTTGTAAAGCAGGCCTGGCGGAAAGTAATGGCAGCCTACCGCCTGGTGGATGACTCATAGTCACCTGTGAGCTGACTGCTTGTACACCGGGATCAGCTCCGGTCCCAACGCTCAGTAACGAGTATGGAAAGCCTTTACCTTTATCTTTAGCTTGGAATTAATCACTAAAATGTTTTTGTGCCTTTGTCACCCGACAGTTTAGGCAAAGGCATTATGTTGATAGGCTGTCCCATTGGAACATTTTTCTGGTTATATTGCTACCACAATATTTCATGAATGGCTTGAACAGTTTCAGTAAAACTGATTGGGACTGCTTGTCACACAATAGCCCCTACTGATGACCTGGTTAGATGTTGGAGGTCAAAGTCAAGGTGACACCTTGGCTCAAGTATGTGAGTGGTGGTGAAGGTATCCACGTAGACGTTGGAGCGTCAAAGTCCATCTTCTAATTGTATGAGTCTGTTGTCAAGTAAGTAAATTGAAATGGTTTGTGTCATATTTGTGCTGATATATAGGACACATCTCGTGGTCAATTCTGCCTTCGGGCACCTGCAGTACCACAAAGACTGAAGCCTCAGAATATAACAGTTGTGCTGCGTGGCAGTTTTGTAAGTAATTTTAGTCGTTGGTTTGTGTTACAATTAGTTTACATGTTCACTAACTGCTCCAGCAGACAGACCAATGCCATACCTGCGATTTTATTGTGTGATTTTGTTGCACAACCTTATCACATGACAACATTAATGCTTCCTACCTGCCCATGTTCAAACTGCTTCTAATGACTGATGATTCATGCAAGTGGCTTACTTTTGGTGACTTGTATTGCAAATCAAAAGTTTGAGCACAATCTAAGAGCTCAAAAACGAAAAACACGAACAGCTTCACAATTTATGCACTTAGTTTGTGAAGGTCGTAAAGGGAGATGCAAAACCCATGTTTGTTTGTGAGATCTGTTGCACTTGCAGCATGGGCAGCTGCATATGGGGATTTTTTCACGCAATAAAGTTGCATGACAAAAATTGCCAGTATGATTTATGTCTTAGGGGTTTGCTTTTGAGAGACCCAACTGAAAACTGAGCCAGTTAAACGAAGCATTCAGCATCAGTTTTCATTCAGCTATGAGCCATCAATCTGTGGAAACTTTCAACACTTTCAGCTGCATTTGAAAAACTTGATTGTTTTACTTTGCATGCAATGTAGTACTTTGACAGACCAAACCAGACCATCATCCACCATATTACCAAAAAATGGTCAGAATTTTCAGTGAATTTGTCTCTCGTATTTCACACAAACATGACGGCCATTATATAGGTCAACTTAGGTTAGCAGGCATCCCAGTTAACAACTGGAGGTGAGAAAAGTCTTGCTGTCTGCATGCTGATGACAACTAGCACAATTGGATTAGGAAGAAGAAACTATCGGCCATGTGCCATCTTCATGCTATAACAAACATGTTTTCGTTAAAAAGTATAAAATGTTTTAGTTTAGGAAGATGATGAGAAATCCTCGACCGTCTTCCTAATTTTCTCTCATTTTTATAGCTGGTCTTTGAATATGGCCTCTGTTTTGACATTGTTGGTTGGTTATCTCCACAGGTTTTGCTAGTTACAACCTCTGTATCCATAATTATTATAGATTGATGTATGTCCGAAAAAAATGTCACTCTGTCAATAAACAAAAACATAAAACTTCACACCATTTGTTTCAGCATTGTTGCTGTAAAGGATACTTTGGTTTGACCAGTATTTATTACTGGCCCACCTAATGGGCCAGTATTGTTTTACATGCTGTCGTCTGTCTGTCATCATGTGTAACGCGTGGGCACCCGGTCCGGCGGCCGACACTGCAGGGTGGGACAGTACGGCGACATCTTGTTTGATGTCTATTTAATAGAGTTGCAGATGGCACAATGAATGCTTCAACTGGCAAACTACTCAGAATATTAATTTATAGCTACTGAAGTGCTTCCTTTAGTCATATGAACATCTACTGTGTTACACCGTTGCTATTTGCTGCTGTTGTCAGGTCGATGCTAATTCGTTAAACTTGTGGCTAAGTACACTGTGCAATGGAAATGATACTGTGCTGTTTCACCATGCTGGAACAGTGAAGGTTTGTGTGCAGTCACAAGACTGGTGCAACCTTTCTCTGCATATTGTCATAATGTCATCGTACAAAAACGTCTAAATAAATATACTCATTTATATGCCATCATAAGGTTGTTAGGAATAATAATCCATAATAGTAGTAGTAGTGATAGTGGTAGTGGTAATAGTAATAGTTATAGTAATAGTAATAGTAATAATAATAATAGTACCAGTGTCATTTTTTATGATACGGTCATTACCGTAGCCATTATGAGAGTTCACCTGGTTCATATGATGAATACATACTCAGCATCAAGTTGCTGCTGGCCCTCAGACTAAGCTAGCTGATGAGCTGCAAGTCTGCATGCAGGCTGTTGTCGTTCACACCCTCTGTTGCCAATTATTATTATCACCCAGTTTGAATTTGATAATCATTTTATAGTACTGTGTAGGGCAGAAGGCTGAATCAGTATTGGACTAGAGTTTGATATGAGGACTACCACAGAGGACGGCTACTTATAAGCGTCTGTATGTGCCTACAGAATGGGTAAGGTAAAGGGGCTTCCAATACTCATTACTGAGCGTTGGGCCCGGAGCTGATCCCAGTGTACAGACAGTCAGCCCGCAGGTGACTATAAGTCATCCACATGGTTACCTTCCCAGCCGCAGAGCGTCACGCCCCTTGGCATGCAAGGTATACTGATTGGTGATAGAGGTGCACCGCACCACAGGCCTTACAAAAATTTTTACCATGCGACGCTATGCTAGCGCAGTATATGCTGTCATTGTATGTCTGTCTGTCAGTCTCCGTCCGTCACAAGCCAGCACTGTACCAAAGCGGCTAAATATAGGATCACGCAAACAACGCCAACAATAGCTCAGTGACTGTAGTTTGCTGATGCCAAAAATCTCGGCGAAATGGGGTCACGTCTCGCTATATCTCAGAAACGGTGCAAGATAGGTACATAGTTACTATGGAATACTAATAGGAACTCGTGTGTGGTCTATCACATGGCGCTATTTCCAGTGACCTTGAGTGACCCCTATCCACCCCATTTTCGCTATTTTGTATCGCCTTTCATATCTACGTAATGGGTATAGATAGAGACTTCAAATTTGGTAGATAGATTGATCATAACAAGTGCTAGCTATTGATGGCAAACTATCCCTGAAATGGGCGTGGTCAGGTCACGTGAACCATTTAAATTTTGGTAGGCACCAACCATATCTCCGGAATGGCAGAAGCTACATAGTCAAATTTTGCATGCATATAGGCTATGTCAAGTCGTAGTGTAAGGATGACAAATCGCCCTTAAAAGGGGCGTGGTCAGGGTCACGTGACCCACTTTAAATTTTGACACCCCCACTAATATCTCTGGATTGGCTAAAGCTAGAATCGTCAAATTTTGCACGCAGGTAGACTTTATCAAATCCTAGCCTATGGTGACAAACCACCCCTAAAAGGGGTGTGGTCAGGGTCACATGACCCATTTTCAATTTCTATGCTCGCAATCATATCTCCAGTATGGCTTAAGCGAGAGTCGCCAAATTTTGTGTGCAGGTAGAATATATCAAATGCTGGCGTTGGGATGACAATGGGCACGGTCAGCATCACATGACCCGTTTTTTAATTTTTGACCTCAATCATATATTTGAATTGATGAAGCTAGGCATTTCAATTTCGTGTGCTGATGAGGAGTACTTGTGTACGCATTATACATTACCCCCAAACCGGATGTGTTCAGAGTCACGTGACCTCTTTAAGTTTTGGGAAATCGTTAACGGTGCAAGATAGAGACATAGTTGCAATGGAAGACGATTAGGAAATCGTATGTGGCCTATCGAATGGCGCCATTGCCAATGATCTTGAAGGTCACTTTTGCTGTTATAAACCTTTCTAACTCTTTGTACCTCGTGAATCATTGCAGGAATTTTTACTGCGCGACGCTATGCTAGCGCGGTATATGCTGTCGTCGTGTGTTCATACGACCGCCCGTCTGTCTGTCACAGGCCAGTAAGTACTGTACCAAAACGGATAAACGTTGGATCACGCAAACAATGCTGTACGATAGCCGATATAGTTTTCTGAAGCCAAAAATCTTGGCGAAATTCAAACGGGATCACACCCTGTGGGGGCGCCAAGTAGAGGTGAGGTTGGTTCAGATTGGCGATTTTCGACCAACATCACGCTATATCTCAGAAACGATGTAAGATAGCTTGTGAAACATAGCACAAATTTACCCTCTGCGGTAGCTCAGCTTCTTGTTGGCTGTTGTTGTGCCGCAGTTGGTCATATCAGCAGGTGCTGTTTTTTGCATTCTGTGGATGAAGAAGGCTACAGTTGGTATCATTATGTCGTGCTATTTTGCGTTGTCACAAGTTGTGCAGTGTGCCTGCAGGTCAACAAAGGTCGTGTGACGATTGCTGCCGAAGTCAACAGTATCTACACACTGACTACGCTGAAAACTGGACAGAAGGGCATCGCCAAAAAAATCCCATTACCTGCGGACTTTCCACTTCCATACAAAGATAACTTTGATGGTAGCCTCACCCTGACAATTTTTGTATCGGTATCTTCCTATATTTGGTTGTTTGCCTTGACTGCATTGACACAATTGAAAAGGCATCTGTCATTTCTGGCTTGCTTTCAATGGCTGCATTTAAACGCGAGTGCTACCAGTGCCTACAGTTTGTGATGTGAGAAACTACAACTTGAACAGCTTGTTAAATCTAGAAGAATTGCTGAAACAGCAATAAATACAAAGTCATGCGTAATCTGCTTACTTACTTAATGACTATACACCGTGGTTCAAAAAACGCCCCCCTCCCCCCTTATTCATATGACTGTAGTTTCTACAAATGTTGACGTTGACTGATTTCTGTAATATTTGGCATTCAGTGTATTGAGTTAACTTGCAACATAACAGTTATTGGTTTACCCACCTCATCTACGTACTGCTGCTACACTAACTTGGAAAACAAGTTAACTGCATAACTGCATAGTGATAACTTTCATCCTGTCAACAAAAGTTACAGCACCAATTACTAACTGCTACGATTCCGATCGTTGGCGTCCCAATCACCTCAGCGCGGTCTGTCCGTGATCTCGGCATTTACATCGACGCAGACCTGTCGATGCGGGCGCACGTCAATCAAACAGTGTCGCGGTGCTTCGCTGCTCTCCGCCGATTGCGCCAGATCCGCCGAGCGGTGCCAACAGCCACATTCCAGATACTCGTAATAGCCCTAGTGAACCCGCTACTCGACTACGGCAATCAGAACTGGTCGGCATCACAACCTACCTGGTGCGCCGATTGCAGTCGGTGCTCAATGAGACGGCACGACTCATCTACCACCTGCGACCACATGACCACATCACCGATGCGTTGGCGACACTACACTGGCAGCGCGTCCCAGAACGCGTGCAGTACAAGATCGCGGTGCTAACGTACAAAGTTCTGCACGATAGCGCGCCGCAATATCTGGGACCTCTTGTCACCGTCGCTGACCTACCTGGTCGGCGTGCTCTGTGGTCAGCAAGTACCAGCCGCCTGGTCATACCGCCCATCAAACTGTCTACTGTTGGCAGCCGTGCCTTTCCGGTTGATGCAGCTCAAGTTTGGAACGGTCTGCCAGAGGCCGTCATCTCATCTTCATCACTGCAGTCTTTCCGGCGTCAACTAAAGACTTGTTTGCTGTCTCAATATGACAATATGTATTAATGTTTCTCAAGGTAGTGTAGCGGCAGTACATAGGTGAGGTGGGTAAGTCGATTACTGTTATGTTGCAAATTAACTCGATACACTGTGTGCTAAATATTATAGAAATCGGTAAATTTTTCTAGAAACTACAGTCATGTGAATAAGGGGGCATTTTTTGAACCACTGTGTATATATGACATACGTAAATTAGTACACAGTGCACAGACTGATTTATTTGGAGGTGAAAACATTTGGGACACTCTGTACTAACATAAATTTCTGTAACGCTTTTGATTACACAGCAACATGAACTCTAAAGCAGTCAGTATCTTACTTGTTATCTGCCCCATAGCTATAGCATATAGCATGGGACAGACAATAAAATCGTTTTGCGTCTGTGCGTGTGTGTGTGTGTGTCTGTCCGTCTGTGGACACTCTCACGGTCGCATTTCTTCGTCAATTTTAACCAAATTGGACACAGACGTGTAAACCCCCAAAAGTAAGAACGAGTTCGTTGGGCGTCAATATCACCCCACCCCTTCCCCTATTTT
>Ga0209780_1003357_pt1 | contig 11888 bp, 6 predicted proteins | sample WorMetexBAHAMAS2_FD_187384 | JGI IMG/M metagenome (GOLD analysis project Ga0209780, IMG submission 187384) | Marine gutless worms symbiont microbial communities from Max Planck institute for Marine Microbiology, Germany - Inanidrilus exumae... | ecosystem: Host-associated > Annelida > Digestive... | reverse complement strand
TGCTGCTTTTGTTTTATTCATTTTCAGCTTAGCTGTCTGAAATTGAATAAAATGGAATTATCCAAAGCCATCATTTTTGCTGTGCACTCTATCTACTTTGGCACATAACACAGCGTAATTATGAAGTTATGTAAAGGTAAAAATAAACTAAGAGTCACTTGGTAGAATGCAAGCATCCCCCACAAGGTCGTTACTTGTGAGCAGTTGGTACAATAACCCTAACTCTAATTTCCTACAATTTAATCAGCTTTTCTTTGGTCTACCTATTCATGAAATTCCTTGAAAATTGCCCATTATTCTTTAATTTACCTCACTAACAAATAGGGATGTTAGTTTTCATGGAATCTTATTCCTGTGTACAACCGTGTGTGTGTGGTCGCTAGTGTACACAGCTCTTCTCCCTTTATCTCTTCGTCAACCTCATTCTGGTACCAGTTCCTCCAGTTCCGACTCACCTATTTCTTCACCCATCACTTTTTCCTCTTAACTGATTCACCACTCTGCTCATCCATTACTCCATCTCTCTTTCACTGCCAGCTTAAAACTTACTTGTTTTACAAATCTTACACGTGTAGTTTCTCTTCTTCCTCCCGGACTGCTTTCACGGACTATTGCCTGGTTTGTTTGTTTCTTCTGAGCTACTTTTATTTTTTATAGACAATCCAGTAGTTGATTGACGTGAAAACAGAAAGTGAAATTGTGAAAAACCAGTTACGGTGCAGTGCAAGAAAATTTCGGCCGCCGTATCTGCTGCTTCCTGGTAACGTTACTGTGCCGATTACAGTGTGGCAAGGCAGAGGTATACACCGTAAAGTGCCTTCTAGTTCATGCTAACATTTACCGACTGATACTTGTGTTGATACCACTACTGTCACGGACACATTGGTCTGTGTATGTGACAGATATCTCAGTTGTGTATATCTGAACTGGAGGCATCTCGGCATGATGATCTTGGTGATCAGGGTCAGGTCATCGACTGTCTCAAGCGACATCTCTTGACACACCAGAAACAGACTCGCAATCTCAACCCGAAGTGCATCCACGTCAGTTCTTTGTTCATTTATGCCTATGCCGGTTGGCAGTTTGGCATAGTGGTAGCGCGTTGGTTTAGATCAACAAGGTTAACCTACGCTGAGCCCGGTTAGTACTGGGATGGGTGACTGTGTCTGGGTTCGACTCCCGAAGGTGGCACCTTATTTTCGGTATGTAACCAGCCAACTAGGTAAAATGAGTACTGTATCAGCTTTCGGGCTGAGTAATAATAAATGGTGATGGTGGATGGTAGCTATTTTCGGCAGAATCGCAGTCCAAGTCAATTGGCTTTGTCTGAGGGTTGGTGGCTAACCGGCGCTTAGTATGCATTCATCAACTGAACTCTCGCAATGGCTTTGCCATGATGACAGCACCATAAATATCATCTGGGCTATTATTATTATTATTATTATTATTATTATGCTATGCTCAGTTCTTGTCTATGTGCTGTCTTATGACTTTGCCATCCGACAGTGTCGGCAAAGCCGTTACGTTTTCATTCTGTCCATCTGCCATGTTCGTTCATCTGTCCATTTGTCCGGACTATCTCATAGATCCCGGACTATCTACCACAATATCTCATGAACGCTTGGATCAATTTTGATAAAACTGACCGGAAATATTCACTAGCGCCTACTGATAACCTGATTAGATTCTGTAGGTCAAAGGTCAAGGTCACAGCTGGCCGTTGAGGTAGCGAAGACATCCGCGTCGATTCTGGGACGTCGAAGTTTATATTCCAGTTAGTTGATAACTGTCTGAAACGCTAGGAGGGACTTACGCTGTTAGTGACACATCACTGGAGCGTGGCCGCAGCCTCTATGTCTAAACATGCTATGGCCTCAAGCCGTTGTGAGAACCATAGGCGCGAGCTGCGGGTTGGAGCAAATCTCTAGTATTCTTCTAAGTTTGCTATGGTCTAGTGGTAACATTAGTCACTGAAGTGTATAGGTCCCATGATGAAAATCACATTTCAGACACTTGTATTTATGACGTTAGCCACTGCAGGCCTTCGGCATGGCCACACACCATTACTGTAGTACCTAGATCGACTCAACCTTCTACCCTTTGTTGGATGGTCAAATGAGTATCAGCTCTTGGGCTGAGTAATAATAATAAATGGCGATGTTGAATATGAAAGTGAACTCACAGCCCAGGTTGGTTTAAGAGTCGGTTTCTGCTTGGAGCTCAGTCTGCATTTGTTAAATGAAGTGGCTATTTGATGATGACAGTACGATAAACATTGTCATACTCATTATTATTATTTGACGAACCTGTTGTTTTGTCTTAGATGATTATCTTAACAACTCTATACAGCATATATGGACTTTTACCATTCACCATGCATATCCCCAGTGACCATTACTGTAGCTATGAAAGGTCATGAAAGGTTTATTGGCACATCACCATAAATTGGTAAAAACGAACCAATTGATTTCGGCGCTGTATAAATTGTTTGTTTGTGTGTTTATTTTTAACTTCCTCACTTTATTCTTTCCTTACTTATTTTTTTTTTGGTGCTTTCTTTCTTACTTATTTACTTCCTTACTGGTTTCTTCCAGACTTATTTACCTTCTCCTTCCACAATAGACCCGTTCCGTTTCCAGGCCGGAGGTTGTAGGAGGTGACCAAAACTGGCTTTAGTTATTTTGTATTAATTTTATGTTGTAGTATATTTTGTTATGGATGCACGTTTGCTTTTGTTATGTTTGATTTAGTTTTTCAGTACTAAGCCAAGAGATTGGCTGGGAAGAACGTCTCCAAAATGACCTATTTTGTGTCGGGTGGGACGTAAAACCTTAACTCAGTCAATCAGCAGTGAGAAGAGACAGGTCTTCAGATGCCGAGGTGACGTGCTGAGGCAAACGTGCGCGTGTATAGGAGCTAGTGCGAGCGTTGGCGGAGGACAAGGCTGACATTCATCTTGACCCAGTGCTGTATCGAGCATGTGCTATTGACTTGAAGGGTGCGTGCAAGGACGTGCCACGTGGCAACGGACGACGTAAGTTGGTGACTGTATATGATATACTGTGTGTCGTGTTTGTTAGATAAGACTGCCTGTGTGCATTTTGTCTGTCATTTCTGGGTGCATCTTTGGTACGCCAATTTCATTATCTATGGAATGTCATCATCTAACTTGCACAAACTACAGCCTGTCCAGAACTCCCTTACTCGTGTGGTCCTGCCTTCTCTCCACCATCTTTACAGCCTGTTAGATCTGGTTTATGTGACTGGCAGGCAGCAAATGTTCCAGAAGACAATGACATCATCATCAAATTTCATCATCAAAATTTTTAGAGTAGCCTAAATAATAAAGTTATTGCTAGATCCACTAAGGTGTCAAAGACGAATATATAGTTTATAGGTTAAGTGACAATGTCAGGGTATGATCGTGAGAACAGAAATGTCTTAAGGCACTGATGTCTGAAGACCACAAGTGACGGCGCAGCTGTGACGTGAGCCAGCAGGTCATTCCATACCGCGGCGCCGGAAGGTATGCGACTGCCGTCTGTGGATCGACGAATGATCGGTACGTGCAAGCGATCAGAGCCGGAGCAAGGCAGTCATCGTAGTGACGGCATGTCTGCGACTTGAGTGAAGCAGAACAGGAATTAACTCGGTCCAGCGCCGTGAATGGCTCGATATGTTAAAACTGCCGTGGCTGTAACTGTACATAGTCAGCCGCAGAGACAGTTAGCATAGACAATCAATATGTAAAATATTGCTGGCCTATTTTCAACACGTTGTAGTAGCAGTGGCCTCTATTCACTTATGAGGAATGATGACATTACAGCTTGTTTGTTTGTTTGTTTGTTTGTTTGTCTCTGTGTGTCTGCTAGAGATGTCATGTCTGATGAGTGCTATGGATTCCAAGATGCACCTGCGTGATGAATGTGAAAAACAGATGAAACAACGTATACAGCTGTGGAATGCTGCCGTCAAGGTAGTACCTCCTGTCTCATGTATCACCTCAGCTCAGCCAATCAAGCTCTTGGGTTTAATTTCTTTAGTAATTAGCCAAGAATGTCTCCGAAATGACCTACTCTGTGTCGAGTGAGACGTAAAACTTTAACTCAATCAGTCTTGGTCTTATACTTACCTTTACACAGATTCTTTTCACTGTAAACTCTCATTGCCCACATTAGTGACTGCAAAGATTCTGAGATTGTGTTTCCGGTGTATTATTATACTTATTGTTAAGCCGTATCACCTGCACTCAGTGCATAAGATGCGCGCTCATTGCTACAGATGGAGTAGCATTGTCTGTATGTCTGTTGGTCACGTTCGAGAGCTTTGTTCATGAGAGACTGAGGTGATCGAGATGCCGTTTGGGTGGTGACTTGGGTGGGCTCAAGGAACCATGTATTAGATGGGGTCCAGTTCCCCAAGTGAAGGGGTAATTTTTTGGGTGGTCCGGTCCATGGAAAAAGCATTGTGAGTCACTGCTGCAGAGTGTTTAGCAAAAAAATCAATGACGGCATTAGCGGGACTGCTGCAGCCGACTGCATTGCCGCCATAAGGCCACTGTCATGTTAACTTTTCCGCCGTGAAAAAATACGCTTCTCCTACGATGCGGTCTTTCAACAAAAAATCTGTATTGCAGGACACTGCCTCAGCGGTCTGACATAGTCGCTTCCCGTAGCAGTTCGGTTTCTTCGGTTCCCTCGGCACATTAACTGTGTTGATTGAATGAAGGAAGGGTACCCATCAAACAGTACCAAAACGTTTCTTATTTGGCCCAACGTTGAGAAACTCCGGAAGAGTCGGACGGTTAGATAAAGTGTGTGTATATTGTTTTTTAAGACTTAATCGTAAATTTTTGTTTTTCGATGCTGTCTTGAGCGCATGATATGATTTATGATATCTTGTAGTACATCGATCGCTAGTTGTCGACGTGGTGTAAAGCTGTGTGCGTTGTTTGTCTCGATGTAGGTGGCGCCTCCAGACAGTTTGCATGAGCTACTGTCGCAAGTCTACGAGTCTGAAGCGCGCTCCTATCTACTGACTATAGTACTGTGTGTGATTCTGTGCATCTTCGTGGGTGGTCTGTTGTGTGGGCGTGTCACTAAGCGTGTAGCACAGCAGGTCAAGAACAAGTAAGCATGCCAGCAGCCAGCCAGCAGCAGGTGCCTGTTGACTGCAGTGGCCTACCCAGGAGGGGCGGGGTGGCGTCAGGGGCGGATTGTGCCATAGGCATTGTAGGCAAATGCCTAGGGCCTAAAACGTTGAAGGGAGCTACAAAAGATGGCGAAAAATATTTTGAACATACGTTAGCCAATCAATCATTAATGTTTTAAGCACTAAATTGTCGATTTTTGCACTAAAATATCAGTTTCGCGTATTGACCCCTAAAATAGCAATAAGCACATTGCTGTTGCTGGATTTTTGCGCCTTTTGAACTCAAAGTGCACCAAAATATGCCATTTTAACCTCAAAATGCACGAAAATAGAGCCGTACCCTGACTGGCTAGATTTATAGGAGTACATTTGGGAAGGGATGGGATGGGAAGGGGAGATGAATGGTAGGAGGAAGCAGTACTCTCTGTGGGTTGAAATCCTGGGTATGCCACTGGTTGACTAACAGACCACACAGTCAGTTAGCAAGCACCTGTCAGAGGCCACCGGACACGTGGCTGGCATGTGAATCTGTGATATGTCGAACCTGAGTGATGACGTCTATACGACATTTACACATCTTCATTAGCGTAGCCATGATTCATAGTTCAGGAGGACAGTAGTGCGGGCAACGCGAGCGGGAAATTGTTCACGATATTCTTGTACAAAAACGTTTTACTTATTGTATGAGCATAAAATAATTTTGTGATTGCAGAAGACGTGTACTTTGTAAAACATACTAAAAGTAATCGAATTATGCAATCGAAAATTGATATAATGTATTGTTATCTATTTCATGCAAAAATTGGGAGGAGTGATTTCACTCATTATCCTAATTGATAAACACCTTTATCTGTTAACGTCTGCAATTGTTTTTGGGCTGTGAAGAATTAAGGATTTTTTTGACGATTAATTTTTCAGTAGTTACTGATTAGTTAATCATTGAAGCGATACGACGTGAATTATCATCTTAATTCATACAGATTCCAAGCTGTCCTGTTTTGTTAAGAAACTTTATTATTTTGTTTTTTATTCTAAAAATTATTTTTAGTTACTATTGTTTAGTTCACACACTAACACCATAGATCAGTCTTTGACGCAGACTAACTTCACACTCTCTGGAGGTAGAGATGCACGCATTGTGATTGTCAGCAGTACAAAAAATTTCCCGTGCAAGTAAACACCAAATAGGCTTCAGTCGGTAAGCAAGGAATTGGGATATTATTCAAAATTTAATATTTAACGAATAACTAATCGCTGAAAATTCTTTATGATTAATCGGGAGATAAATTGTTAATGTGAGAAGCTGAGTTTTTATTTTAGTAAAAAAAATCCGAGCTAGATGTTAGACAACTTCTAGTAGTGTAGAAATGTTGTGGATGCTGCGATATTGTTTCGGTTTACGGGGTCTTCGTTTTCCTTTGTTTTGTGGTATTAGTTATTACGCATTTGCTGCAGTACTTGTTGTAGACTCTTGAGGTTTTGACTTTTGACTATGTATGAAGTTACACAAAGTTGGATCAGGTCTCATGAAAAGAAACTTTGCAGACAATTGGAGCTGTTTTAATGCGTGCGATTCCCAGTGATTATGGAACACTGGCAGGGTACTGTACAGAACGTAACTCTTACTGTGGTGAATCATATCCAGTGGCCTCGTATTTTCTTGATTTAGCCACTCCTGCGGACAGGTACCGTGATTGTTAATGCTCTATTAACGCCTCTAACTTCACGTCATCGCCGTCTCATTATCGCTACCAAATCAGCAACATCTTCAGCCATGACGTCATCTGTGCTCGATTGATTGATTGATTGATTGATATTTAATAAACACGTGACTCGGACAGTTGGTGTACGCAGTGCTATGCGACGTTGCGTCCGTATTTTTGTGGTACGTTTGATGTTAAATATGTATATGTTAGTGGTGCCGTATGTCAGAGTGTGTAATATGTAGGCTACTCCGTAGTCATATGAGACTAGCAAAGGAATCGATGTTGAGTGGGCACAGGTTGTAGATAATTCAGTAATTTTCCGACACCGATAAACCTTCCTTTACTACAGATAAAACACCTGTACACGCAAGCACACCGACGTTTTATGTGCAACCACAATTGTAATGTTTCGTATATATTTGTATTGTACAGATGTGTTGATTGATTGATTGATTGATTTCATGGGACTGATGTAATGGTTGGTCTTAAAATTTAAAAAAAAACAGACGGCACTCGCAATAGTGCATACCTCCGCCACGCCACGCTGAAATCGGCACAGTGTCGTTATTGGCGAGCAGAAGGTACATTGTCCTGAATTTTCCCGCACTGTACCGCATCCGGTTTTCCCAAATCTGCTTTCACTTTTAAAATCATTCTGAACTAAAAAAAAATAAAATAAAATACCCATAATATGTTCCGGACCACTTCCGGGATTTATGCAACGCTTCCGGTCCCTAGTCTTTTGTGTATACTGTGCAAAAAATCGCTTACTTACTTCCTTACCTATTTACTTCCTTAAGAATCGGCCCGTTCCATTTCCAGACCGGAGGTCTTAAGAGGCGCCAAACCTGCCTTTAGGTTTTTATGTTATAGTATATTTTTGTTGAGGATGCATGTTTGCTTTTGTTCAACAAACTTCATGAAAATCCGCCCATATCTTTTTCAGTTATTCTGTTAAACAAACAGGCAGACAGACAAACACTGGTGACTGATCAATTACCCTCCCCTTAGCCATGCTGTGTCGGAGGTAAACGTGACGTTGGAATCATTCATGGGGAGGGTTCGCCTATCGCCATGCGGCGTTACAGTGCAGTACAGTTCTGACATTCTTACAGTAATCAGTTGATCGTCGTGTTTTTGTACTTACTTCTTGCACGGCTTTTATACGCAATACGATGCTGTGAAATGTTTTCACGTTGATAATAAAAAGTTTGTTACATACTGCAGATGGTCAGAATGTGTCAGATTCACGCACACGCCGCTATAACTGCTTTTTACAGGTGAACTTGGATTAAATACCGCGCTAGCATAGCGTCGTACGGGTAAAAATTGAAATAACTGGAAGGTTGCAACAGAATTTTGCAGTTATTAGGTGGCATCGCGCAGCGATAGCAGCCGATTGTTACAGACGGAGTAGCGTGGTCGGTCGGTCGGTATGTATAGGGCCCATCCATAGCCGTAGTCAGGGGCAGGATGGTGCAGTGGGTGTATGTGCACCCCCAGATCATCGGGTGTCAAATTAAATGTTAGGCCGGCCCTAATACCTGGCATCATTTATTACTGATGAAATAACTTCAGAAGCAGCAACTGATTTTAGTAATTTTCGGTACACCGAAATTAAACAATAGAAACAAATAATTTTTTCACACAGAATTTGATCGCCGTAACGCCGTGCAGTGCGCGGTTATTGTCGACTGTCGAGTCAGTGCTGTTTATTTAGGTCAACTCCTGTCGAAAAATTTTGTTTTGCTTAGCACGAAACTGTCTTTGCAAAACAAACATTTTAGTGCCCAAAATGCTCTAAAACACATCTACAGGCATCTAGGATTTCAAAAAAAATTTCCCGGGTTCACACCCCCGGACCAGCTTTAGAAGGGAAAGGGGAGTGGAAGGGAATGGAAGACCCCACATTGCCACCCCCTGGACTAAATCTTGGCTACGCCTTTGTGTATATTTCTGTGTGTCTGCTAGTCACGTTCGTTAGCCCTACAAAAGCGGCCAGGGGGTCTAAGCCCCCTGAAGCTGAATGCCTTTTCTATTTTGCGTGTCCAAAGGAAGCCACAAATTTGCCCCATTACTGATATTGGAGTAGTCGTCGGAACTGGGAAGCAAAAGCCCTGGTTTACTTTCGCCGGGTCGCGTGATCCACTTTGTGTTATACATTTGATGAGATTCGAGTTAATAGATGTGTTCATGACAAAACGGCGTTGAAGTTTGTCAAAAAAAGTTCGTGCAAATTGGTCCAGGCGTTTTGCAGTACGCGGCCAATCGAATATACAAGTGTAAATCGTTGCCACGAACAACGGAAGGTTCATCGGTGTCTGTCCGGGGTAAGCAGTGGGCGTCGTGTCAAGTGAACAAGAAGCTCTATAGCTACAGGCGTCGTGTTGCGATTATGCTTGCCAGTTGCAGCTCATCGTTCGGTGCGTAGTTTACAGCGGAAACAGGGATTTGATGATAATGGTTTCAGCGTATTGGAGAATCAATATCTTCCGCGTGCTGCTGGCAGGGCGGCTGGCTGCTAGCATCCGTCCGTCCGTCTGTTTGCGTCCGCGCTATTGATCGGTTCCCGCAGCAGCAGAAGCAACCAAGCAGCCAATGCTATGCTACATGACGACCACATGACGACCATCACAAGACCTCTGGACCCTACTACACGGTCGCTGCTGCTGCGGCTGCTGCTGCTGGCGCTGCGGGTGATGGCGATTTGCCGTAATGGTGGCAATGACGTCAGACGTGCGCCAGAGTAGTTATAGTTACGTGAACGGTGTCGGATGCAACGGAGCGTCGTAATCAATGAGTTGCCGAAGAGAAGTTCTGGTGGCGTCATATTAGTCGATCGACAACCGTTCTACGTACGTCAGCGCTGCGCTGCGCACATGCGGTGTAGTCTATGTGTGACGCAAATGTCACCTACGTCAACTGCTGACTAGCGACGCCGGGAAATCTACGTAAGTCATAGCGGAAGCTGTACGGACGCGTGCTGTATTGTATAATCTATGATGTCGTCGAATGCCAGCGGCGTGTTTCATTATGCGTTCATCCTGTCTGTGGCTGAAGACCTCGACACGCGTACGGTACTGCAATGACGGTAGACACAGCCGTCAATAGAATAACTTAAGGAAAAAGCTTTAATTAATAACTCATTTATTTAGATTAAGTAAAATTTTAAGATAAGAAAGTATTTCATTCGCTATTCTATGTACGCTGTGGGGCTGGCGTTCGTGGCCGTCAGTCAGTGGCTGCCTGTGTGTCGCGACGTTCACTATGGCTGAATGGTTAGCTGTATCAGATTCAATTCCCAGTCTGGTCGGATAATTTTTGCCATCGTAATTCGTGCGCGTGCTTTGAAACTAATTTGTCGGAGAAACGGGAGGCTTCGATGTTGCTTTCTGTAATCTGTGATCGGCTCTGAAGTTAAATAAGTGAAACTGTGAAAGAATGAATTAGCATTTATTACAAAACCATAACGAATGAAAAACTAAACATTCAAAGTACGAAAACTGTCATGCGAAAGGCAGAGTTTCAATGAGCAAGTTTTCCACTATTACTAGACTGTCGACGTACAAACAGTCGTTTTGTCCTGAACAAATTCAATAATTATTAATTTACTATCTATATACTTAATGTAGGGGCGTAAATTTCTCGTGAGGATGGGGGTCAACATGCAAGGCCCGTATAGGGCCGAAGATCGAGGCCCAACGAGCCATGAATAGGGCAGGGCAGGGTAGCGTAACTAGGGTAGCTGCCCTCTGCCCAAGAAACACTTAAGATTTTAACAGTTCATCTCAACAGTTTAAACTTGTTCCATCTACACCAACAGAACTGCACAATAGACTTTAGCGCCGGGATCTTTGGCATTCCATACTTTTAAGACGATTTTTTGTTTTTGAGGAAAATATCGCGATTTTAACGATTTTATTTACTCAACGACAATTTTTAACGATTTTAGACGAATTCTTTTTTATTGGTGAGGACATTTTAACACGATTTTATCGGCTTTCGTTTAGTTTTGAACGTACGAAACAGCTATGATTTTCATACTTTGAATCGTCTGCATTGCACCGCCATGGCAGACAAAAACTTGCCACGTTCTCATTATACTCCATGGCCGGTTAAAGACCATTTTAGCCCCATGCCTTTGGCCTATTTTCCTCCGATGTGTGTCACGAAATGCGCTAAATTAATGCAAAATTAGGATTTATGGTTCTGGAGGTCACCGACGGCGACAGCACTCGGAATAGAGGAAACGCGTTGGCGGCCGGAACTGCCCGGAAGTGAGTTGCATTAACCGACGGAAGCCGCAAGCCGAACAATACTGGGAATGGGATAATGATTGTGTTCTCTGGCGTCGTCCGGTTTCGCCGAAAGTACATTAAACGCCCGAATACGCTCACATTCTGCATTGTGGATTCTTATCAAATCAAACGAAATAAAATCGATGATTATTCGATCACCCTTGACAGAGGTTTGCACTTTGCAGCGCGTAACTGGCTTCTATATAGTTGTATATTCGTTGAAACCGCAATGAAAATGAACAATTTGATTATCTTGTATACGAGTAGCATAGCAGGTTTTCCAACATAATCTGGTACAGCTATGTCCTGTTTACCAGTGTCATACTCAAGATTTCCAATTGGGAGCACTAGTTTCTCTTTTCATCCTACGCCTTTTCATTTTTCTTCCCATCTCTTTTCGAGTTATCCTATAAGTCCCGCTCGAAAGCCATCACTGGAGGTCGCGCCCCAACCATTTCAGCCATATTTTCCTCATGTGGCTGTGAACTTTGACCTATGACATTGACTTCGGAATTTGACCTAGCTAGTGTCGAAATGAACTAGTGTGTCAGATATCTAGGTTGGAGGTCATTTAATTATCACTTTATTGTCCCGACACACAGACACGCACACGACGCGCCGATCCGCTCCGTCTGGACCACTAAAATGGTGAGATGTGAGGAGCGCTGTAAGATATCAAGAGGGTGCGGTGTTGGTGCGTTTTGAGGTTGAAATGGCGCAACATCTATTATTA
>Ga0209780_1003355_pt1 | contig 11892 bp, 4 predicted proteins | sample WorMetexBAHAMAS2_FD_187384 | JGI IMG/M metagenome (GOLD analysis project Ga0209780, IMG submission 187384) | Marine gutless worms symbiont microbial communities from Max Planck institute for Marine Microbiology, Germany - Inanidrilus exumae... | ecosystem: Host-associated > Annelida > Digestive... | reverse complement strand
AACGCAGCCAATGTCGAAGCAACATTGTCGAAGCAACAGGCAACTTTGTTGCCTGTTGCTTCGACAATGTTGCCGTTTTGGGCAACAATGTCGAAGCAACGTTCGACTTTGTCGAAGCAACATTCGACTTTGTCGAAAGGACGAAATTGCAACGCAAAACTCGTTCGACATTGTTGCCGTTATTGGCAACAAAGTCGAAGGTTGCTTCGACATTGTTGCTGGTGTGGACCGGGCTTTAGGCGGGCCAGTAATAATGCGGTGAACAGAACAGTTCCGATTAACAGCAGATAATACTAAAGACAGCAAGGCTGCACGAATGTTTTTCTACTGGTATTACAGGCATTCACTGGTCTTGAATAAACGTCATTAAGAGATACAAAAAGAAAAATAAATTTCAGCCCAACTTGCAACACACAAGTAATTAGAACAGAAAAATTTAACTGCACTGTAATAACGACGGAGGAACACACGCGCACAAATTTAAACGTCATCGTAATCATCATCATCATCATCGTTTATTTAATTCAGACATCAGTTCATGAAAAATAGAAACAAAAGAAATATGAATACTAACAAAGAGAAACTTTACTATCAAAAACTGAAAGAAAACAGCGGCATTACACATAGGCAGTATACACAAAAACGTGTCTAACAGTATTAAAACATTTCAGATTGCTGTTAATAATGCTCCGCGCGATTGTGGCTTGGGCCGCCCGCCCGCCCGTCCGTCCGTCCGTCCGTCCGTCCGCCCTAACTCATGCCTCTAGCCAAACAAATTCACCGTCCGATCATTAAATATAGATATGGATTACTTCTTGCGTGAAGTTTCTACAATATTGTGAACTTTTCTAAAAATTTACGTAGCTCTGCATAGCTAGCTAGCTTAATAACTGCACATTTTACACAAATACACAGTGGTGTAGCTGCAGTGGATGGCTTCGCGGTGCGCTAGCTTCAGTAATCAGATCGTTTACTTGCTGTCGGGTTCAATATCGCGAACACCGTTACCGCACGGCTCGGTTCTGCCGCCGACCGGGACACAGCTGCTGCTATACTGGGCGTTCTGACCTCCCACAGTCACGTACACATGGCAATGTATCACGCAAGCACTGCCTTCCGACGTCATTGTAGAACGCCACGGTGATGGTTTGTAAGTGAGTAAGTAAGTAAGTAAGTTTGCCACATACGCAGTCACGTTGCCGCATTCTCCAGTCATCGCGAATTACAACAACTGTCCACCGCAAATGCCACGTTCCTCACTCGCTACAGTTCCTTTACTGAAAGTTGTCATTTGGAGCGCCGACATTTTGCTGAACGCATTCACAAGTTCCTGGCCAGGTGAAAAACTTCATTAACCGGCGCTGTTTAGTGACGTGTATATTATTAAACGGCGTTGTCACGGCGTGGAAGTAATGTATGATTATACAGAGGACCTCCATATAAAAACCGTAGATTATTGTTATTAGGCCTATTAATAAATTCGTATTTTAAAGGCCTGCTTTCGTTTTTACCGCGCGACGCTATGCTAGCGCGGTATAATGCTGTCATCGCGTGTCGTCCGTTCGTCTCTCTATTCCTCTGACTCACAAATCGGAGTTCTACGAAGATGGTTAAACCTAAAGGATCACGCAAACAACTTCATACGATAGCTCTGAAAATCTACTTTATCGAAGCCAAAGGTCTCGGCGAAATTCCAACGGGGTCACCCCCGTATGGGGGAGGGCAAATAAAGGTGAGGTTACAATAGACGACTTTTGAACAATACCTCGCTATATCTCAGAAACGGTGCAAGATAGTGATATAGTTACTATGGAACATTAATAGGAACTCGTATGCGTTCTATCGGATGGCACAATGGCACTATATTCAGTAACCTTGGGTGACCTTAACTATCCCCAAACGGTAAACCACCTATTTTTTACATTTTGTATCCCTTTTCGTATCTTCGTATTGGGTGGAGATAAAGACTTCAAATTTGGTAGGCAGGTTGGTCGTAGCAAGTCCCAGCCTCGGATGACAAATCATCACTAAAAGTGGTGTAGTCAGGTCACGTGAAACATTAAAATTCTGGTGGGCACAATATCTCTGGAACGGCTGCAGCTAGAGTGATCAAGTTTTGTGTTATCATATGGAGGGGAAATCACTGTTAAAAGCGGTGTCATCAGGGTCCCGGGCGGCGGACGCATTTAAAATTTTGCGGCCCCAATGATATCTTAGGAGGGGCTGAAGCTAAAGTCGACAAATTTTGTTCACATGTAGACTATATCATATTCCAGCTTAAGGGTAACAAATCACCCCAAAGGGGCGTGGTCAGTGTCACGTGACCCATTTTTCATTTTGGATGCCCGCAATCATATCTCCGGAACGGCTGAAGCAACAGTCGCCCAAATTTTGTATGCGGGTAGAATGTATCAATACTTGGCTTTCGATGCCAGACTACTTCCTCATGAGCGTGGTCAGGGTCACGTGACCCGATTTTTAAATTTTGCCTTAATAACATCTTTAGAAATGGTAAAGCTAAGCATTTCAAATTTCGTGTGCTGATTGAGACATAAGAGTACTAGTGCATGCATCATATATTACCGCCGAAATGGATGTGTGATGTGTCACGTGACCTCTTAAATTTTGGGAAACAAGTGCAACATAGTGACAGTTGCAATGGGATACTAATAGGAAATCATAAGTGGCCTATCGAATGGCACCACTGTCAATGCCCTTGAATGACCTGGACGGTCACTTTTGCTGTTTGAAGCCTTTCTAACTCCCATATCTCGTGAAACAGAGCACTAACATAGCGACGAACCCTGCATTTTCTAATGGATTTTTTAGTTAATGTAGTTTTGCGTTAATGGGTGAGTTTATTTTTAAAATTAGATTAAAATTCGGTTATAACCGAAATTATAACCGAAATTCGGTTTAAAAGTAAACCTAAGTAATATGTAAAATGATGATGCAGTTCGGTTTTCAGCTGTGACTAAGACCAAACTTGAAACCGGACTGTGGTTATAAACTCGGTTTAAAAACCAAACGTGACCGAACTCTGCACTGCAAATCGATTTTTACTTTTTTCGCTTAGCGACGACAAGATGATGATCGTTAACGTTTATAATCGCAGCAGCCGACCAAACGCGTATTCTGTTCGCATTCTCTGCCTTAGTTTGTTTTTGTTTTATTCATTTAACAAGTGAAAATACACAAACTGCAATTGCCATATATAAATTCGTTATTATAGATAGTCTGTCTAAAATCAGCCATGCTCGATTTAAAACTGATTTTTCACTTGGTTTAAAACCGAGGTTAATATCTGGACATTATAGTTTAAAACCGGACTTTTGGGTCTAGTTTAAGCTTTGGTTAAAAATTTTTGTTTGAAACTAAAGTTTAAGCGAAAATAGTCATCTAATGTATTGACTTTATTATATTATTCATTTCATGTTACAGTATATTGCTGTACTGCATGTATATATTTTCTGTTTACATTGTATGTTTGCGTTTTGTCAGAGTTCATTGATAAAGAACCTATTAACCACTACTGCTAGTATTACTACTTTACATTACCTACTTACACGCTACAGCTAAACATTGAAAAGATGATAGGCTATTTCAGGTTTAGGCGAATCATGATAATAGAAAGTTTAATTAAAGTCCAGTCATATATTTCTTTCGAAATATTGTTAGCAAATACAGGAACGGACAGACTCTGTTATATCGTTTCCTTTAAAAAAAGTAGGCGGAGATACTTAAACATATCAGTGTGGGATGTTTTATTCATGCTTTTCGCGTATTATTCTGGTATATATTTTACAATTTCTAAGATAGGGCCCACACAAAAGACAACAGCATTCAACAAGGTGTTGCCCGAACGGGACGTAACCGTACTGGCCCGCCGTGGAGTGTCGGCTGTCCGACCGCCGACGTGCCGGCGGCCGGTGCGCCGACAGCCCACACGCCCGGTGGCCGGCCTGCCCGCCCGCCGGAAGCGTTACAGACGCCGACAGACGACGACGACGACGACAGACACCACCGACCGTTACTATTCTGGCCCCCTACGCTATGCGTAGGCAGGCCAGTAATAAAGCGCAATCGCTGACAACGTGACAATGTCACTCCGTTGCAGCGCGAAGACATGCACGCAATATCAAATATCATTATCACAGCCAATCTCGCGCGGTGAATACACGAAGCGATCGTCTCTATGACAGATTCTTTCAAATAAGCTGCAGTTTATCGACGGTGCTTGGTTAGTCGGTCGGTGACGGGACACGTCAGACTGACGATTGCTGCTTAGAAAATTTATCGCTATTGAATCCGTCTACTTCCTACGACAACGGCGCAGCGCGCGCCTACGTGTTCGGTGGCGGACGGCGTCGCGTGGAACATTGCGCAACGCTTGCACAAGTCTGTATCGATTTTCCAGCGGTTACTGCCGGTCGCTCATCCGGGATACGAATCAAATTACTTTACGCGAAACGCAAAGAATCAAGTCAGCGAAATCTAGTCACATCTTTGACCGGCATCTCGCTTGAACGCTTGCCGATCTGCTGGCTCACGTGTCGATCACTAGAAACGCCATCGTGAAATATGAAGCACGGCGATGAAGGCAAAGCACTTCGCCACAAAACTACAATTTAATTTAGCAAAGACCTGCCAAAGTACAAGCGCCATCCACAATTACATTTTAGTCAATTGTTGTCTTTATTGTTTAGTATATTACATTACGCTGTTCTAGTCACTAATGTTATCCTTTTTGGACCGAAAATTGCTCACGTGTTACTTGTAAAAGCAGATTCAATAGCTATACTTATCGCGTGCTGTCTACATGGAACGACCTATCACCAAACGAAACCGAGTTCAGTTCTTTTACTCGTTTTAAATCATCACTAGTACCGAAGCAATTACTGCGATATTGTAAAGTGAAATTTTACATAGCTTAGAGTGTTTTGTTTTATAATCTGGTGTAAGCCTGCAGCGCCATGTGTGTTATATAATTTTTATTTTACTTAAGTATTCTTTGTGTTATGTAAATTCTATTACTACTATTTGTATTACAGTAACCTTGTATCTGTACACACATTGTAAGTAGTCATGCGGCCCTTATGTTGCTAATAAATAAACAGAGACAGTCGCCGATATTGACCGTATTAATGACCACGGGCTGCTCGGTAGCGCCATCCCTGTGTTAACGCGACTGGCCTTGTCAATGAGAAATGGCAAATTTTGACAACCTACAGAATCGACCTCGACCTATCGCTAAAAATATGACACGGGTGATTATTTACTCCTATACCTGTGCCAAATTTGATCAAAATCAGTCGACGGGATACTTCTGTGCAGATGGGTGAAATATAACGAAAAGTATTATTTTAATATTTATTTATTTAGAGGTCAGACCACTCGAGCGATCTTGATGCATGGTGGCTGGCTTAAAGGACGTGTCATCATCCAAGGGTGTAACTTGAAAGTAGCCCCTGGATGATTTTTGGAACACCCTGTATAACGAAAAATATTTTATTTTTATTGTATTTTATTTTGTTGATTGATTGATTAATTGCTTGATTTATCAAAACCTGCGAAGCAGGTTTGGTATTGAGCGTTACGCGTATACTGAGAGCAATTCCGTGTGTATGTATGTATGTATGTATGTATGTGATAAAACTCCTCCCAAACGACTGAACCGATTTGCATAAAAATTATACCAGCAAATAGAGCGTTTTACGATGATTGCTATAGGCTACTTAGATTTGAAATATTTACTAAATACGATGAATATTGTCCCAAAGAGCGCGCCACTGTTGCACACTCGTACTTCGCCAATGGCAACGTATTGCGAGGGTTCGATAGGCGGGAAAGGCAGGTTTTGGTGTGCTGCATCCAACTCAGTTAATCGGACATGCAGCACGTCTACTTTATTTATTTATTTATTTAACTTTTCCGGAATGTCTTCTAAACTTGTAGACCGATTTTGACTCGTGATGGCTTAAACGACGCGGAATCACACAGGAGTGTGCCTTTTGGTGCCGTTTTCGAGATACAATACGCTATTTGTCGAAAGTTGCAAAGCTGTCCCAACCAACATGTATTTGGCGACCCCGCCGTTGTGTGTGAAGCCAACAGAATTTTACCAAAATGGCAACAGAAAACGAGAGTCTCTGGGCTATCGTACGGCGTTGTTTTTTATGATGATGGCCATTTTTATAGAACTCCGATTTGTGACGGACGGACAAACGGACGGGCACACAAACGGATAAATACATGGCCAAAGCATATACCGCGTTAGCATCACACACACAACTTTATTTCACCACAAATGTGGTAGCAAAGAAAACGTACATAATTAAACATAAGTTAAATAAACTAAATAAATGATCACTTAACTAAACTACATTGACACTGCAGTTAGACGAATACGCACGCACACAATTCCAATTCCTTTTCGGCAAACTCTCGACAGAGTTCGCACAGTACATTCTTTGATGACATTATGTTAGAAAGAAACTTGCATTTGCGCTTAGTTATAGTATAGTGCGGAGTTTGAACATTAAATATTTTCATACAGTAGGCTATTTACCAATCTCTTTAAATCGAGTATTAAATATTTTCATAAAAGATCCACGGAGAGCAAATTCTAGCGAATTGAACTGACTTTTGGAGACTGGGCAACATTCAGATCCGTAATATAGTACAGGAACGCATTTTTTGACATAAGCAATTCGATGACAACATTTTGTGACACAACTCTACCTACTTTGATAAACACAGCGTTAAAGGCATCCGTCGCGCGGTAAAAACTGATGTATATGATGTGCTGAACAAGAGAACAGCTAGTGGAGTGTTTGAAAGTCTGCTATTAGCAGGTAGGGAATTATAAATAATTTAATATCGAGTACGTAGAAATGCAGTTAGCTGCAGCAACAGGCGTGAAGACTGCGTCACGTTTATCTCTGTGATGTAATGTTGCTGCTGAGCAGTGTCAAGATGACGTACGTGCGACGTCATTAACACAGTGGATGAGCCAGTAGGCAAACACCTACTCTCAATGCGCTAACACAAGGGACTTCGGCGCCGTGTAGTCTGACACCTACGTGTGCCAATGCACGTTACTGTCGAACTAACGATGTGTTCTTGGTCGACAGTGCTAACAAATACTGCAGAGGCGGTCTTATTCAGACGCTGCATTCATCTGATAAATATGCAGCGCAACATTCCGTATCATTAACGATAATCTGCAGTGTAGTTATTGTCTTTTAGTGATGTTGTATACGTAATAATATTATAGTCTTGTCTTGTCCTTTATGCACATATTTCTTGGTTTGTACGTTTCTGTCGTTAGCGCCAGTATGCGCGCATCGCACACACCGTTATTTAACTTACTGAGGCGGCGATTTTCAGTTTTTGTTTTCGCTCAGCAGTGGCGATAAGTTGCATAGATAAGGGTGAAATTTAGCGACAGGAGCCGACCAGATTTCGTCCCCATCGGCGCGGGGGGTAAAGGTGTGGGACCCCAAAAACTGAAAATTTCATACAATATCGGAATATAAACGCCGCGATTTTTACGAAATTTTCAGCGTTGGTGTATCGTGATCTGTGAACTACAAAAATTTGGGGATACGCTCAAGGGGTTGCGGAGTTATGAGGGTTTTACTTTGGAGTGCATTTGTGCTAACAACTTGGCTATAAAGGCGCTGGAACATAGTAAGGTTTTGGCATCATTGGATAAGGGAATGTTTTTAGTTGTGTAGGCTTACCTGTCTATGTGCTGCTACGCGGCGCCATTACTAAATGTTTAATTAAAACTACGGCCAAGTTTGGGGTTTTGGCGACAGAATAAACCAAATTAGATGAAATTTGGCACATAAGCATAGACCATGGATGTACTCTAGTATGTCAAATTTAACCCTGATCGATTAAGGGGTAAGTACAGAAACCCACGATACATGTAATTGCAAAATTTGGCATTTTTTGCCTTTGGCCCTGTTGGGTGACAGTATATACCGACCATCGTAAAATTTGGCATAGTACAGTACACCAGGAGTCTATTTCCTCATGCCAAATTTGGCCCTCATCGAAGCGGGGTGGGTACATTATCCTGATCCCCAAACTTGAAAACGTGATCAAAATTGCGGTTTTGGCGGTTTTTGTGCCCCCGAAGGGGTAAAAGTATTATACCGATGAAGCTGAAATTTGGCATAGACGAGTATATAACATGGGTTTCCTGTCATTGAGGGTTTGGGCATCCTGTCGGTTTTTCAGCGGCTCGACGATACTTACGTTTTATAGTTGACAAACAAACGAGTTGCGTAATGATCCTCATTCAAATATAAGTATTGGGCAGATAGCGTTGATTTGGTTATTTATGAGTTTTCGGTTTAGTGTTAGTCTGCTGTCATGCTGACGAATGCTAATTATGCCAATTACATGTAGTTTCAGTTAAAGGGTTTAAAGCCTATCTTGTACTTGTGAGAACGCTGAATTTTTACACATAGCGACAGCGCATTGAATAGACGAGTCCTATGTTCGACCGGCGAACAGAGACATTATAAAAGGCCGCTTTGAAGCGTCGTGTGACGAGAATGATTGATGCTGTGGCCGCATCCTCCGGAAACACGTGATGTCGGTGACGATGGGCAAACCGGAAGCACTGTGATGACGTAAGCGACGGGCTAGCCTAGATGTCCCCCACACACGTCACACGCTACACGAGGAGCGTGCTCGGAATGACGGACGACAGTCAAAGGTCACGTAACGTATTACGAGGCCCACCGACAGACTTAAGCAAGAACAACTCTTGTTAAAACTCAGATCATTAAGCTGGACTAGCGTAATGGGTATTTATTCTGCGTTTCCATGTCTATAAAATTTGCGGCATTGGAAGACATTACACAGCAGTATGCCTGTGTAACTTATGTTATTGCTGTCATCAGCATTGAAAGAGATGCATTTACCCAGATTTTGACCAACGAACGGAGGCAAAACAGAAATAAGGACATTCGCTTCGTATTATTCTGTCGAACAGTCTAAATGTAATCTCATATTAGCAAATTGTAATCATACATAGACGTAAAAATTGCAGTAAGTAGTGTAAGGAACACAAATCATATTTATTTAAAAATAATGATGGGGTCCACAGAGTTATAACGGATTGACGTGACCTCGACTGTAAGGTGCTGCAATCTACTGTATTCTCAGTCACCAAATGTGCTATTTTGTGTGGATGATTTATTGCCATTACACTATGTGCAGTCTGGAAGTTTTTACATTTATATTTGCTGCTTTGTTTATATATTTGTGTTAAATTTATTTTATTTTACAATTTTTCAAAATTGCACTCTGCGTCACCGTCCAAAATTTTGTTGCCATAAGTTGAACCGTTGCAGAAATATGGTGATTTATTGATTTTAAAATGGCGGCCGTCCGCCATATTGAATTTGTTGTGTGTGTGAGGGTGTGTGTGTGTGTGACTATACCTGCGAGGCATACTAGGCGGTCCGTATTTTTTTGGAAAGTTGGTTGGAATCAGCACTACAGTTTTTAAGGTATATGCAAGTTCTAATGTTATGCGAGTTTAGCCTGAAATACCTACTGTGGACTGTTTTGGTGGTTTTGAGGAGCAAGAAATAGGGGAAGTTAATCTGCGGAACAAAGTGACGTGAAAAGACCAAACTTACCACCAAAACAGATACATAATGTATATTCTGACGCACTGAACGCGAAGCTATGCTTCTCGTGTGCATTCGCGAAACCAAAAAGCACACCAGGTGACAAATTCATCCATACTTCACGACACGCCTCTTTCTCGCATCCATCAAACCACAGCTTTAAAGGGGCGTGGTCAGAGTCACATGACCCATTTTCAATTTCGACGCCCTCAATCATATCGAGAGTCGGCAAATTTTGTATGCAGGTAGAATATATCAAGTGTTAGCCTTTAGGTGGCATACTACCCGCTAATGGGAGTGGTAAGAGTCACGTGACGTTTTTCTAAATTTGCCACAATCATATCCTTGGAATCGATGAAGCTAGGCACTTAAAATGTCATCATCATCATTATCATCAAAATTTTTAACGTAACCAAACAATAAAATTATTGCTAGGTCCACGCAGGTATAGAAGACAGATAGGCCTATACAGTGGGTCAAATGACAATATTAGGATAAGAGCGCAATAACAGAAATGTCTTGAGGCGCTGTCTGAAAATCGCGAGCGACGGCGCAGATGTGACACGAGTCGAGTCGGCAGATCGTTCCATACAGTAGCACCCGAAGCCGGAAACGTTCGACTGCCGATTGTATAAAAGCGGACGAGCAGCAAGTGTAGTCGATCAGAACAGGACGAACGCAGTCGTCGTCTTGACGGCTTGTCGGAAACGCGAGTGAAGCAGGACTGATGATATCTTGGTCCAGTGCAATGTATGGCTCTCGATATGTTAAGACTGATAATTTAAAGGAAATGCGCTCAGGAACGCGCAACCAGTGAAGACTGATGAGCGCGAAGTGATGTGCTCAGAGCGAAGAATACCGAATATGAGCTGTGCGGCATTCTGTATAGACCCGAGACGCCTGATCAGGGACATGGGTAAACCATACAACGCGCAGTTGCAGTAATCTACGTGTGACGTGAAACACGCGATGATCAGTGAGTGGAACACAGCAGTTGGTACTTGTTGTATGCTGACTGATACAGAGGAGTACACTAGTTCATGCACGATAGATTACCCCCGAAAGGGATCTGTGTTCAGGGTCACGTGACGTCTTTACATTTTAAAAAGAAATAAGTGATAGGCCAAATATTATGTCGGAAACGGTGCAAGATAGATACATAGTTGCAATGGATGACATAGGAAAGCGTATGTCACGGTATATAGACTATCAAATGGCACCATTGCCGGTGACCTTTAATGACCTTGACCTTGCTGATTGGAACCTTTCTATCTCACATACCATACCGCGGGAAATACAGCGTGCATTATCTGTTATATGTTTACATATGAATCGGAAAGTGCACATGGCTTTTAATTTCGACTATTTTTTTCGAAAACGAAAAACTTCTCAAGGTCACAGCCAGTCACGAACACAATATAATGGCAATATCTCGGAAACGGTACCAGATAGAGTCGTTGTTACCATAGACCACTAATAGCAAGTGATAGAGGCAATTCCGATGACCTTGAGTCACCTTCAAGGTTATTCTCTACTGCAAGCCTTTCAAATGCGACTTTTACCTGCTCGATGCTATGTTCGCGCGGTATTTGCTGTCATCGCTTGTCCGTCTGTCCGTCTCTCTGTCTGTCTGTCTGTCTGTCTGTCACAAGTCGGAGTTGTACCAAAACGGCTAAACCCAGGAACACGCAACCAACGCCACAAGATATCTAGGAACTGTAGTTACATGACGCAAAAGATCTTCACATCATTCCGATGGGATCACCCCACCCCCAGTGGGGGCGCCAAATGCAGGTATGGTAGGTAAAATAATTGCGTTTTTCGACCGATCAAAAAGTCTCCGGCTCAGACGCCTTAACACCAAAAATTTGTGTCCATCCGCCACGGTGGTCCTCGTTCAGTATAGTGCGTAGGCGGAGGAATACGCGGTGTCATCAACAACTTTGGTGGTAGTCGACGTTTAATGATCACAGAAATAATCCAGTTGACATCAACAAGGTGTGTTGTACGAAAGTCTGTTAATGACAGGCACGGCATTGTATGCTCGCTGTGCGATAGATGAGTCTACTGCAACGAACTATGGAGGCAGCCGAATAAAACGTGGCAGAGCAGTTGGTGAACGTTGCTGAAAGTGCCCCAACAGTTTGGTTTTTTTTTCTTACTACAGATAGTGGCGAAATTCCGACGAATCAACCATCAAGACAGGCAACAAAGTAAAAATCTGACCCATCTGCAT
>Ga0209780_1003354_pt1 | contig 11892 bp, 9 predicted proteins | sample WorMetexBAHAMAS2_FD_187384 | JGI IMG/M metagenome (GOLD analysis project Ga0209780, IMG submission 187384) | Marine gutless worms symbiont microbial communities from Max Planck institute for Marine Microbiology, Germany - Inanidrilus exumae... | ecosystem: Host-associated > Annelida > Digestive... | reverse complement strand
CACACGGACGGCGGGTGGTCGACCGTGACGTGGCAGGCGGTCCATCTGCCTTCCGCTGCCGTTGTCGGACACTGTGGTAGTTGAAGCCTGGTAACATATGAAACGCTTCGGTACTTGTAAGACGGCGAGCACGGGATGATTAGCATGCCAGCTGAAACGTAAAACAGCGTTCATCTGATAAGGGAATGTGTTAAACGTTCAAAGTGGAGTCAACCAAAGTGATATTGACTGTTTTACAACTGTGAGCAGCTTTAAACCTGACCAGTTTTGAAAATCTTCATCCATTACATTGAAAAATACGGTAGCGAAAGAGAAAATAAAATAACTTAACTAGGTACAATGCGAGCAATACATAACATACAATAACTATGCGTTTACCATTTAATATACTACTAAAATGCATAGTAAGAAGTTTACTGCGACACTGGTTTTACTTTTTTTGTTTTATCTTTGTTGTTTATTGTTTACGTTGTTGTGTTAAAATTTGACAAAGCTACAGAGAGTTTAAAGGTGGGAACTTTTTTGGGACACAGTGTAGTAAAGAAAGGCGAATATTATTATTTCGTGTTAAATTACAGAACACTGTATATAGCTATTCAAAAATTTTAAAACGATGAAAACTAAAAAGCGATATAAACTAGAACACATAGGCAGTCGTATCCACATGCAGACCCACGCCGGCAGCAGCAGCACACGGCCGTAGCATCACGCGTCAGTAGCAACCGTACGACAGTGACGGTTGTCGTAACCGTGTAACCTTGACCTTTGGCCTTTTGACCTCTGGGTAAATGCATGCCGAGTGACTGCTGTATAGTATAGGTGTACAAAGTTTGGTGTCGATAGCTCAAGCCTTTTTCCTTTTAGAGCGCGGACAAACAGACAGACAGACAAACCGACAAACACACAGACGCGACTGAACGCTATATACACACGCCGGCGGCTATACAACCGGCGTGAGTAACTAAGTAGCTAAATGACATTTTGTATGGTTAAAGAATATTTTAGTTTTACTAATGGAGCTATCGTTAATCTGCATTGTTTATTAAATTCAGATATCATTGTGTGTACTATGAACACATTACAACTATGCTGATAAATGATAAGATGACAAATAGAGTAACTTGCTTAGACGAAGCGAACATTTTACTGGATCTATATATACACTTCGTCAATCGGATCTTTACGAAACTTTTAAAACTAGCGATATGCAGATTGTCACAAAATGTCAATCGACATTTGGTTTTAGGCTGCCTAGTGCTATAATTGCAGAGAGTCGAGACTTTTTTGTTAAAATGTGACTTATGCGACAACCAATTACATAAGTCTATACCTTCGTAGCCTAGTCATAGCTCTGATTGATATAGCCTATTATGTAATTTAACATGTGTATTTATTGTATTGAAAGTGTTTGTGTTTGCATGTAATGATGTAGTCAAGCTCTATAGTTAAGTTCTCCCCTCTTTATTACTATATTTGTCTGTATTCTTATTTACTTATCAAAGTACCATATTTTCATGGTGAAATAAAGGTTTTCATAAGCTTTCCCAGCTGCCTCAATGGCGTCGGATTTCTTTATGTCAGTTATTGTTCGATATCAACTGGTTTATACCAGAATATATCATAAGTTCTTACTGGTAAAGGTTTGCAACTCTTGATTTGTTTAGTTAAATTATTAAAGAAGCTCACCTCTTTATTTTTATGTTATTGTATTTCTTTCTACCATTTCGGTGAGTAAAGATAAATAAAATTTCTGTACCGCCAAATGACCAAGTATTCTACTGTTGGAATTACAACAATCTACCAATGTGTTTCACCGGCGCGCACCTGTGCCCTGCCCGACATGGCGGTATGTATCTGTCGCGTGGCGACATCATTACTTGAGCCAGGAAATGATCTCGCACGACTGAAATTTGCAGATGTATGACGCCGAATAAAGCGCCGGCCGACCGGTCGACCATCGGCGCGCTGTCCCGCGTCGATGTCGCACGACCTGCATGAAGGCTCAGTTGAATATCTGATGACGTTTTTGTGATCTCACCGCGCCGCCCAGCCAGCGTGATCTATATACCGCCATCGGACGTGTCCTCAATGGCCAACCGAGGCCACCGCTGAGACATTTTGTTCGACAAATTCAACGCAGCGCTGACGTTTACTTCCGCGTTCATGACAGAAAATCACTTGTTAAGACGTGTTATACGATATTCTCGCAAACTTCTACTTTGCCAGGCATGCATTTTCTGCTGCAATAATTCAGAGTTTCGATATGATGTCATTATTGGGTATAGAACGAGGCTCGAACCCAATTGTCATTCTTTTTACGCTGGCCCCGCGTCTAGCGGAATGCGTAATGTAAGGGTCTAACGTCCGTCTGTCTGTCTGTCTGTCCCGTCGGCATACTCACCGTGACTCACCAGGAGGCAGCATGCGACGCGGCCAGCGTACATTTCGGCCCGACAATAAGGAGGACCGACATACTTGTTAAATTCTTTCCGGCATGTTCCAAAGTCAACAAAACTCCTTTAGCGATTTCTGGCGTTACAGTTTATACTGACAAACGACGAAGAGAGCACGTGAAATATTCGTCGAAAATATTGCGCAAAAAATTGCTACACTATCATGATGGCGGAAGAGAGCGATATTCCCCGATGTGCAGTGGACTGGCTACGGCTTACGTCCATAACGCAAACAAGTTTTAAAAATTAAAAATTTGTAGTTACGGGTTTTTGAAACAAATTAGTAAACATGCATATTCGGATTCATAGCTTCGTAGCACAGCATCACGAGAAAAAAGTAAATAACCACTATCTATATGCCTCTGTCTGTCTGTCTGTCTGTCTGTCTGTCTGTGTACACAAAATGGAACGGCACCGGTTGTTTATCTCTCAAGTCGTGCCGCTGATGCTGCTTTTACCGTGGCCTGTTGACGCTATCTTCGCTATCATACGTGAAACTTACTTGTTTATTTACTGCGTCGCCATTTTGCTAGAACGGATATTGACTAGTTTCTGTGGTACTTTTTATTATGTTTTTATTATCTGGTATTATGCCTATACGGTTCGGCTTATCCTATATGTGCGTCTGTGTGTCTGTCTGTCTGTCTGTCTGTTCCGTTGGTACATTGTGGCTGAAAGCCTAAAGGGATCCAGTGGGTTTTTGGTGTGAAAATTACCAGAGGACAGCAACCACCCTGGAGAGGGAGACTTCCGCCGGAAGTGCATTGAGTATTGGATTTAGAAAATTTTCGGCTCTCTATACGCCATGGTCTCTCATCCCAATACTGTTGCTAAGCTCTTGATTGAACATATAATTATCGACGTAATTAAATATCATAATTATCATCATCATCCTTTATTACGCAAAAGTGCAGCAGACATAACACACACAACACACAAAAACACAACGTAAAAATCTACAAAATTGCTTTTTAAAACCGTAAGAAAAGAACGTGTCCATTATCTTCAGCTTTTTTTAGCATATTTAGACCACATATGATTCTTGACAAAACATGACACACGAATAGATGGTATGCCATATTTGCGACGAGGTTGACATACGTTCGTGGCATGTCTTGCTGATCTGCACGGCCCTGTGTTCACGGCAGCTGCTGATGCTAACGACATGTCTCTTGTGTCTGTCGTTGATGCTTCTGTTGCGTGTCAGTCTCAATAGCTTGCTGGTCCGCGTGACGCTGCTCAATGCCCGTCTCGGTCGCGGCGTTGTCGGCCGCCGCGGCCTGCTCCAATGGACCGGGCGCCGGTTCATCCTCAATGGAGACGCTTCAGACTCGGGCCGTTTGATCAGCGCCGCGCCGACTCTTCTATGGACATGCAGAAGCAGCGCCGACGCGGCCATTGACTCCGCTCTGCATGTAACTAGCAAGCTTGTCAAGTCAGCGCATAAGCCCATCGGTCACGAATCATGACAGCTTCGTCTGTCTGTCACATTCGTCCTCGGAATACTGCGTTGATAGGAACCACGCATTCAGAATTCATTCACCAACTAGGCTTTAATGAATAGCGACGACATTCAGAAATTCAGACCAGCATTCATCGGCGGCTGAGTCGAGAAGCCGAGGGGGCACAGGCCCCCAATAAGGATGTTAGGGGCACCATGCGCTTTGCCCCTCCCCTCCCCCCAACTCTGACACCAGTGGATTGCAACAAAGCATAGTATTTCTGGTATTATAGGTATAATAGACGGTATTGGCTTTTTGACAACAAGTTTGGACCTTCCTTTAGGCGTACAATTGTTTCAAAACTTTCAGCTTCGAGGGCGGGGCTTTGACCCCTGACCCCACCTATGCCCTTGGACCCCGCTGGAGGCTCCGCCCCAGACTCTCATTATAGGCTCGCGCTGAGCGATCGCCATGGTGCCTGGTACCCCACCCAACCAGTGACTTTCCGCCACCTATGCTAGCATTTCACCAGCAAATACTTGTGTAATTCGCTCTCACAACTCTGGCATACGACGGTTGCACACTGGCCCCCGCTTGATGGGTTATGAACATCTTTATTTCATCAGGAAGTAACAGATAAAATGAAAAGAAAAACAGCAGCAACAGCAATAAAAGACTGATATTTTTCGTCATCTTAAGTCACGTGACCCACTTTAAATTTTTAGGGCTTAATCATGTCTGTGAAACAGCTGAAGCTAAGATTGTCAGATTTTGTACAGAGGTAGGCTGTATCAAGTGTTAGCCTTTGTGTGACAAACTATCACTAATGGCTGTGATCAGAGTCACGTAACCCATTTTTTTAATTGTTGGGCCTCAATTGTGTCACAGATATGGGTGAAGCTAGGCATTTAGTGTCCTGATTGTTACAGAGTAGTACTAGTGCAATCATGAGATTACCCCAGACAAAATGTGTTCATGGTCACATCATTATCTCCGACACCGTTATTACATCCCTGCTCAAAAATCGTATTTGAAAACAAAGTTCGTGTGAACGCAAAAACTAACGGTCAAGTTAAAATTATCGATAACCGGCTTCTTGGCTGAATGTTTGGCGTCACACGAAACAACATTATTTTTTAGTCTAGAACTACAGTATGTCTGAAAATCGACCGTTTATCGGTGTGCGTTTCAGCTAATGCTGAACTTCATCGCAGCGTGAATTTGATGCGATGCAGACGATTTCGATTCTCTGCTGTCTAGTTATTAGAGACTGTAGCGTGGTCAGTGTGGGCGGGTGGTCAGTCCGCTGTCCACTACGCTGCACGGCCAGCCACTCATTGGGTGGTCTTCGACGACAGAGCGGCCATCGCATACATCAGCCGTTTATTGCCACGTGAATCACTTGACGCCGTCGTCGCTGCACACTCAGTACTGACCACTGACCAGCCTGCTTAGCGCCGTGGTCATCTGGCGGTCAAACGAGGCCAATCTAATAAAGCTTCGGCACGTACAAGATATCCACAGGCGATGGACGCACATCCGGCGCGCGCGCCGGGTGATTAGTAGGTCATCAGACGTCGTACGGGCGACAAGGATGCTTCGTGACTGATGCCGAGCGCCGAGTCATTACTAGATAAATCACGACTTCGACCGCGACGACGACGACGACTTTCTCCGAATGTCAGCGTCCGCAGCATGGACCCCCGTGCAGCGGACACGGCACGCTATGTCGCCGACGACGCGACGCAATAAGGACCCGTCGATGCCACGAGAGACGCTCACGGCGCTTCCGGCGACAGCAAATCTTTCTAATTTCGTTACGTCCGCCGCCGTTTCGAGACCGCCCGCTCGGCGCCGAAGCTCACGGCCCGGGCCCGGCCCGAATTCCGGCGCCGTCGCGGACGGCGCGTCGCCGGTAAGCTAATGCGTGGCACTTTATTGATGTCGCCGTCAATTTCCTAAAGCGCCCTGCGAGCACTCACTCGCGCACGCATCACTTGGCTGATGTCGACTCCGCCCACTTGAGACGACGGATTCAGCGCGCGCGGTGAATCTCGCCGCCGAATGTGACAGACCGTGCGCCGCGCACCGGCCCCGCGTCTACCGTCGAGCACGTAAAAGCCGAACAGACGGACGTGGAATGTCTCCGAGTACTGTCCACTAGCGCCCCGACTCTTGTGGGGCGCCAACAGGCCAGTCCAGCCGCCTCACTTCAAGTTGACTCCAAAATTGACAGGAGTGCCTTAGATTTCCACTGCCCAAATGGCTTCGGATTACCCCAAGAAAACATTTTGCAGTAGTTTTATAAGTGGGTGAGATACAAAGGACCGCCCGCATTCGGGCGCCCAGGTTTGCCCCAATACTATCAGTGTGTTTGCTCCGAAAATGGCGGCGTCTCAGCGATGATGATTGTCTGGAGGCTAGGAGGGAAAATAGTCAGAACTGTTCTTTGCTGTGCATGACAGTTGTGCACAATGATACGCACACAGGTGAGCAGTTTAAATTTGCATGTTCGTTTAGGTTTAGATTTAGTTTTGTGTGTTTACCGTTTTGTGTGTTCTTGTATCAGCGTAGATGATTTTATTCCTGTGTTGCTTACTGTCGTTGTGTTGGGTTTAGTTTCTCAGCACCAACCAAGAGATCTGTTGGGAAGAACGTCTCCGAAATGACCTATTCTGCATTGAGTGGTACCGTTGGTACGTAAAACTTTAACTCAATCAATCAATCAATCAATCAATCAACCGAAACTGACATATCCGCCACTGTTCTTTTTTCACAACGAAACACTCCATAGTGCTTTCAATATACACCGTGATACCAAAAACATGCCACTTTATTTTGAACTACAACTCCCACATTTCTTGGTGGATTTTCATTTTTTCACACCTTTGCACTTGTGCAAACAGAAAGAAATGCTCTACAATTCATTAAATAACGGCTTAAGGACGTCATAATTTGGAATTCCCTAACAAAAATTGAAAAGACGAACATTGGACGACTTTCTACGAAAGTTGCGCACAACCAGTTTGATCGAACGCACTGCAGAAAGCAGTCAGCCACAGTCATCCCGAACTGCAGACGTTATTGCCGCTATTGAAGACATAGGTAAGGTAAAAGATAAAGGCTTCCCATACTCGTTATCGAGTGTTGGGCCCGGAGCTGATCCCGGTGTACAGGCGGTCAGCCCGCAGGTGACTATAAGGTATACACCCGGCTGTAGGCTGCCATTACTTTCCGCCTGGTTTGCGGTTACCTTCCCAGCCGCAGAGCATCACCGACCCTTGGCCGGTATAACGCAGCAACATTGTTGCCGAAAAAAGGCAACAATGTCGAAGCAATATTCGACTTTGTCGAAAGAATCGTTCGAATTGTAGCATTCCACAATATTGCTTCGACATTGTTGCTGGTGTGAACCGGGCTTAAGTGACAACGCTTGCGAAGGTCGACGTATAGTTGAACACTGATGCTATTATTACCTCGCTCACCGAAGGTGATGGGAGGTTATGTTTTCGCCGGCATCGGTAGATATATTTCCTTATCTTTATTTTTTCACTTGTCGCTTGGCCTGCGCGGGTGAAGCCGCGTGCAGGCCCACCGTGAAGTGTTACAGATGACGACGACAGACGACGACAGACGCCGGCGACCGTTACTAGTTCGGCCCCCTACACTATGTGTAGGCTGGCCAGTAATAACTTACAGTAATGCAATCTCTGTTCATACAAACCTGCAATAAAGACAACACAGGCTTACACAAAACATCATTGACTTTCGGTTATTTTAATTTCCTGTACCAAATGAAGAAGAAAGCGGCTAAGTCTGACAGCAATGCAAATTTGTAATTGTCAATATTTCGTTAGTTTGGTGGCGAAAATTAATGTATTTGCTGTTTGCACTGCTCACATTATTCTTCGTTACGCTAGTTAAGTTTTTCTTCCGCTACCGGATTTTAGTCCGGCGCATGAAGATTTTCACATATATAAACGAGTCGGCCGGTTTTGTAGCATCGGCCACCAGCGCTTGCTGCCTGCGTCCGAAAAGCGAGTTGTCGTCGGTTGCTGTGACAGCTTAATTGGCCGCCAAATCAGCGGGCAGTCTATTGTGGCGATCAGCGGATGTTCCGGGCGTCACGGACGGTGATTGATGCGTTTCATTATCGCTGTCGTAATGAACGTTGGCGAAGACGAATGCGACGACGCGCGGTAGGCGTCCGGATCGAGAAAATTCCAGTCCGCCGCCTCGGTCCGCTGTTCCTTAACCCTGTTCGGTGCAGCGGAGATTTCGATTTCGCCGTATAACGAATAGCGAAAGGAAAATATTGGTGACGGCGTTGGTCACCTCAGTGAAGTTACTGTAAATGTACGATGATCTAGGTTAATACTGAGATGGGTGACAGTTTGGGGGTTTACCGTCTTGGTATGTAGCCAGCCACTGTCCAACTCAGCCTCCTACTCTGCTCTGCGTCTGGGAAGGTAACCATGGGTTTAGCGTCGCGTCGGGTGTCCCAATTGCCCAAAGAAAGGAAATGAGCATCTTGCCTATACTCTTGTAAAGAATATGCCACTCTTTACCTTTTACATAGAATTTTTCTTTATTTTTGATGACGTTTCTTTCTTCCCTTTACATCCCCTTAGACACTTTTTATCGGGCCTTTCCCCTGCCCGTAGACATTTCCACGGCGCTTGGCGCCTGTTGCTGCACATAATGCTGCCAGAATGTTGTGAATACCAACAGACTTAAACGAATTAATTTCTTTTTTTAGATATCTGCAATTTCGTCAATTGTCATATAATTTACTATTTTTATGTTAGTGCTTTTTCAGCATTGTCCTGCTGTTATTCAGCAGTGAAAAATTAAAATTGAAGTATGTTACAATAGGTTCACCCGTTGTAGCTTTAATTTCAAAGTCGCTGGTCGGCATTGGCAACAATCGGACGACATAATGTGCAGAAACAATGCACCATGCGCCAGGGGAAATTTCCGCGAGCAGGAAAAACATTCAGGGTGGAGTTGTCGGGGTCCGGGCAGAAGAGTAACGAAAACAAAGGAAAACGGACAAAAGGGAAACGGGCAAAAACTCGCTGGGAGCTATATAGGCACGCGCACTGCGCTCGCAATGTCTCCCGCCGGCCAGGCCCCCAGGATTAAATTGCTGGAACCACAGCCATTTTAAAACGGTGATTCCGACAAGCTGAAGACACAGTTCAAAGTTTAATGCGACTGGGATTTCAGATCGTTCGAACTTCACACGGCAGCGGATCTCAGTCCGTCGCTGGATTCGTCCGAAGTCCACGCACGTCTGTCGAGTGACGACGCGAACCTGCGCGACGGAAGTCGTGGAAATCGAGGAGCGACTGCTCACGCGCGGCGTCACGCGCGAGCCTCGCAAATCGCCGTCGCGCGCCCGCCCGAGTTGCTTCGGTCGCAACGTGTCACTGTCTCGTCCAGTGGAAGTCGTCACGACGGCGGCGGCGGCTGCTGCAGCTGCTACTCCACTGCTGATGATGATGATAGCGATGACGTCGCCGGAGTCGATAATCTCGAAATCGCTGTTATTGCAACGCCGCTGATCTCGCGGCGACCGCAGAAGGATCAGCAGATTAGAAGACCCGATACACATTCAGACAACTGTTGATCGCTTTCGCGCCAAACTGATACCGATAAGCTCCGTTTTTATATTCGGCCATAGCTGACGTCATCATTGAAAACCCTTATTTCACCATGAAAATATGGTAGCATAACTAATACATAAATATGCAAACTAAATACAATAATATATTCACCTTTTTCACCTTGAACGGTACAAAAAAGATACGAATAAAGTAGAATAAATGAAGAAAACTGAACTAGACAAATAACACAAATAATATCTCATCTACATCATGCCAATTTTCCAGTAAATATGTTATGTCGCTTTTTCAACAACACGCTAGGCAATTCACAACCAAAAGAACTCTGACAATATTTCACAATCTCTATATCAGATGTATTAAATCATGAAAAATCTGCTTAACGTAAAATCAAGTGAATTCGTAGACTTCTTGGCTAAATTACACACTTCTAATGCATATAGCAACAAATCAACAACTGACAAAGTGACTGGCGCTGATGGCCCGGCGTATGTAAGCATGACTGATGTCTTCTACGTCGTTTTTTTTACCTCGAGGTATCAGTTTTCTGATAGCGAGGAAATTGCTAATTTATTCACCAACTTGTGTGAATAATATCGCACAACGGCTGCAAGTAGCAAGCGACGTTGCCGATCACACAATGAGAAACACATCCGAAAGACATCTGACGAATTTCTTTGGACGGACACTTTCTGGACGTGGCAAAGAAAAGCTAAAAATGTGTAATATTTTATGCGAATTAATTTGCTTGTTGGATGGTAATCGCAGCTGACACACGTATACCTTCTATGGCAACTTTTTTTACTGACAGAATGCCAATTCTGACTGCGTTTGAGTTCCGAATTTGAATTAAAAATTGATCTGCCATATCGCCAGTTATTAATGCATGTAACCCGCGATGGATACAGTGGAAACTGATGAATATTTTATTGTTACAACGTTTCAACAACGCAGGTATCTCAATTCTTGTGACTTGTATTATTATTGGCCGAATGTTTCATACACTAACGACGAGCGTATTGAATCGGTAAGAAGAAAACGGCATCGTGTCAGGCGCAGTGAATCCAGTATAGCTAGTTCAGCATCAGCATAATTACCTCCCCGCCGAACGTGATGGGAAGTTATATTTTCGCCGGCGTAGATAGATATATAGGTATGTTTGTGAACAACTTTCTGGCGCCAATTCAAGTTCGACTGTCACCAAGCTTCGTCAGTCATACCCTTGGCCACAGGGGACGAGGTGATTAATTTTTTTTTGAAAATCAAGGTCAAAGGTAAAGGTCGGTTGGGGAGGTATGCGCTTTACTGAACGCCCTTCTAGTCACATTGTGGATTATATCATGTTTTTTCTACAGTGCCTTATAGCGGTATGAATTTCGCTACGAAGGAACGATTTCGCTTAAATTTACTTATTTGTCGCAAAGTCGAACAGAATCCAATTTTGTATTATTAAAAGGCATAATTTTGACTATTTCGAAATTACTCGCAAACTGAAGTAAAACAGGAACAGAGAAATTTGACGATTAACGGGAAGAGTTACGGGACTTCGCGGACGGTGCGATTGCACACCTCGGGCGAAGTCTGATATCTACGATTGCCTTGTTGTTGTTGTTGTTGTTGTTTTGACCTGTTAGATGATTCCGGCCAGTGTTTACTGTTGCACATGTCTTTTCAGCTGCTCACTCACATTTTAGCACTCGTGACAGTTTTCCGAGTTGTACGCTAGACATGAGGACAGTATTGTCGAGCGACCTCGGCGTGAGGGTCAGTGGGCGATACGTCGAGGTCGTCGCTGGAGCATGAACGACTGAATTCATCCGCCGACGTCGATCAGCACTCACTGCAAATGAACTAGTCCTGTCCGTCTTATCTGCGTCGCCGACAGCCGGGGCACACGTGCACGTAACTTTGAGGGGATGTGGCAAGGCTGTGCAAGTGCGACTAATTAATGCACCGGCTTATCAACCTAAACGCAGCAAATGACTACGATCTTAAGGATGCAACTGATTTCTTATACCTTTATTGGCCGATAGGCCCATAATGGCCGATAGGCCGATGCATTAATTAGTCACACTTGAGTATGCATGCTCACATAACTATTGCACGTTCGTTATTCACGACTATATTTTCAGACAATGGTACAGTTGCATTTAAGTAGTTAGTTGTTTGCTTTGCCGGCAAAGACATTACTATTACAGTACTCTTGGTCTAATAGTCGTCAAACATTTCGTTAGTTGAGCAGTTCGGGCCTTTAATATATTAGTAGGACTGCCCTACATACCCCGATTTCCCCAAAGTTATGCCATCGGGGACTGCTGACTTGTACAGGGCACGACGCTTTCAAACGAGACAGACCCAACTGAGGGACTG
>Ga0209780_1003353_pt1 | contig 11893 bp, 6 predicted proteins | sample WorMetexBAHAMAS2_FD_187384 | JGI IMG/M metagenome (GOLD analysis project Ga0209780, IMG submission 187384) | Marine gutless worms symbiont microbial communities from Max Planck institute for Marine Microbiology, Germany - Inanidrilus exumae... | ecosystem: Host-associated > Annelida > Digestive... | reverse complement strand
GTCACAGACAGACAGACAGACGACAGACAGACAGACAGACGACAGACAGACAGACGACAGACGGACGGCTCATAGCATATAGCAAACGTAACGTAATACGTTGACGTTTGCTAAAAACAGTCCACTGGTGCGAAATAGGATTGTTATAAACATGTCTGAATATTTGTTTGTCTGTTTTGTTTGTCTGTCTGTATGTCCGCTCGCATATGTCAAAACTACACGTCCAAATTTCACAACATTTTTTGTATAAAATACGTTACCCGTGGCAGTGGCTTGATCTTCCCAGCTGCCGCGGCAATGCGATGTTTTATGTACTTCCACATTTTCTATCGCCTTTCATGTCTTCGTAGCGTATGATCACAGAGACTCAAACTTGGCATATGGGGTGATCGTAGCAAATGACGATGACAAACCATCCCCGAAAGGGGTGTGGTCCGATCACGTGAGTTATTTACATTTTTGTGGGCACCAACCATATCTCTGGAACGGCTGCAGTTACAGTCGTCATTTTTGAGCAGGAGTTGTACCAAAACGGCTTCACGTAGGATCACGCAAACAACGACGCACGATAGCCCAGTGACTCGGTAGTTTTATGATACAAAAGATATCAACGAAATTCCGATGGAATCACCCAAACAGGGACGCGAAATGCGCGCGGGGTAGGTAAAAATTGCGTTTTACGACCGGTCCAGAATTCTCCATCTCAGACGCCTTACCGCCGAAAATTTGTTTTGCATTCGCCACAATGATAATAAAACAAATAACTAAATAAAGTAGACGTTCTGCATGTCCGATTAACTGAGTTGCATGCAGCAGACCAAAACCTACCTTGTTACTTGTCATATGGTCAAACACGACAACAATACTATTCCTTTACTGACATTGGGAACATCTTCAATCATAGACCAATCAAAATATACTAAATTTCATTAAAAAATCAACTTATATGATCAATTATAACTTTTTAAACAGAAACTTTACACAACTTATACTTTTTAAATAAAATAATCTACCTAATTTCAATTCAATTATTTAATCTAAATTTACTATTATTTCTACATTTTTCTCTTTTTCGATTATTTTTCTTAGGGAATTAATACTCATTAAATGTTAATATTTATAACATAATTCTACTTTAAGGGCGCGATATGACCTACATTCTGTTGAAAGCGCCGTTAAACTCTAACCAACCTAAAGCTAACCAACCCACCTGGTTACTTACTTACCTACTAATAACTATGGAGTCCTCTATTTCCCATTGTTTTAACATTACGGGGTGGCGCAAATACGCTCACTAGAGGATAAAATTTTCTACAGTAGTAAAGCTACCATGCCCAAAATTTGAGCTTTCTATCGTAATTACTTCCTGACGTATGAGGGGGTCCCAAAAATCCAAGATTGCCTCGTGGTGTTGTAAAAGCGCCACCTAGCGGAGAAATTTTTATCTGTGTTAAAGCTCCTAGATCGCCTAGATTCGCCAGTTCTATATGCATTGTATTGTGTGCAGATACGTTCTATGGCTGTGCGGCAAGAAAGCGATCCGCGAAGCGCTGATCAGCAAGTCGTTGGAATTTGCTGATCGTCCCGTATTTTACTCAGAAACTTTGGTTAATCCGAACAATAAAGGTCGAAATGTCTCGTGTTAGGTTGTTAACATTGTAGTTCTGCTGCATATTTAGAATTTTTAACAAGAACTCATCAGAAGATGAGATAGCGAACGTGAACATTTTACGACGACACCGCACATGTAGAGGCCAGCGCCTATGCCCATTGAACTGAGTTCCGAATTTCTACTATAACTACGCGTCTATGCTAATCTATGCACCCAATCATCTATGCACCTACGCCCATCCAACCAAATTATCACAGTTTGTTATGCCTAAATAACCGCTAAATAATTGCGCAGATCGTATTAATATGGTTAGCAAGCCTTCGGATGACCAATTATTTCTGAAAGGGGCGTGGTCAAGTTACCTGAACCGTTTTAATTCTGGGGGTCGCCAAGCATATAGATGGAACGGCTGAAGCTAGAGCTGTCAAAGTTTGTACACATGTTGGCTATATCAAGTCAGTCCTGGCCTATGGATGACAAATCACCCTAGAAGGGGCATGGTTAGGGTCATGCAAACGATACGATACGGTAGATTAACGTGCGCTCAAAAGCTGACGAGATCGCCAGCTTAATCTTGCGCACGGCCCAGAGACGAAAAAAATAAGAAAAAAATAAAATCAAGACTACTGCAAGCCTTTTCATACGATTTTGCTTCCAGATATGCAGCAGTTGACAAGATTACAACGGAAATAGTGCGTCGCGCGGTGCCTCTGCAATAGCTGGGCTTCTTGTTCCGTAGACAACCAGCAATGCATCCCTTGTTTGTTCATGAAAACTAAAGTAGCTTACGTCTCGCTGTGTGCAGGCCTGTGTTAAACAGTTCGGTTGTTGTCACTGTCCCGTTACACTGAAGTTGATAGTTGGAACGTTTGTGTTTTCTGTAGGAATCGTAAGCGTCCGTTACGATTCAACGTTCAAGAGCAATCACCGACTGTGTATGTCCATCTTGAAACAGTTTGGTTTTGGTCAGCGTGTGATGGAGACGAGGATCTTGATGGAAGTGGAAGAGATGATAAACAAAGTGCGAGAGCAGCAAGGTCGTCCTTTTGACGTGAAACAACTGACAACATCGTGTGTGGCAAACGTCATCATGAGCGTATTGTTTGGTCGTCGATTTGACCACTCTGATCCAGCTTTTCGCCAACTCGTATGCGATATGGAAGACGAAAACGACAATTTCTCCATGGACCTTCAGCTATTTCATGCCCTGCGCTTTCTTCCGCACTACAGAAAGGTGGCGGCAAAAGAAATAAAGACAATCAAGCGTGTTTTCGAGTTCATCCGCAACAACATTGCTGCTTGCACAAAGGTTTGCAACTGTATAACAGTGATCATCATCATTATCATCATCATCATATTCGTTTATTTGTAGCATGACAGAACGCATGCCATAACAATAGAAATGTAAAAAATGTACACGTCACATAAAATAATGTCATCGATAGTCTCCTGAACTGTTCCATAAGTAAGTTTGCTGGAAGGTTACATATAATACTGTAGGAGCAGAGAGCTGTATCTAGAGCGCACGTTAACATACCGTATCGTATCGTATCGTATCGTATCATATCGTATCGTATCATGTGCAGAATGCAGTAGAGCGTGACGCGCTTAGTGGCCGAGGTTCGCGCCTCAGCCCGGGCGCATCTGCGCCTACCGAAGAATTATCACACACTAGCACGTTAGTGCGAGTGTGTTGTAAGGACGACGATCAAAGTCAGTGGGAAAAGCCATAATTTGACCCCCCGCCACCCCTAAACCGTTTAAACGATCGTCACCAAAATTTACCTACGCGATTGTGTCATGGATAACTACCATCCTGCAAAATTTGATCCAAATCGGATAAGGGGTTTCGTTTCTGCGCATGCGCGATCTCGCTCATCAGATTGTTTACTCGGCTAGTGTTAGTTTTTCTTGGTTCTTCAAATCATCTACAGCCAAGACGCCCGCACGGATTTTGAGGCGAAATACGTCAAAAGACGCGGTTCCACGCAAGGATGTGCCTTTTTGGGTCGCAAAACCAAAAGTACGCTTTACACCCCTTTTGCCCCCAAAACCACCATTTTGGGGCCCTTTTTCGACGAAACTTTGAAATTTTCGGTCGAAAACGCCTTTAACATTGGATTGGACATGTACTATATAAACGACCCTTAATCGTCATCGTAGTTCCATAAAAGGTGTACAGTGGATAAGCATTTGTGAAAAATTTGCCCCCTACGCACAGGTCACGTGATACGGGCATGCGCAATGGCTCCAAACGCATTGTTAACGGTGGCCTATGGCGGACATCATAACTCATAAGTCAAGAACGGATAGGCGTAGGATCTTCAAACTTGGTGGAGTGCCCACGTGACCTGCCATGCTTGACCACTGTCCAAGGTTAAAAGGTCAAAGGTCAAGGTCACAAGGTCACGTAACGTATCCGCACCAACAACGCCGTAACTCGGCGATGGATAGTCGTATCAACTTCAAACTTGGCAGATATGATCAACGTGGGTGGCTCAACACGTGGCATGCTTTCTAGGGCAGTAGGCCAAATAAACCGGAAGTAGAAATATGGCGGACTTTTTGCTTTTCCGATGAAAAAATTAATTGAAAACGTCCTCAAATCGGAAGCGGAAATATGGCCGTTTCACGCATGCGTAGTAAGAAATACGCAGTATAACCCTTATTTATGGCGCAATCGCCCAAATTCCCGCATTTTACGATGGTGACGTAGACCGAAAGTGGAAATATGGCCGTTTCGCGCATGCGCAGTGAATATTAATACGCAATATAACCCGTATTTATGGCGCAGTCGCCGAAATTACTGCATTTTATTGAAAATCGGGGTCGAGTAACACGATGGTGATGTCAGATTTTAGACCGGGAGTGGAAATATGACCGTTTCGCGCATGCGCAGTAAAGACGCAATATAACACTTGTTAGGAACAATTTGCTCGTTGTGCAGTTGCTATGAGGCAGTTATCACGTTCCACAGCATGTGTTTCTAGTTCGCTGAAACATCAACTGAAAGCGCCCTCAAATCGCCGAAATTTCACCATTTACAAGGAAATCGGGGTCAAGGAGTCAAACGCCGATGTCAGAATTTTTTACCGGAACCATGCGCAATGAAAACGTAGCTAGAAGTCGCCACAGTGTTGCTAAATCTCCAAAATATCAATCACTTCATGCGAAATTTTGGACATTGTTGTTGACAATCACGGTTGTAGATTTTGGAACTTATTCACATATTTAATATTTCATATTTAATAAAAGCTACAAACTTACAATTATTTACTGCACAAATACAACTATTTGAGTATTGAGTACAACTGCAACAATTTGAATTACTTTCCCCGAGAGTACAAATTTCTACAAAATATCAAATGACGCGTTATGACGTCATAGTTTCTAACTTTCTATGGATCGCCGACTGCTGTCATAGCGCGCACGGTTAGCACACGTATCATACGCGTATTTTATTTTTTGAAAAATACGTAAGTATGTTTACGTATTTTATTTTAACATACGCGTATCCTCGAACTCTGGCCCTTTATATTAGCAAAAATTAGATTGCTAAATTATTGAAACAGCAAATATTAATGTAGAAAAACTTAACAGTTTAAAACGACTTGTAAGGACGATAGTGGCTATATGTCGCACAACTAAAACTGCAAAAATCAAAAAAGTGATATTACTTGTTAGCGCACCATTGACTCTATGGCGATGTGCTGATAAGTAATATCACCTTTTTTGATTTTTGCTGTTTTAGTTGTGCGACATAGCCACTGTCGTCCTTACAAGCCGTTTTAAACTGTTAAGTTTTTAACATTAATTTCTAATAATTTCTATGCACACGATGAACATGGAGATAATCCCGGGCAGGAAAAGACGGTTCGACGGTGTCCTCTATAAACTGTGACCGTTGGTGACGCCTTGATTAGCAGCGTCAAGGTATCAGTCGCGCTGACGTGAGCAGAAGCAGATAGATGTGGCAAAGTCATCTGGCTGGTGCTGAATAAGTGCCAGTCCGGGCTTAGCCAGCAGTAGACCACGCCTAGAGGGGGCGCGCTATAGAAATGCCAGACAAGCTGTTCACTCCTACTCGGCCCTCCTTCACCCTACACATCGCGCACACACACAGCACACGCCTACCAATTCCCATCCTCTTCCTGGGCTAGCGCATTAGACTAACATAAAGCCTCGGCGCTGGGGTCCAGAGTACGCTGGACCCCTGCCCGCAATAACGAACGAACGAACGAACGATCGAACGGCGTTACCGACCCCCACATCGCCTGCATGTCAATGTGATGCTGAGTCATATCTTTTTATTATTTTTTGCGGTTTTTGGTTTGTCGCCGTTCGCATTATGTTTAAGCTTTAGTTTTTAATATCGATATTTTCGGTTTTATTACCGGACTTGAGTACGATGTCATTCTACACTGTGCACGGGAATAAAAAAAACGAAATTATGATGGTTTGCATTTCCGGCATTGCGGAGGATTTTAGGCCATTATTATCACTACCCATGCACAGAAATGACTATTTGTGAGCTTCCATTCAACCCTCTGACACCACCGCTCAATTCAGAGATCCACATTGCCTACACGTGATGGGCTATTTTCTATGTATTTTCTTGTGATTTTTACCATTTTTGTCGTCGTGCATGCGCAGAAATAGCGGCATTATTAATTGACAGGTGACCTATGTTACGTGAAAACTGGGAACTGAACCTATCAATCAATTATTAATTCCGAGCCGAAATGCGATATTAACTTCTTTCCCAAAGGCGTCAAATTGAGGACGTCTTAAGTTGATTATTTTGCGTCGGATAAGCCACAAGGTTACTGTATTCGCATTTCCGACATCCTGGATTTTAATTAAATTTAACTTCCGATACAGATCAGAGGTGGCAGCGTGGCGTAGTGGTATCGTCGTTGGTCTAGATCAACAAGGTTAACCTACGCTGAGCCCGGTTAGTACTGGGATGGGTGATCGTGTCCTGGTTCGACTCCCGGAGGCGGCACTTTATTTCGGTATGTAACCAACCACCCAAGTCGACTCAGCCTTCTACCCTCCGTGGGACGGTAAAATGAGTACCAGCCAAAGGGCAGTGATGCTTTGCGGCTGGGGAGTAAAGGCAGGCATGGTGTAATTTGCAGGTAAAACTGTGTGATCTATGTCTCAGCGCATTATAGGTAGTTACGACGATGCGCTCTACAAATCGACGTATACTTTACTTTACTTTATTTTAAACCAATGCGATATCTTGCCAAATTTCATGCTTATTGATTAAACGGTTGTACAGATATGGCCGTTTTTTCGATTTCTCGAGATGGCCGCCGTCCGCCATATTGGATTTTTAAATGTTCGAAATTTTAATGACTGTTAGGGTTAAGAGATGGTTGCATGGCACAGTGGTAGAACGTCGGTCTGTGACCGGCGAACTTTCTCTGTTCTACGCTCGACCTACAGCTGATGGGTGATCACTTATGTGGGTAAGCCGTCCGCTACAAGGGCAGCCAACTAGGCCAACCCAGCCTTTCATCCTTTCTAGGTCGATAAATAAGTATTGAGCTGTTATCGGATGTGCACTACCTTGCTTGGGTAGCGGCATCTGGTGAATGCTTACGGCGTAAAGGCAGAATGGTTCATTCAGTTCGTGGATAAACGTGTGGGTGGCAGGTAAAACTGTGTCATCCCTCTAACATCCCTCTAACACGTGCCATTCCTGAGCGTATTAGCGGTGGTTACGACGATGCGCTGAACAAATCGACGTTTACTTTGCTTTACTTTACTTTACTTTAAGAGGGCCAATATGCGTAAACTTGCGAAATTTGGTGCCGATTGGTCCAACCGTTGCTGAGATATGGAGATTTTTCGGAATTTTCAATATGGCGGCTGTTCGCCATGTTGATGTTTAAAAGTTCAAGTTGAAAATTTTAACTGCCGATAAGGTTCGGTGTGTTAACTTGCGTCACGAAGCCAAATTTTACATAGATCGGTCAAACTGTTGCTGAGGTATGGCCATTCTTCGATTGTTCAAGATGACGCCGTCCGACATGTTGGATTTTTAAAAGTTTGAAATTTTAACGACTGTTACGGCTAAAGGGGCCTATTTAGGTTAACAGGCGAAATTTGATGCCGATTGGTCCAACCGTTGCTGAGTATGGCCATTTTTCGATATTATAAGATGGCGGCTGTCCGCCATGTTGGATTTTCGAAAGTTCTGCCCATACAGTTCAGATGGTTATTGTGCATTACCCTGCCAAATTCTTTGCCGATCGGCCCAATAACCTTTGCGGAGATATGGTGATTTTCCGATTTTTCAATCTAGCGGTCTTGATTTTTAACAATTCAAATCTTTAACGTTCGCGGGCGTTAAAAATTTGGCGAGGGCCAATGTGCGTCCCATATTAAATTTCGTGGCGATCAGTCAGACCGTTGCTGCGTTATAGAATTTTGCCGCTGTTACGTTACGTTACGTTGTGACCTTGACCGGTGACCTTGGACAGTGGTCATACATTTCAGGTCATGTGATCAACACATCCACCAAGTTTGAAGATCCTATAAACCTATCCGTTCTTGGCTTATGAGGTATAGCGTCTGCCACAGGTAATTACCACTGACAATGCGTTTGCAGTCACTGCGCATGCGCCATACCAAGTGACTTAGTAGGAGGTACATATTTCGCATATATTTGAAATTCCTGACCCCAATTTGTCTTTTCAGCAGTTAACCAACTTACTCACGATTCTACCAGGTGGCGCGAAGAACCAGACAGTCGGCCACTGGTTTTGACTGTCGTAGAGTGAAACGAAAGACGAAAGTTTCGTTAATTACTTCATCGAGGCTCGTGGACCAGATTACGACCAGGAACAACTTCTCTTTATGCTGCGAGATTTGGTGTTCGGAGCAATAGACACGTCGTCGTCGTTCATTCGCTGGGCGATTGTGATCCTGACCAATCACGTGTCAGTACAAGAACGTCTTCACGCAGAGATCGACTCAGTTATCGGCAGACAAAAACTACCAACCTTGGACGACCGTTTACAGTCAGTTGACGATATCTCAAAAGTAGCTACGATGTGGTTAACCACTATGGCTTAGCATTGCACGTAGCTTAATGCTTATCACGATTAATTTTATGTCACTTTGTTTATCTATTCATTCAGTACTAAGCAACAAAGGGCCATTAGGCCAGTTGCATCAATATGTACAGATCAATACACAATGTACATACATAATGTAGGCTACATTTGATATGCCACAACTCTACCTTTGGAATTCTCCAATTTTCCTATCCATATCATATTGTTTATACTTTTGCCTTCCCCTTCCTTTCTTCGTATACCTTACCCGTAAAATTCGACTAGGAGTTCGTGGGAGCGTTATAATCTCTACTAACAGATTCGGGCTGTGCGAGATTACCAAAGTGCCTTTTGTGTCTGAAACCGCTTGAGTATCATTATAATTATTTTATAATGTATATGTAACTTCAACTTACAATTTTGTAATAAATTGGAAAAGAGTGACTTTTAGCACGTTAGGCGCCACGACACCTTGGCCTCGAAAATCTGCCTATGTGCGTAGCTCATTGAAACGAAGCTCGAGGCCGAAAGGGCCAGAAAAGTGGCTGGCTTTTTTGGAAGTTGGGCTTTTTTGAGTCACCTTGTATTGTATAATATCGCTCATGCGCATTGTGTTATGCGTGTTGACAGCCTGCCGTACGTTGAGGCCACGATTCTTGAGCTGATGCGCTACAAGACGCTGTTTCCATTGTCTTTACACCGTACGCTGAAAGACACAGAAGTCGGCGGATATTTCGTACCCGAAGGAACAATAGTAAGCTGACGTCTTGATTTATGTGTAGCTTGGAGAATGTGTGTCTGTTGATGTGACATGCAGTTGTACATGATGACGTTAAAACTCGGCAGTTGGTTAGTGTGAGTGAAAAAGGTTCTATATGCATTAGTTCTGCAGATCTACAGAACACAGAGTGAAGTCAGTAAATAACTAGATGGAAAGTACTCTGAGAGAGTACAACTCCCCGCGAAAGTTTGCCCAATGGTGCTGCTTACATGGGGCCATTTCGGAATTTAGGTACATCTCGTTCGCCGTACGATTAATCATCACCATGCTTGTGGCTGATGCATAAAATGTAAACAATCGCCGGTTTACGGAGTTTTTGACCGTTACTTCCACATCCCTCTACCGATCGTAACGAAACACGAACTTGGTTTTCCCTTTCCCCTAGGAACCTTTCCATAAAATTTGGTACAAAACCGTCCACAATCTTTTTAGTTATCGTGGTCACAGACAGACATAGAGACAGACACACACACAAACTACAACGCCGGTAAAAACAAACATATTCCCTCGCTTTCGCGGGGATAATAAGTCGGACGTAACTGTTCACATTCCCAGTGCCATTCGCCAGGACAAATAAATTTCAATCATTTATAAATTACGGCCTAAGATGGTATTAGTAGACCTAGACTAACATCGTTTTGTGAACTATGTTTTAACTCTTATGGTATTATGAATTGCTAGTGTTTGTTCTAATGCAGCAGACTGTTAGTAAGTGTCGCAGTGTTTTTATGTCTTGTGTCCTGTTTGAACATTGTTTTATTATTGAGCTATTCGGCCTCATGACCGCCAGTTTGAAATAAACACTTACTTACTTACTTACTATTCTCCTTCCCTGACATTATTCCGGACAACTCAATTACCGTTAGTGGATCCTGAAGTGATTTTATTACTTGAACCACTTAAAACTTTTTTGATTAATTGATTGGTTGATCGAGTTCATACGAATGAGTGCCGGTGCTCGACTGGACACGGCTGCAACGTTGCACTGCATAAGGAGACTGATCAGTCTAAAACGTCGTTCAGGCTCGCAACGACGTCGGCAGATAAAAAGAGACGATTTGCTCGCGACAGGCCAGTGATCGATAAGGCGGGCGATGCGAGGTGACGGGCATCAGCTCATGCGACTCTCCGCAGCTCATTTCGCTCCATCTCCGCTCCTCACGACGCCCGGGAAGATGAGGAACTGCACGCAAGGCACACAGACATAGCACGAGAAGGAGGCGTCGAAACTTCCGTTCCGGCCGTCACTACCAATATTCGTATTCGTCGTCGGTGTCGCGTTGTTCATAGTTAACGCGCGCCAGGCCAGTCAACTCTTATCACCATTTCAAGCCTCGAGCAACTTCCACCGACTACTTCCAGACTCCAGTAATGTGCTCATAGGGGGTCCTGGCGCCTTTGACCCGGTGCGGTTTGTGAGTGCGTTTGATCGGACAGTAACTTGTGACTGACCACTGACTTAAATATTTGCCATGCTGGTTTAACTTGACAATATCTAAGCCAAGTTCAAAGGTCAAGGTCATTGGTTAAAGTTCACGGTAATAGGAGGAAAACGTTGCTAAAGCGGTCGGTGCGACCTCGAGTGAGGGCGTTATAGTTAACCGAGAAAGTGATTAATCCATATTCAAAACTCACTTCAGTGGACAGCGGACAGTCCTAAGTGCCATTTGAATTTTACAATGGGGGTGGGGTGGGTGGCCCTCTTTCTAAAATCCCAAGCATGCCACTGTTTTCACGACCTCTCCAAACTACAATCCACTTGTTTTACACAGTAAACACGCCGTCGCCGACTGACTAGTCACCGATAACACCGCAGAACAACGTGCGCTGAGATATAAGCTTACTCCGCGGTCCGCATTAATTCGCCTTTGCATTCGGCTTCGTGCAGAAACGGTGAACTGTACGTGCTCGATAATCTAGTAATGTAAATCCACCACTTTCACAACAGCATTCTTGTACATTAATTCGCATTCCGACGTTCTTTTGCTTTCAACAACACCGCGACTACGGATTACTACCGCCTCCGAACTTATGACCGCACGGAGGTAAAGAAATGCATGTATTATTATTATTATTATTAGTAGTAGTAGTAGTAGTAGTATTGCCAGCATCCACAAGAATAATATTTACTGTACAAAAAGTGTTTCTAAAATAGCAGCCGACGTAAAATTTAGCTTATGCACATACGTAATATAATTAATATAATACAAACCTTAGGTATTAATTAGTAATTACACTCCATTGTTGTTTTAATGTGGGCCACTGCTAGTGCAATTCAGTGCCTTGTTGTCTAGTTATATTGCTATTTTGTCGACGTCGCATATGTTTAGCTTGTTTTATGTATACATAAATGAATACAGATTTGATGTGTAAGGGGAAATCGGATTTGAATGTGGAATTGGGGTAGCGGCCTTGCCGCTACCCCAATTC
>Ga0209780_1003352_pt1 | contig 11897 bp, 8 predicted proteins | sample WorMetexBAHAMAS2_FD_187384 | JGI IMG/M metagenome (GOLD analysis project Ga0209780, IMG submission 187384) | Marine gutless worms symbiont microbial communities from Max Planck institute for Marine Microbiology, Germany - Inanidrilus exumae... | ecosystem: Host-associated > Annelida > Digestive... | reverse complement strand
CACGGGGGCAAACGGGGGCAGTTGCCCCAACCGTCTTTAAACTGGATCCTGAGATGGTGTCAAATTCGTTGAGAAAAGTTTCCGGCTGCAGGGGGTGGGGTCCACACATTACTAGAGGATTCTGTCGCTACACCCGTATGTTACTTATGCAATGCCCCCAACCTCTGACACCTGGCGACGCCACTGAATCGCGATAACAACCGGGCCACTGGTGGTGATCAGCCGAACGCACAAGACTTCCAGTGTGCGGCCGTTAGGCACCGGCAGCAGCGAACATTCGAGTTGTCGACTTAAGATAATGGCAACACCGCCACCGCGACCGGACGTCCGTGCAACGTCGACGACCGCATACACTGGTGGAATGCTCAGCCGGAGACACACATCATCACTGCCGTTGAGCCGTGTCTCAATGACTGCAAGAACATCGAATGAACGTTCAGTAATTGTCTGCTGAATCACATCGACGTGCGCAGTGACCACATTCTACGCGAAACCCAGCGTCGCAAGATATTTTCCGCATCACTTCCGAAATTTAATCGACTTTTGTATTGTCCACAGTATCCTTAATAACCGCATTTCAGAATAATCAGCCCGTAACTGTCTGAGTTATTCTGGTCACAAACTCACAAACCATTAACAAACAAACTGAGCGAACCATACCTTTGCTAAAAAGTGTGTAATTCGTGTAACTGAAATCGTCATTGTGAAGTGGGTTATTTTTTAAAGACAAAAGTGCAGTCAATTTCCACGACGCCACTTATACGGCTGCGTGAATGAAATAGGTCTATGATGACGACTCGTTGTTGTTGTATGCGGCTGATGCGCAAGTGACGGCATGCGGCGTACAGCGGCTGGAGCTCGGCAGATAAAGGCCGACGTAGTCGAGATGCTGCGTCAGACAGTGTGAGACTTGGACATTGACGGGCAGTGGAGGCGTCATGGCACTAGTTACTAATTCGTCCGACGAAGACGGCGTCGGACTGCGCGATTTGACTTTTGTTAGTAACTTCTGATCTACTCGCAGCAGTTTAACAGCTTGCTTTGTCTCTCACGACAGTGAACCGATCGACGATGGATAAGAAGGACTACAGTGCATCGGCCCTGGCAAAATTTCTGCACTCTTTTCCTCACGTCGACCTAACTTTCCAGACGGTCAACAATACCTTTAACTTGGCCAGTAGACAATACCAAGAGGTGAGTTTACATTGAGTAAAAGTTTCACATGTTAAACTTTTTAAGACAGCATGACAAAATGTGCATACTTTGATGTAAAATACTGTTGCAATTAAGCCGAGTTTTTGTTGGTACGTGACAAGGGATCGCAGCAACCTACGAAAGTAGGCCTAATGTCTAAATGTCGTTTAATTGTTACAGTCAAAAGGAAATTTAAAGTGAAGTGAAAAATAGATAGCGTAGTGAAATCAGAAGACACATAAACAGAAACTCCAACAGCAGTGTGACATTGTTAAAACTTTAATTCCAAATGCTTTCGCAATTCATATATTCATACCTTCGCCACGTCACATGGAAATCGGAACAATATCGTTACCAGCCAGTAGCATCTGCACCGGTATATTTTTCTCGCACAGCACTGTAAGTTCTGTTTTTCTCAAGTTCACTCACTTTTCGCATCAGTCGACTGTTGGACTATCTACAAACCGCAGGTGCGCTGGCCTAACTCTAACTTCCGACGCTAACTCTAAACCTTTTAAAATTTAATCTAGTCTTATCTGGTCTGTAATCTAGTTATTCCCAGTGGCGTAACTAGGATTTCAGCGCCCGGAGCAAAAACAGTGAAGTGCGTCCCCTCCCCGTAAAGTCGTCATGTGAGTCTAACGCCAACAGTCCGATTTTTCGGTTACGCCACTGACTGTTCGCTCATTCAGTAAACTTTACTAAACTCACTTTTGTTGTGGTTAGTCATAAAATATTTTTGTTGGCTGTTTTGCGCCCCTTCGCCTGCTGCGCTCGGGGACAACTGCCCCCTCTGCTCCCCCCTTGTTACACCAGTGCTAATTTATTCCCAAATATCACGAAATTCCATTCATAACTGCCTGAGTATCGTGCTAAAAAGCAAACAGACAAACACATAAGGGTCGAAAGAGTACCCCTGCCGAAAGTTGGGGAAAAATGACGAATTTTACAGTGATTGATGACATGTTTCGTCGGCTGTGGCGCAGTCGCTGGTGTTCTGGGCTGGTGTACCGGTCGTCTGGATGCTGGTGACGTTGCTCATTATCACCATGTACTTCTGTTACCGGTGTTGTCAGCGCGAGACTGAGCAGTCGACGCCTTGTATCAAATGGGCAATTGGAATCCTCGCCCTTCTTTCTTGGTAAGTATCGGCAAAAAACTATGTTGGTGCGAGATAAGCGCTATCTATCCACGACTGGCTGCAGCGCCTAAATACTAAAACTCGATTTAATAATAATTAAAAATAAATAAACGTTAAAAATCACAGATATTTACTTCGCTCCTGGAAGTATTGTGATCAGAGTGTCTGTGTGTCTGTCTGTTTGATTGTTTGTTTGTCTGTTCGCTGGTATATCTCAAAAGCCACACGTCCAAATTTTACCAAATTTAAGTACATATTACCTTTGGCCGTGGCTCGGTACTCCTCTGACGGAAATGCGATATTTTATGTATTTCCGGTTTTGTGGATGACGTCGTTTCCAGATAATGGAGAAAATAGGCCCGAATCAAAGACAACGCATATATTTCGTCCAGTTCTCCAGATGGTGGCACCGGGGGAAAAGTCTGCCGTTTCCGACTGCATTTTGATTTGATATGCATCAGCTTGTTTCTAGTATCAGCTTGATGTTTCATTTACTCTGCCTTGTCATTCATCTTCTGACTTACCTTATTTCGAGCATGTCCGATAACCATTTTCTGTCGTACCACTATTGTCGTCCGTAGGCATCAACTCCTGGGATGACGGGGACGCGTCCCCCAATGGCAGCATACCTCAAACTATTTAGGAGCCGAGCCCCTGGCCCCTCTTATCTATCCTATTTGTTTGTTTGCTTGATTGTGTATTTGTTTTCCTGTGCTACTGTTAGTATTTGATTGGTGAAATAAAGATATATAACGACCGTTTCGGCCTGTGCGGCGTGTGTGAATTACAGCAGTGCCGTGGGAGCTGGCTTCTACGGTAACGAAGAGGCGAACAAGGGACTTCAACATTTCATCGACGCTGCGGAGGACGTCCGTGGAACTATCAAACGTACCCAATCACAGGTCAGAATTCCGCGGTGGCGCCGCCAGCTGTCTGTTATAGATCGTTATGTTACCAATCGGCGGATGGACTGTTTGCTGCCAAATAGATATAACGAATGGTTCCATTAGGGATGAAGCAACAATACTCTGTTCCGAAGCCCCCTACTGAGGGCGAAGTAATAATTAAATACTTTTTGCTGTATGGTCAGTCGATTACACCGAATATCTATATCATTGAGTCCATGCCGTTTACTTTATAGACCGGCAGTCTTCATCTGTTATCATATCTTTATCACTGTTGATTTCATTGTGCCACGGTGATGAAGGTCCGTGCTCTTTGGCAATACCTTCGATCCTTAAGCTTAAAAGCGCTATATTTCAGTAGACATGGTATGACAGAAGGGAAAGGAATTCGACAAGACTATTGGGAGCAAGAGCCTCCACCACTTCGTTCAGAGGTTGCTCGTGCCATCCGTGATCCGTCAAGTTGCCTGGAGAAATAGACAATGCAAGGAACAATGCCAGGTGCACGCAGGCGAGGAAGACCACGCACGGCCTGGATGGACAACATCTATACGTGGACAGGACTTTCCGTGAAGGAGTCAATCAAAATGACACAGGACAGATATAAATAGAGAAAGTACATCCATGGTGTTGCCAACCCTCGGATCGAGGACGGCTAAAGAACAGAACAATATGACATACACTGTACATAAACTGAGTATATTATCTGACTTATTCAATTGTATATTTAATGCTAGTATTGTGAAATATACTGTTTATTGATGCAGTTAAGGTTTTACGCCCCACTCGATACAGAATAGATCATTTTGGAGACGTTCTTCCCAGCCAATCTCTTGGCTTGATACTGAAAAAACTAACCCTAACACCACAGAAACAAGGAAAACTCAGGAATAAAATAATCTATGCTAATATTTAAAAACGCACACAAAACAATACACCTGAACGTACACACGAAAACGAAGTACTAACCTAAACCAACATGCAAATTTAAGAACTATTCACGTGTGCTTATCATTGTGCACAACCGTCGTAAACAATACAGCACACTGCACAGAACAGTTCTGATTATTTTTCTTCATGACCTCCAGACAGTCATCATAACTCAGATCTCAGATGCTGTCTATTGGAGGGGAGGGTGAGAAAATACACCACAATCAGCCGGCAGTGAGTTACTGTAAGAGTTTCGGAGAACTATCAAAGCCGGGCGGCTGCTGCTGTAGCTGAATGCACAATTAGTCGTTAGCGATGACAGTGTTGATAATGTTGATGATGACGATGATGATGATGATGATGATGATGATGCTACCGGCGCAGCTCGTCATCATTGCTGATGCAGCCGCTGATGCATGACGCCGTCTGATGTCGCTTTAAACCGCACCCGTACCGGCGCCGCCGCAGCGATTCCGGCGTCAGCGGCCGTTCGACTTCCGGCGCAGCGTGATCGATCGTATCACGTGACCGGAAGTCACGTGCGAGAGCGCATCCGGCATGACGGACTCACGCGCGCACTCAGACTAGGCGCGGTGTGCGCTCTGCCGTACGTCGACTGAACCGGCGTCATTAGCACGCGACCGCTGACGATACGAAACTGCATCACACTGTTTTTTTCGTGGACACTCGAAAATATGACACGATACAGAACGTGTGCTCAAAAGCTTAATCTCCTGCTCAGACCATAATAATTATTTCGCCCCCGGTAGGGATGAGAAGTATTATGATCAGCGTGTCTGTACAGGGTGGCCCAAAAAATTGGCACAATTTTTTGTATGCCTTAACTTTACCAAATATTAACCGATTTTGAAAATTATTACACTCTCAGAATCAGGAGAACATTTTTAATAATACTATCACTAAAGATTCCACCACACCCCAATTGTGTTGCTACACTACTTTGTGAAATGACAAGTGTCATAAAAGCAACAATAACAAACAAGACCACTTCTGTAGCAACACATTCTAAGAGTGCGTCATCCAGCAGCAAGGCGGACATATTAAACATTTGATGTAAAAACTGTAGGATGTGACAGTTACTTTGGACAATAACTGAGACAATCAACACGTTGTTTCCTGTTGTTAATTTCTTAGAATGTGTTGTTACAGAAGTCGTCTTGTTTTCTATTGTTGCTTTTAAGACACTTGACATTTCACAAGGTAGTGCAGCAACACAATTGAGTTGTGGTGGGATCTTTATTGAAAATTTTTTCCTGATTCTGACAGTGAAATAATTTCAAAAATCGGTTAATGTTTGGTAAAGTTAAGGCGTACAAAAAGGTGCCATTTTTTGGGCCACCCTGTATGTCTTTTTGTTGGTCTGTTTGTCTGTCAACTCGCATATCTCAAAAATTACATGTGCCCAAATCTCACCAAATTTTCTTTACGTGTTACCCGTGACCATGGCTCGGTCCTCTTCTGAAGGCAGTGTGATAAGTTATGTACTTCCGGTTTTGTGGGCGACGTCATGTTTCCGTATACTGGAGGGAATAAATCCGAATCAAAGACAGTTCAGTTCAGTTCAGTTCAGTTCGCCAGGTGGCGAAACCGGGGCAAAGTCTGCCGTCTCCGACTGCATGTTGTTGGAAAATGTAGTGAAAAGAACTGAAAACAAAAAAGCGTTGAGCCCAGAAGATCCGCTCCGCATACTAGTCCGTGACGTAAATTCAGTCTTGAAAGAAGAAGGCAGACTAAGGTGGGAAGAATGTGTGGAACATGTTGGTTTTAAGTGATGAATGAAACTACAATATTCATCATGGCTGTTACTGTTGTCAAATGTGGCATTGCTACCTGCGTTCTTACAGCTGCAGTTGGCATTTTCCTGTCATTAATTTCTATGCATTTATGCAGCTAATGTATAAATTGACAAAGGCTAAGTTCAATACTGAAGTGGAGATATCTATTATTTCTGGGAAACATCTGATTTGAACAAAAACTTAAGAAGGGATCGAGTTTGCATGCAACAGTCTTTTGCTAATGGTATCTCACATACGATATTTCAAAACGGTCGTTTTTGTGATATATCCTCACAAATCATCTCAGCTATAGGCGTTTTTTCAACTCAAGTTATTGCGAACTTCCGAATTAAGTACGAACTGATATTAAAACAAGTCTTAATACGACATGACGTTTTAAGTGTTCTCAGCATGTACAAGTTGAACATGATTACCGCATGGTCAAAATGTAGATGAGAAAAAATTATCACAGCACAATACGGTCGTATATTAGGGTTGCTGTCGTTATGTTTTAGTTATACTTTTGTTGTGTTTGTGACATAATAAATGTTAGAAAAGACTGGACCCAGACGGAGGACAAGGACAAACTTTCAAGGACAAGGATAAGGACAAGGACTAGACTTACAAGGACAAGGACATGGCTGTCAAGGACAAAGACAGGGACTTGACCGGATACGATCTACAAAGACTTAGAGCATAACTTTTAGAGAAAGCTGCACCTACAGCAGCAGTGCATGCATAACACAAATTTTGTAATCGAAACACTAACACAGTATACACTATCATTTTCAGTCCAGTATCTAAGCACAAATCAAACGTCAGGGAAACTAATTTCTTTAGTAGCTCAAAAACAGCATTAAGGACTCAAGGACTGGACCCACACGGATCAGCTCAAGGACAAGGATCAAGCCGTCAAGGACAAGGATTAACGTCACTGAACAAATGGCACTGCAGACGACGGTAGGCGTAAAACTGGTTTGACGACCGATTGAGTCCAGGACTTGGTCGTGGGCGTGTCCAGATGGTGTATCTGGAGACGAGGATCAACGACACGTTCATTTCCGGTTTCAACGAACTCAAGACGATGGCTGCAGGTTTGGCGCCGTCACCGCCACCATCACCATCACCGACCGTCGCGAACACCACTCACAGCGTCGTGGAAGCGCCGGCTGTCAGCCCGCAAGATGAGGTGCAAAGCTGGTCGGACAAGGCGCTGGAAGCCGTTAACAGGCTGACGGACGACATGGAGAGGATCAAATGGAAGGCGAACCGCGTCTCTTTCGACGTACTTCACGACTATGGAGATCAGTACGGATTTTATCGGTTAGTTTTGTCTTACAAATGCCATACACATCGACATTTTTGTATTTATTCAAAAAATAATAACTAGTTTATTTTAATCGCTGAGTGGGCGAGTGTTATAGTCTATATTACCGTAATTGAGTTTATTTCGTCTTTTTTCTACTATATTTTGTAGAAAATGTGGCAAATTCTGATGTCGAAAATTTATTAATATTAGGCCTAATATACCCGTTGTTGAAATTGAGCTGTCAACGTTTGCTTAGATGATTGTTTGCAGGCTGACACGGTCTATACAGTTATAGCTTCTGGCGTTGTTCTTCTATTGTCAGTAACAATGCACTGTTTTCGACTTTTTAGTGATTGATTCTAACTACATGCGAGAACTGATAGCTGATGTTTTCCTGTAAACCTGTAGTTGTGTTATTGATTATTTATACAGTTTCTGTTATGACTTAATGCCGGCGTTGACCTGTAGAGCGGTAACCTATTGTGTAGGTGGTTGATAATGGTCCTACTGCTGAGTTGGATGATGGTTCTATTCGTGATCCTCATGTTTGCATTGACGAAAGCCACCAGATGCTTGCTGGTTTTGTGAGTATATATTTAGTGCAGTTATATGAAAATTTGACTAGAGTTCCTACTGATAATTCTACTCATTATCTAATAATAACGAGTTTTATTAGGATATTTAGGACACTTGATATCAATTTACGTGAATAAAGTTATATAAAATAAGTAAGTAAGTAGGGGCACTCATAAACAGCACCATAATCTATACTATTAATTTGCCAGACGCTGTAACGCTAGGCGGAGCTTACGACGAACGTGGAGCTTCTCCAGTAGGTCTATAAAGTCACGTGATTTGTTGCAGTGGGCGGTAGGCTTGCAGCAGCAGCAGCGGCATAGGCTATTCGTGGTTAAGGCCGAGGTCGTAGCATAATACTCCTAGTTAGCCAGCGCCAGACCATATCCACGGTATGTGAGTGTCTAAACCGTAAACTCGAGGTGGCGGAACGGAAGGAGAGCGCGTCTGCGTCAGCGTGACATCTTACAGCGAGCGGTAGAGTTACAAAACACGTCATAACGACATCAGATGGTATTCGTCAATTACACTGAAAAATTAGTACAACAGCTTATGTTACAATTTATACCATAGTTTCAGCATTCTAAATACTATTAGCGTATATTTTTTAAAAATATATGCCCTCATTTTGTCTTGTTTGTTTTCGCCAGACATGCAGCAGTGCTTCGACCAACAGTATGTGCTTACAATGTCGTTTTTATCTGAACCTTTTGTAAAGTTTGTGGATTTTGGTGACACTTTCATATGGACCACGACCTCGTACGTGTTTTTACTTCGCCCCCGTTAGGTGCGAACTATTGCGATCATCGTCTCTGTCTGTCTGTTCGCTCGCATATCTCAAACACCACGTGTCCAAATTTCACCGAATATTCTGTGCATATTACACGTGGCCGTGGCTCGATCCTCCTCTGACGGCAATAGGCTACTTCCGGTTTATAGATGACGTCATGTTTTCATACAATGGAGCGAATGGGCCATAATAAAGGACGACGCGTATGTTTCGTCCAATTCGCCACGTGGCGGCACCGGGGGCCGAAGTGTGCCATCTCCGACTGCATCTTGTGATGCATTGTAAAACGAAAACCGTTGGACGTTACGTAATACTGCATACAGTACTGTGAGAGACACTGTTGTTTGTTTGCACGTAGCATTGGAACTTTGAGCATCCTTAGCCTGATTGTGTGTTGGACGGCTTCCGGTTTTCATCTTGGTATCAGCATTGTACGTAATATTCGCTTCATGCAATGTCATTTACATAGGCCTACTGGTGTGACGCCGACATGCTAGCGTGACGGGTTGGGCGTCGAACAAGCGGTAACAGGTTTCGCTCCCGGTCGGCGCGCGCAGCTGCGTAACGACTCCGAATAGCTTGCTCACACTTTTATTCCCCGTCACCAAGCAGTTTCATTTGGTACCGGCTAACGGGCAGTTATGGTCTGCGCCTGGGAAGGTAACCGTGGGTCTGGCATCGCACTGGCTATGCATTACAGACCAGTGGTTTACTCATGTACGGACCGAAGGCAGAGATGAGCGCTCCGCCTACGCTACTAGTTCAAGATTCTTGATCAGTGTAAAAAGAAGTCGCGCAGTTCGCCGTTCGAGAGCTCGGTTGTGCCGACCAGCTGCGTAGGACTTTAGTTTCACGTAGCTAGCTGGTTAGTTGTTCACAATGCGTGTGCCTTTGTCGCCAAGCAGTATAATTTAGTACCGGCCAAAAGCAGTGGTGCACTACGGCTGTGAAGCATGAAGTCATGTAGGCTATGGCTCATTCCATTTGTAGATTAAGCGTATGGATCGGATGGCAGATAAGCTGTATGATGCCATCGTGACGGTTAACATGTGTTATACCTGAGCGCCTTAAGCTGCATTCAAACCGGATGCTGTGTCGCGCAGCGCTGTGCGGTGCCGCGCAACTTGCCACACGAACAATATGATGCGATATGGTACGGTACGGTATAGTTACGTGCACTTAAAAGCTGACGCGATGGTCAGCTTAATCTAGCGCACGGCACAGAAACGAAACAATTAAGGAAAAACTAAAAACTGTTGAATTAGTTAGTCAAGTTTTAAGTAAGTTAAAGTGCGGCAAAGCCGCCGATTTAGATAATTTAATAGCCGAGCATTTGAAATACGCACATCCTGTAATGTTATCTGTCTAAATAAACTTTTTAACCTGATAGTGAGTACTTCTAAAATATCGGTCCCGTTATGTAAATTATAAGGTCATTACAATAAGAATATCACTACGGATGACTTCAGAGGCATCGCCATCAGCTCAGTTATCTTTCAAATCTTTGAACATTGTGTTTTAGACAGATTTCATGATTTTTTACAAACTAGAGAAAATCAATTTGGGTTCAAAAAGACTCTGGATGCTCACATGCTATAGCTACAGTAGGCTACGCAATGTTTTGGTAAATCATTATGTAAACAAGGTGTCGCCCTAACTGGACGTAATTGTACTGGCCCGCAGTACAGTGTCGGCTGCCCGACCGCCCACGCGCCTAGCGGCAGGCCGGTCCGCCCGCCGGTAGCGTTACAGACGACGACGCCGACAGACGACAGACACCAGCGAGCAAAACAATACTGGCCCATTAGGTGGGCCAGTAATAACGGTATAGTACAGTAAATATATTATGTTCTTTGATAGAGTAAATCACCATGCACTGTTTATGAAATTAATGAAGAGGAATATTCTTAATAAGCTCTTAATTGTTGGACATTGTGTACAATGCAGCACGTTGCCGTCAGTTGTCTTGCGTTGTGTTGCGTTGCGTTCCGGTGTGAACGCGGCGCTTTAGAGATGATGCGCGTATCACAGTAAAGTGACGCATACCAATACACGGTTACTGTTGCAGGCACTAGGCGACTTCTGTTGCACTCCACACGTCTACTTTGAACAACAGATGAAAGTCGGCCGCGGTCGAAGTACGTTTGTAGACTAGTTTTTGCCGTATTCACTGTTTACTTACGCCGGCATTTAGCCGCCGACGTGGGGTAGGGTGTTCAGTCGCGTCTGTCTGTTTGTCCGCACTATAATAGGAAAACGACCCTTTCTCTCCGCTCCATTAGGGGTAGGCTCCTTTCAATACAACTAAGAGGTCTGGGGGCGCTGTAAGCTCCCCCAGCCGAAAATTAATTTGGTGCATTTTAGCCTTAGGCTATAATCTGACATCCGGTGGCAACAAATTTAGTGATTTTCCTGAGAAACACGTGACAAAATTTCATTCAGAATTTCCAAATATTTATGCAAAATTTGTAAACACGTAAATATTGCAAAACATCCAATTGCGATTGCCGGTAAAACATTAACTGGACAATATGGATCTCCTACAGTTTTACTGCAGGTATTCACCTGCAGTAAATGTGTGTGGTGTGGTCCCAGTCAGATTACCAGTGTACGTTTTTTGGTGTATTAACGAAAAATTAACTTGGATTTAGGATCCCATACTGTAAAACAGTCACTGTACTTCAGGTGCTCTATCCTGCCTAGTATATATTGTAATAACTGAATGATGAACAGCAGTTATAACTGAGCAAGACTTTTTTTTGCTTTTTAGGAAATTCTTGAAAATATTCAACGCATTTAAAACTGCACAAATCGACTTTTACATTTTTATACAATATAGGATAACGGACACTATGACGAACTAAAGGGTGTTATACACTGCTTTGTGTGGGGTCGTGGAGCATTGACAGTTGGGGGTGATTGATCTTTATTAAAGCACGTAACAAACGACGCGTACATGCAACAAACTGAACATGACAATGAATCAGACACCCGAAAAAAAAAGAAAAAAATGCACATAGTAAAATAGAGACATGAACACACATAGAGATAAACACACATAAAATCAAACAATGAAAAAGCTGACTGTTTAACAGTTACAATTTCTCTACAGACATCGAGGAATAAAAGACTTTTATGTAATTCATATTAACATCTGGGGAGCTGATATGGATGTCCTTTAGCTCTGAGGGAGTACCCGCTTGACTTAATAGAGGGCAACAAGAAATGAATACAATGGTTAGCAGACATCACTTTC
>Ga0209780_1003351_pt1 | contig 11897 bp, 9 predicted proteins | sample WorMetexBAHAMAS2_FD_187384 | JGI IMG/M metagenome (GOLD analysis project Ga0209780, IMG submission 187384) | Marine gutless worms symbiont microbial communities from Max Planck institute for Marine Microbiology, Germany - Inanidrilus exumae... | ecosystem: Host-associated > Annelida > Digestive... | reverse complement strand
AGCGTATCCTTTATGACGAAGAATAACCATACCAAAAAGACCAATAAACTTGTACTTTTTAGCATTTTACGGCATAATTCATCAAAATTTGTTACACAGACGGGTTTATATTGCAGTAAGCAGCTAGAAACTACTTTTAATCAATTTGGCAAAAATCGTTGCATATCACCATCTCGTTTATTCGCGAGTTCATCTGCAGTTTGCTGTGCTATTCACGCAGAACATTCGCTGAGATACAGGTCGTCTTGTGCGTCTCATCGAAGGCTGCTTGCCTACTGTCAGCAACGGCGTCTGAAAACTGAGCACTTCCAAGACCGGGAAAGTGTTTTACATTTGCTTAACATCAGTTCGCGCCGTGAACTGAATGATCACGATGAATGTACGTTTGAAAGTGGAAGAAGCCAGCACTCACAAGAATGCAAATACCCACTCCGGCAATGTTTTTGTTATTCGTGACCTTGACCTTAACTGGTTGCCAGTCAAACAACGAGTCACCTACAAGATGGCGTCGCTGACGTTCAAGACGTCGTCGTCCTTGAAGCTGCAGCATACCTGAGTGACCTGATCCAGACAACTGTTCCTGTCCGGCCCCTCCGGTCATCTGACGCCCAGCTGCTGACTGTACAAAGAACACGGACCGACCTCGCACTGCGTGCCTTTTACAGTCGCAGCTACAACAATCTGGAACTCACTACCTACCTTTCGACATTCGCGATTGTCCTACTCTACCGACATTCAAACGACACCTCAAAACCTTCTTCGGACACTCTTAACCTGAGGCCACCAGCACCTCTGCATCCTCGGACTTTAGGGCGCTATAGAAATGTTGTATTACTACTACTATTATTATTATTATACCTCAGCGCCTTAGAGATATCATGTATAGAAAATGCGGGTTTATATACAGTCGACTCGTGCATGTTAATAAACTTTGGAGATGGATTGCAGTCATTCGACGAGGCGGAAGATCGGCTGACTGAAGCCGCTGAACGCCATCTGGACTCACAGCAGGTAAATCGTCGCGAAGCGAATGAAATGAAATGAAATCATGAAATGAACAGGTAACAACTCAGCGTCGTATTTCTCATGACACGACACACCCATGCACAAGATGAAGGAAGCAAAGCAATCGGGTTTTAGTCGATTTGTTAATACAGGTGGTTACTGTACACACCGACTGCCAATAGGCAGGTGCGTGTCATATACGCCTCATTTGCAATGACGTCAATAGCGGTGGTTTGGCGTAGTGGTAACGGCGATAGGCGCATCAGTGAAGTTACTCTACGTCGGGCCCGCTTAGTACTGGGGTGCATGATCATCTTCCGTCCGGTATGTAACCAGCCACCCAAGCCAACTCAGCCTCCTTCCCTCATCGGGACGGAAAATGAGTACTGGCCAAAATGCGGTGATACTCTGCGGCTGCGAACTAAAATCAGGTACGACTCATTCCATTTATGAACAAGGTGTCGCCCTAACGGGCCGTAAACGTATTGTCCCACCGTGCAGTGTCGGCTTCCGGACCGTCCACGCGCCCGGCCCGGCGGCGGCCGACCGCCCACATGCGTTACAGACGACGACAGACGACGCCGACAGACGACAGCGTGCAAAGCAATACTGGCACATCAGGCGGGCCAGTAATGAACATGCGGGTGGCGAGTAAAACTATGTGATCCTAGAGATGAGTTCACTCTAATGCGCTCATACAGGACATTTCTTTATAAAGAAGACCGTTGTCTTTTTTTTACAAAAATGTCCTGGTTACTTTATTGGTCGTGCGGTTTTAAAAGAAACACGGGGGCGACAGGCACAGTTTGTTATTCTCGATTAGAAAATGGAATGAGTTCCGGACACATCTGCTCTTCCAAGGATGGATCCAGGGGATGGGGAGATAGATCCCTTCTTGCGTATCACTTTAATGTTTCTGTCTCTGTCTTGGCCCATTTCAAACTATTTCGTTAATTTCCGGGGCAGCTTGTCCCGGACTCCCCTTATAGTGTTACCTGGCGAACAAGACGAAACATGCGCGTCGTCTCTGATTCTGCCCTTTTGCTCTATTATGTGAAAACATGACGTCATCCACAAAACCGGAAGTACGTAACTTGTTACAGTGCCGTCACGATGACCGAGCCACAACCACAGGTAACATGTACAGAAAATTGGATGAAATTTGAACGTGTGTTTTGAGGCATGTGAGCGGACAAACAGACAAACAAACATACATGCTGGTCACAATACATCATACTCCTACCGAGTGCAAAATAATGACCAGTGCTCGTCGAAACTCCGACTGGATAGGCCTATCAGTAGGCCCTATGATAACGAGAACGCATGCAATATGCGACTTGGTGATAACGACGACAACACTTACTGGCGAAATTAGTATTAGCTTTATCCTACAGATTTCAGTGGTAAATGGAGATCGATGCGTGTTGACGTCCAACGCGTGCCGGTTTCACAAATCCAGAATCTTTGGCCACAGCGACGCTCGACACTCTGATAGCCAGCATAAATTTCCTGCCGCACTGACACTCAGAGAAGTGCGGTTTGGAGACATATCCGACGTCCAACGATCTCTGGCAATATCGTAGCATTTATGTTCCGCAACGATGTTTCTTGTCATTAGACCGACTTATACCAAAATTTCAAGTTAATTGTATAATCTTAGCACTTTCGAAAAACAGTAAGAAATCTTTAACACAAGTGCATCCGTCTTAGGGGACTGACGTAGATCCACATATGCGGATAATTTTGCCGATCCTACGTCCACACGCCGCGCGAACTTGATAGGCATGTGAGTCACAAAAGCCTATAAAGCATCACATTACAACAAGAGCGAGCTGGCCGATTTGTCCGATTTTGTGTTTCTGGGGGAGCAAAGTTTTTCCGAAATGTGTGATTCCTGCCTTGGACGCCGATAAATCGCCGAGCAAAATTTGACGCCGCTAGCTTTATCTTCGGCGGAAAATCCGTAACCGTACAAACACACCAAAAAACAAACAAACAAACAGTAACCGATATATTAACATAATTTTGATTTCGGTAATTTTGATATCGTTACGCCGCACATCACTACCTGGAATCGGCTGTCGAGATGGCAACAGATGTGTCGTCCAATATCGATCAGAACGTTCACCAACCTGTCACTAGCTGCCCACGCTGTGGATGTCCAGCGCTGGCTTGCAGCCTTTGAACTTGTCCGCACTCCGCACTTAGAAATATTAAATGTCACCTACAGAAAGAATGAGAAAATAACGCACTGAAATAAGAAACTTAGAAGATTGCAGGCGTAGTAGACCACTGTGAGTGAGTGAGCGAGCAGCGTTTAAGAACCCATTCGACACGTTGTAGTTCATTAGACCGCTAGCTGGTAGGTATCGCGCAATTGCGCTCTCCTTCCTTTCAGGCACGTAGAGTTTTCGATTTAGACACACACGCACATACCCCGGACTGGTGCAAGCTAATGGGCGCATTATTCTGCGACTTCTATCTTATCAGCACGAATAGCTAACGCCGCTGCTGCCGTTTAACCCCACTCAATCAACCGCCGCTGCTGCCTATCTCACCCTGCAGCACATTATGTCACCGTGTAGAATCTCAACCACCGTGGCAAACTGTCTAGCGTTACAGCGTATGGCAAAATGATAGCATAGACTTTGGACCCGAGACATAAAAGATCGACTTCTCAGTTCTCATGCACTGGTCAGTGTCTTTTTAATCGTATTTACGTGATTTCATTTTACTCTGGTCTAAACTTGACAAAGACGGGCGACCGTCAGTTTGGAAATTGATACCTTAATAGCCAAAGTTCTTGTTAGATATATAATCAACTCAAGAAACAAGAATTACATAGAAAACTACGCAAATATAAGAAAATATTTAAGAACATACGATATTAAGTAGCGCGTAATCAAACGCAAATGAAACTTTGAAATAAATAAAAAATTTAATAACATCAGTAGTTTACAATAAAATATAAAATATAAAATACAAAATAAAATACACACAAATGTTTAAAATACTAAATGATAATAATCAAATGTTATAATAAGTAAGTAAGTAAGTAAGTAAGTAAGTAAGTAATTAAGTGTACTGAAATTGATTGTTTTGTAGCCTAATTGATTAGTTACCGTACCTATGTTGCAGATTTATATGCAGTTGGCTAAATAGTTGGCTAATTCGTGACTTCTAGCAGCTGATGAGTGATTTCGATCTAGACTAGTTGATGAATATTTAATGGATGCATGTAGTTATAAGTTATAACTTACCAACGATAGTTGCATGCATATCAGGCACAGAAATGCTCGTCGTTAGACATAGATGGTTAGAATGCTGCCAAGAATCTTGCCGCTATCGCGAGTAAATATCCGTTTGTTTTTCTTAAAATTAAAACGCATCATTATTTTGTGTCTTTTAGTACGCCATATCTAACTAACATCACAAGTTCATAACATGACACCTACGTATCCATAGAACTTCTGTTACTGACTGCTTATTTTAGTGTACTGTATTTGACGTTAATATTGTGTCGATGAAGTTTATTTCCAGTTAGTTTGTTTGCGAGAATGCACGTGCACATAAAGTAGCGACAGCACAAACAGTATCGAAATTTTTATATTTATATTTGACCCATCTCTAAATTCTGTTTTTACAAACGGAAGTGAATTCAGTAGCTATTTTTAGACTATATTTGCGATGAATGGGAATGTAATGAAACTGACAGCAAAATTCTTGTGAAATCTAGTGTTTGATTATTTAGGCATTTAAGACAACTATTATTGATCAATAATTGTTAAACATGATTAAATTATTTTCACTGAAACAGCAAAAGAAAGATGGCACAGATACGACAGCCCGAGCAGGGCAGAAGAAGGCGACTGCTGCTCAGCTGAGAATCACAAAAGGTAGTTAGTCTTCCAAGTGGTGCGGTGATCGTTACTGATCCATTATTTCATGTACCACAAGCTTGTTCTTGTTTGCGTTCACCCGTTTGCCTAATATTGTAGTACGACAGTCTCACGTAGTGTAGTAGAAGAGAAAAGGAATTTATGGATCATCTATATATATAAAGTTGCCGCGTCTGTCTGTCTGTGTATCTGCGTTCCGGATTTCGGAAAAACGTGCGAAACGATGTCCATGAAATCTTGTATGGTTAATAGGGGGCATAGGGAGAAACATCCGGAAAATTATGACTTTTAATGTGTAAAATTTCAGAAAATGGTGCAATATTGCCCACTTTGAGACGGTCCCACGGGCGATGCAGGCTGGCGTTCACAATGGTTGCGGTCCGAGTTCACAGGCTCGCCTGCTCTGGCTTGTGTACGACAGCGGCACCTGCCAATCGGGTACGGGCCTGGTGGCGTGGCCAGTAGCCCTCCGTGCGGGACTGTCTCAAATGCTGCCAAGGCGCCGAGGACGGAGGCGCCGAGAGGTGTGGTCCGACTTCCCGGCCGGCCAATTATATCGATTACTAGCGGCTTACCCGGCCAAAGGCCGGGTAAGCCGCTAGTAATCGATATAACTGTTAAATCAAGTAGGCAGTGTGCTAAATCTGCAGTAGCAACGAATCCAGTTTTAGGAATGATTAATGGAACATTTTTATGTAAAAATACAGGCTTCATTCTGCAACTTCTTAAGTCACTTTAGGACGATTCCAGTTTCTTGGGTGCTATTAGTAAACATTATATTTACTATCATGCCACAAATTTACAGTTTAGTCACTGTAACGTGGATATGTCGTGTGAAAATTGAACAAAACCATGTGAAAATGAAGAAAACTGCAGTCTAGTATCACATGAACAAATTTATGCTAATTTCTCAAAATTAAAAATATCAATCTGTGACATTGTTCACACGAAAACTAAAATGTTGACGAATTGTATTATTCCATGCTGTGGTAGCCTGGCTGGGCTGTGTAGGCAGCTACTCGGCTGCAGGCTATGTATACACCCAGTAACCTTTACAACATTCTGCAGGAAATGCAATCATATAGCACCCAGTAAAGTTTCCTGGGTGTTATAAAATTGCATTAGTTTTATTGCGAATATGATGTAAGAATGGATGCAGTGTAAATAAATAGCATTCAGGAAACTGGAAACTAGCCGTCACTGGTAAGACCTAGTTTAGAATACTGTATGCAAGCTTGGAGAACTTTCTTAAAAATATACATTTTGGAAAAGGTGCAAAAAGAACTATGAGATTAATTTAAGGTTATTGTGCCTTTGCCACCTGAGTGACAGTGTCGGCGGAGGCATTATGTATGTTTTCAGGCTGTCCGTCTGCCATGTTCATTCTCGTGTTCATCCGGACAGATATTGTTACCATGATATCTCATGAATGGCTTGAGCAGTCTTGATAAACTTACAGGGATATCCTGCTGATGATGCACAGTGATACATATTTATTCTCTGAACTCTTATCAGCCATTAAAATTTGAATTTTTCAAAATTTCAAACGGTGGTCCTCCGCCATTTTGAAAATCATAGTTGCCATATCTCAGCAACAGTGTGACTGATCGCTACCAAATTTGGCACTGTGATGCTCTTGTTTACTTCTAAATCTAATCTCACCAGAAGTCGTTTTGAATTTATTGAAGTTGCAGATGGCTGTCAGCCATCATTTTATTTGAAAATGGTCATATTTCTGAAATGGTTCAAACTATTGCAACTAAATTTAACGTCATAATGCACTGGCCTAGTCTGAACGTGCCAGCTGAAGTCCAAGATGGTGGACAGTCGTTATTGTGTGAGATTTTATGAAATTCCAAAAAATTTCTTGTGATGAAACCAAAATATGAGTGTTCTGAAGAATGATAACTCAGACCAACAGGCTGATTACACACAAATGAAAAGTTTTTGAGAACAGATTATATGGATCCTTAATATAGTGAAAAGTTTTATGTAATGAAAGGCTAGCTCACTCTTAATACTGCTATTGTTATTGATATTGCAGCTTGCCATTGTTGCAGACACACACTATTAATGCCGGCATACGTCCACGTCTGTCAAAGGAGTGTGAGAACTAATAACAACATTGAGATGTAGCACCGCCAACTCAACACTTGCACATTGTAGTCACCTTATCTTGTGGCTGATTTTTAATGTAGGGCAGTTTGTGCAGATGCAGGTGCAGCTGCTGTCTGAAGGCAAACTGCAACATCACTCAGTGATGACAGAAGAATCAAAAGCAGCCACCCTTCAGTCACACAAACCTTTTAACTCTGTTAAGAATCTGCACAATCTTTTTTATAAATGAAAATAACAGTAAAGGTAAAGTTCGGATTCTTCTATAGCGCTACTTACACCGGCAATGCCGCGACCAGCCGCGCTGTAGAACCGTAGGAAGTGGCAGTTGATTGGCAAGAGCCAATGGTGTGGGAGTGCAATGCTGCAGCTACAACACACACCACCGACCCAATCAACCACAACAGGCCTTCACCCCGTAAGCATTCAGGAGATGTCGCCGCCTGTGTGAGGAAGCAAACATCCGATTACAGCTTACTACTCAGTTTATCGACCTCGAAAGGATGAAAGGCTGAGTCGACCTGGGTGGTTGGTTACATACCGAAATAAAGTGCCGCCTCTGGGAGTCGAACCCGGACACGTCACCCATCCCAGTACTAACCGGGCTCGACGTAGAGTAACTTCGTTGATACGACCAACGATGTTACCACCATAATAATAATAGTCTGCACAGTTGACGTGTCTCCACGTCCAGTTTAGTCATAAAACAGTTGAAATACACTATTGCACCAAGGTTGTTTGATGGTTCGGCTAGTTGACTTGCTGCTGTTGAGTTGACCATCGACGAGTTGACTTCAGTGTCAGCAAGTTGACCCGTCGGCGATTGTCAATGAGTTGACCAGTAAGCGAATGCACTCGTTGGTGATTTGACTTGCCGTAAGTGAGTTGTGTTGTTAGTGATTTGGCATATCTGTGAGTTACCTGCTGCCCTAGATTGCCGATCTACTTGTATTAGAATCAAAAGAGATTGATTGGCATAGCCAAATGAGCCAGTTGAAGCAACTGACAGTGCATGAAGTGATCTTTGATAGTAGTAGTCGAAAAATCATCCAGCACTGCTACTTGTCATTGCAGTTTTTGGTTCACAGGATGCTAGTAACAGCCGTTGCATTCCAAGAAAAAGTTTGATTGCCCATTTTCACTCCCCAAAATCCACAAAGATGGGTGCGAATAGGCGTTTTAAAGCCAAACTTGCACAACATTAGAAGTTGTATATAGGGAAGTTACGCTTAATGATTTTATGTAGTGTGCATGGGTTTGTAATCATTGTTGCAGATATAAATGAACTTAGTCTGCCAAAGACCTGTCAGATCGATTTTCCAGATTCAAACGACCTCCTAACGTTCAAACTGTCAATATGTCCAGATGAGGTTATTCAGTTATATTGCTAGTGTTTACTTTAAGTATTTACTTATTTAATTTACATGTATAATAATTATGCCGTCCCTACCTGACAATGTCGATGAAGACATTGTGTTTTTGGGCAGTCCATTCGTTCGTTCGTCCGGACAGATCTTGTTACTACGATATCTCATGAACGGTTTGAGCAATCTCGAAACTTATGTGAATATTTACTAGCCCCTACTGATGACTCGATTAGATTCTGGAGGTCAAAGGTCAAGGTCACAGCAGGCCGTTGGTGGCAAAGGTAGCCTCATTGATGCTGGGACGTCGAAGTCCATGTTATTTTTTACTAATATTATATGGTTTAATATTTTCTTGTTTTGGAATTTATTTATCACTGGCATAAGAGAGACATGGCGTGACATAGCCTACTATCGGGCTTAGCCCTGACTGGTGCTGTTTGCTGTATCAGCCAGTGGCCAGCAAAGTCTATTTACTTCAGCTCACGCCAGCGCGGCTGACAACATTGACGCTACTAATCAAGGTGTCAGCAACGGTCACAGTTTATAGGCGACACTGTTGAACTCACTTTTTCCTGACCAGGATTATCTCCCTGTTTATCATGTGCGTAGGAATTATTTGAAATAATTCTTCGGTAGGCGGACATGCACGGGCTGTTGTTCGAACCCCGGCTTCTGAGTGCATCATACTCTACTACACATGGCGCCCGACCAATTTGACCACCAGGCTACATGGGCTTGTCTGACAGGAACGGCATCTAGCCAGCAAAAATTCTGCGCCAATTCCTCTTTTGGAACTGGTGAAGAGAATCAAAGGGCTAAATAGCTAACCAGGTTCACGTGTCAAATGGCTAGTTAAAACAGTGCATGCATGTTTAATTCACCCGTATTGCAATGAGTACGTCTGTATGTGTGTGTGTCTGTCTGTCTATGTCTGTCCACGAGGATATTTCCAGAACCACACGCACAATCTTTATCACATTTTTGTACATGTTGCCTATGGCTGTTGACCTGCCCATGTGGCCGAGTGATCAGTGCACTCAGCCGCCATGTGCAGTAGAGCATGACATGCTCAGTGGCTGAGGTTTGTGCCTACCGAAGAATTATTTCTAATAATTCCTATGCACATGATAAACAGGGAGTTAATTCCAGGCAGGTAAGAGGGTTCGACATTGTCCTCTTTAAAGTGTGAACGTTGCTGATGCCTTGATTAGCAGCGTCACGGTGTCAGCCGCGCTGACATGAGAACCAAAGCAGACAGATATGGCTAAGTCCCCTGGCTAGTCGCTGAAGAAGTGTCATTCAGGTGGCCAGGGGCTGAAGAAGTGCCAGTCACGGCTGGCACTGAATAAGTGCCAGTCAGGGCTTATCCAGACAGTAGGCCATGTCGAAAGCGGGTGCGCTTAGAAATACCTGACGAGCTGCTCACGCCTACTGTTCCTTTCTCTACCGTACACAACGCGCACATACACTGCACACACCTACCAATTCCCTTTCTCTCCCTAGGCTGGCGCATTGGACCGATATAAAGGTCGCAGTGCTGGGGTCCAGAGTAGGCTGGACCCCTGCCCGCAAAGAACGAATGAACGCCGATGGCTGTGGCTTGTTACTCCTCAGGCAGGGTGACAAACTCCCAATGGGAAGGGGCAGTTTTGGGGATTTTCTTCCCCATTGGCAATGCATTGTATTTTGGACTTACACAAAAACTGCTGAACCGATCGAGATGCCGTTTGAAATGATGAGTGGGCTTGGCCTGAGGAACAGTGTGTTACGTGAGGGTGATGGGGAAATTTTGGGGGAAAACGTGCCCGACAAGCCTAACACTCCTATAAATTGCAAATTGGACTGGTTCATGCAGCTGCGTGCACACGATAGAGGCAGACGCTTGATTGCAAATGTTGAACGACTATTATTGGCCACGAATGGGGGGTGGGGGTGGATTGCACACAGCGGGCAAAGTCTGATGTCTATAATTGTCTTATCGTCTTTGTGTCTGTATGTTCTTATGCTAACCATAATAAACCCTGCCCATGTAGCTCAGTGGTTAATATACAGTGCAGTGGAGCGTGAATCCTTAGGTGACGGGTTCAAAGCTCAGTCCAGGTGTTTGCTCTCCATGAAAGAATTATTTTTAATAATGCCGATGCACATGATGAAGAGGGAGATAATCTCGGGCAGAGAAAGAGGGTTTGACAGTGTCTTCTATAATCTGTGACTGTTGCTGACACCTTGATTTGTAGTGTCAGCGTGAGCCAAAGCTGAAAGATGTGTCTGGCCATGGTCCGGTGTAAGCACATAGCATTACGTTTATTTACTGACCAGTCAGGGCTAGCCAGATTGTAGGCGACGTCTAGAGGAGTCGACAAGCTGTTTACAGCCTATGTAATGTACCCTCCGTCCACCCTACACTTCATGCACACACAAGCACTTACGTACCCCTCCTGTCCCTGGGCATGCGCATTGGACCACTATGAGGTCTCAGTGCTGAGGTCTAGAGTAGGCTATACCTCTGCCCACAATAACATACGAACGAACCATAATAAACACTGAATTTGTTAAGATATTAAAGCTGTGTGTACACAACATTTATGACATGTGGTTTGTTCAAGTGCATTTATGGTATGTAACGGAAGTTACTGTACTTTTTAGGTCGACTCTTCGACAGGGTCGACCTAATAAAGCCAGTCTCAAATGTCTGTCCATCTGTGCATACGTATGTACGTCCGTCCGTCCGTCCACAAAAATTTTCTTCGACTTCAATGAAATTTGACATGCAGGTAGAGGTCAGTGAATGATGCACGACGGTATGCCATATGACCCGATCCAAGGTCAAGGTCACGAGCCCTTCAGAGTTGCAAATCTGGCCATTTTCAAAAGCTATCTCCTCCGCCATTTACAATGGGAGCTGGCAACTGACTACGGATTCTTAAAGTACGGCACAGTATCTAAATTTGTTCCGGCCGGATTTTTGATATTTGTCGTAGTTTTTGTGTCACATGACATTGAACTTGGCAGAAGTGTTATTTGTGAAGAGTCGACTGTCAGTCCCGTTCTGGGCTAATTTATTATCAGTCTTAACCGGATTAACATCACTGAATGTAACTCGGAAACTATTTAACATTACCGTTGATTTTGTAATATGTGTATGTGACATAGATTTAGTAGCACTTTTTATTTTATTTGTATCCAACTTACTGTAATTTGGGGCTTATCTTATACTTTGTAAGTGCTATTGAGTGTAAATAATTTGCTATATTATGTAAATATTTGTGTGTGCATTAAATTATATTGTCAAAAACCACATATGTGTATGTGTTACTGGTATCAGGGCATCTACCGAGGTGGTCAGTTTGTATTCAGTTTTGTTGTCGGACAAGCGTATCCGCACGAACCTCCAAAAGTTCGCTGTGACACAAAAGTTTACCATCCGAACATTGATCTTGAAGGCAACATATGCCTCAACATTCTGAGGTTTGTAGTCAGAAGCTGAATGTGATATATATATATATATATA
>Ga0209780_1003350_pt1 | contig 11897 bp, 5 predicted proteins | sample WorMetexBAHAMAS2_FD_187384 | JGI IMG/M metagenome (GOLD analysis project Ga0209780, IMG submission 187384) | Marine gutless worms symbiont microbial communities from Max Planck institute for Marine Microbiology, Germany - Inanidrilus exumae... | ecosystem: Host-associated > Annelida > Digestive... | reverse complement strand
ATGCATAGGAGCTTTAACATAGATGAAAATTTTCCCCGCTAGGTGGCGCTTTTACAACACCACGACGCAATCTTGGATTTTTGGGACCCCTTCGTACGTCAGGAAGTAATAATAATAATAATAATAATATACACATTTGTATAGCGCCATATGGTCGTAACTTCAGAGGCGCTGAATCAAGACAGAAAGCTCAAATTTGGTGTGTGAATAGATATGCCTGACCGAAGACTACTAATTATTTCAGAGTCACGCTTAGCAGATAATAGTTCAGGCAATTATCAGTGTCCGTCATCTTGACAAACAGACGTTGGTAAGCTGTTCTCGTCTATCTGCAAGTTGTGGCAAATCAGCAAGTATACAGTTGTAAGTGTGCGCATTATTGCCTGAGGTGAAGTCATTATAAATGATCCTCGAGGCACGCTTCTGAAACGACTCAATGCGATTGCTCTGTTCAACCGTCAGACTTGTGTGCCATGCAGGGCACGTGTACTCAGCGACTGGTCTTATCACGGACTTGTAGAAGCAGAGCAGGTCACCGGCTGACATGCCAGCTCGATTCAGCTGCTTAAAGAAAGTACAACCGTTTGTTTAGCGTAGAGTAAATGTTCGCGACGTGTTCATTCAATCTCAGTGACTGGCTGACTGTCCCTCCGAGCACTTTGTACCATGCCACTCTGTCGACTGTCAGATTACCAATGTTGAGTTGATGGGGCGGTTGCTTGCCAATGACCCGAATACCATTCCCTTTGTCTTTCGGGTGTTGGCGTTAATTCTATTGCCAGAAGACCATGATATAAGTTCATCCATAGCAGACTTGATTTGACTGGTCTGACGTTTAATATTTCCCGTTTTACGGATGACGCCGTATTTGTACATAAATGGAACGAATAGTGTTGTCGTACGTCCGCCGATTTCGGCCGATATATCTACAACTGTTCGTTGCTTACGTTAGTATAGCACATCGATGGCAAGCTGTTAGCCGTACCAATATACAAGTGTAGTTTGTTTGAAGATCGAGATTTGTATTGACAAGAAATTAATTAAAATAAAACAATGGCATGAACGGCCATAGCGCGCAAGAAGCAAACTCTAGCATCCACTCGATTGGCTGATAGAGTTTGCTGCTTGCATGTTCCGGCTGTCCGTCCACGGCGGACAAGGGTTCGCTGGATTTGCGTCATCCAAAACTTTGAGAAGTTGCAGCGCAGCGGGTGGAGAAATTTTTAAAATGGATCGATTGGGTTTGAGGTGAGAACGTTTTGACGTTGCCGTTGGGAAGATCCACAAAGGTTTCCCATTGATTCTTGTTCATGTTACCCACTGAGACGAAAAGCCTATCAGGCGTCAAAGTTGTTAGCCGCGCCGGCGTGGCTGAAGTTGAAAGGCGTGGCTGGTCACTGGCTGGTGCAGCACACAGCACCAGTCAGGGCTAAGCCAGACGGTAGGCCACGTTTAGAGGGCGCGCGCGATAAATGCCCGACAAGCCGCTCACTTCCTACGTATCCCTCCTTCAACCTACACGTCACACATACACCAGCACGCACCTACCAATACCCCCTTTTCTCCCTGAGCTAGCGCATTGGACCACTACGAGGTCTTAGCGCTGAGGTTTAGAGTAGGCTAAACCTCTGCCCGCAATAACGAACGAACGAAGGAACGACATACTGCAGGTTACATAGGTCTACAGAACTACAGAACAACAAAGATTTAAGTTTATAATATTGTAGTTTATAACAGATATTCAAACTTCACTTTTGCTGCGTTGCACAGTGGTAAAACCGGCCGGCGAACTATCCCTCCTCCACGCTCGACCTGTAGGTGACGTGTGACCACTTATGTGGGTAAAACGTCCGCTATAAGTCAGCCAGCTAGGCCAACTCAGCCTTTCATCCTTTCGGGGGCGATAAATTGAGTAGTATAAGCTGATTCAGATGTGCGCCACTTTGCTCGGGCGACGCCATCTTACTTACGAAATGGATGCAGAATGGCTCATTCCATTCGTGGATAAACGTGTGGGTGGCAGGTAAAGCTGTGTAAACCCCGTGCCATCTGACCAGGTCTAGCCGCTGGTTACTGTTCGTTAGATGTAAGGGTTGGACAGACTGCATTTCATTTCATTTTTCATTTTATTTCATTTGCAGTAAATGTGCCATAAAACAAATACATAAAACACAGCGTGTAAATAATGTCTTATATAGGCCCGACACTGTCTGGTTGTAGACACGAATCGTTGGTTCTGTAAATCATTGTTTGGTTAACGCTACATTACATTTATCATTCACTGACCAATGTTTGTTGCATTGAGTTAACTCTGCATCATGGTAAAGGAAGCATTAGTCCAGTGAAGTCCATCACATGGCCAGCGACACTAATTATTATTCGCCGCGAATGTATTCGAGGCGAAACATGGAAATACTCTATGAGCCAAAAAAAACGGCCATCACGCGTTCGGCCAACTCCGTCGAAAGTGAACCGATTTGGATGAAATCTGGAACATTGTGAGCCAAATGTTGGAGACAGACCCTGGCAGATTTTGGTCGCGATCCGTGCAGTAGCGACAGTTTGATAGGCAGCCGAAATTTTGTTGTTATTGTTTGGTCAGGCAAATAACGCACGATTTCACGATTTTTACGACATTTGAACACAACAAAGTCGATCGGTGAGGCGGTAAAAACTTTTGGAACAGATTTTTGAAAATTTTACCACAAGGGGTCGTTTTACCAAAAATCCGCAAAAATTGATCACAAATTTCCAGGTCTTGCGACTCAAGGCCGTCATAACTCCGCAATGATTACAGACGCCGAAAATTCACTTTCAAGTGGTCTCTCTACAGGATACCTACTTTTCCATTTTTACCGTTAGAATCAACTGAAACTATTTCCTCTGGGCTGTACACTCCGTACAATGAAATATTTTTGGCAACGTTTTTCGCCCGTTCAGATACGAATTTTATGATACGTACGTACATAGCGTGGCCTGACCACGTCATAAGATCACGGCCAGGTCATCCAATAAAATAACGCGAAACTGGGTCAATTCTGGGGAGATAGGATTTTTCGCTACGACCGACCGATTTCGCTTAAATTTACTTTTTAAAACTTAATGTCGGACATAATTCAATTTCGCATTATTTAACTGCATAATTGTGACTATTTCGACATTACTCGCAAAATGAACAAAAAGGAACGGATAAATTGGACGATTAATGGGAATAATAATACGGCATTATGTACAGCCGTGTATCGGTTGTTCAATTAGCTCTACGATACAGCGTTGTATTGCCCCTACAAGGGTCTCGGGTTCGATTCTTACATGGAGTGCTGAATCCCTCAAATTTTAGTCCCTATTTTTATTTCTAATAAATAATTTACATTAAGCATATTTAAAATAATTTAAAATAACCATAATAAAATAACACAAACATAGAAACGTCCGAGATCCGACATTGGCTAAATCACGTACGACACTGCAGTTTCCTGGCTACCGACATGGAAGAAAAACAAATTAAATTGGAAACTAAAAGTATGTAACACGGCAGATAACGATGGCATCACTCAGTCGCAGGCACGTGACACTAAGTATCGTTGAATACAGGAACTAAACAGCATGTGCGTCAGTAAATAAGTAAACAGTTGTGTAACCTGTCGAGTACGCCGGTGGGAAACGCTCTCTTCGAGGCTATATTGTAGTGTGTCTCCAACCCGTCTAGTCTTACAGCTGAATATAACTGCAGACTGTTGAAGTTGATCCCATCTGTCAAGTTGACTGCTGTAATAAATACCTGTTGTAGCCGTAGACAATAACAGAATTTGGCTTCTCCACTGTGCGCTCCGCCTATTGTTACCGACCGAGTAGCGTGGTCTGTCGATCTGTCAGTCGGTCTGTCACCTAGTGAGCCAGCAAAAATGGCTGAAGCGATCGAGATGCCGTTTGAGTCGAGGACTCTGGTGGGCCCAGGGAAACACCTGTTTTATATAGCGGACCGCTTCGAGGCGAATACTGTATTGTGTTCATTCAGCACAATACAGCCATCTAGTTACAGTTGTGAAGTGTATCGTAGGTCACAATTGCTTGATCGAGTTACATCGTGCGTAATAATAATGCAATGAAATTGAATATGGGAATATGTTGAGTTCGGAAAAAAATGAATATAAAATTTTAACCAAAACCTGCAGAAAATCTAAAAGATTTTTTTGCCAAAAGACTCACCTAACAAAAATTGAAAAGAAAAACATTGGACGATTTTTTTTTGTAAAAGTTGCACACAACCAGTTCAATCGAACGGAAGCGATCATTCCGGACTGCAAATACCACGTTATAATTGAACACGCAGTTAAAGTGAGAAAGTGAGTATGTAATATTTACTTTATTCTTCGCGCCCACCTGTGCCGGTGGACGGATTTTGATGATGTGTACTGTATATTATATGACGTCTTATTGCGCAAGGTGTTTTTTGGGTTCGCGTTGACACCGCTCCCCATTTATGGGTCAAACTTTCAGAAAATCATTTTTGGGGGCGTGAATAGACGTTTCAGGCCGATCTCGCAAAATATTAAAACTTGCATACTATCTAAATTACTGTATCGATTCCAACCAAATTTTGCACAACCATAAAGACTGCCAAATACTCTTCGCGAACAACAAATCCAAGACGGCAGACAACAGTTATTTCGAAAAATCGAAAAATCGTCATATATCAGCAACAGTTGGACCGATCGGCAAGAAAATTGGCAAGATGACGCACATTGGCACTCAACCCTATGATCGTTAAAACGTTAAATTTTTTCAAAACCCAAGATGGCGTTCGGCCGCCATATTAATAACAGTTTCATCACCATAGCTCAGCAACATTTTCACCGATCGGCCGGAAATATGACATGGCGACTATATTGCTCCGTTGAATTTTACTATAACAGCCCATACGCTACATTTACTATTTTAAGTAATAGAAACGCAAAAAAAATTTAAACTGGCTTCAATTTATCTTCCTTGTGCAAGGAAAATTCTAAGCATAGAAGCTAGCTTTTACATTGATGACAGACCGCTGGCTGACATAAATGTGATAGCTATCTTCTGCGCGTTGACTTAGCGGATAAACTTCTTAAGCCCGGTCCACACCAGCAACAATGTTGAAGCAACATTGTCGAAGCAACTGGCAACTTTGTTGCCCGCTGCTTCGACACTGTTGCCGTTTTGGGCAACAATGTCGAACGTTGCTTCGACATTGTTGCTGGTGTGGACCGGATTTTATATTTGCTGTTTTAAAGCGGCGGCTTAAACAGCGACGAGAAACTGAAGCCGATTGTGTTGTTATGATGTCGTGTGTAAAATGCGCACGTCACGTCGTAGACAAATTAGGCTTATGCCGTAATACCTCTGAACGAGTCGGAAAGCCATTAAAGGATACGCATGCAGTAAATCCTCGCGGTTAATGGCCAGAGAAAATACATTAAAGAACACAACGTACCAAACCGTTATTTGAATACAAAATACGACAGTGAAAATCGCTTTTGCAGTGTCTAACATTGTGGCATATAACTGCGATTTCCCCTATACCTATGTAAGATACTGCATTTGTGAAAACCATGCCCGGATTATGCCATAGGCATTGTAAGCAAATGCTAGGACCTACGACGTCGAAGGGGCCTACGAAAGATGACTTAAAATATCTTGAACATAACGTTAGCCAAAGCCAATAAATATTAGACGTTTTATGCATTGTAAGCATTAAGCTGTCGATTTTTGCACCAAAACATCAATTTTTCCCCACGCGGCGCTAGCAATGCGCATATATTAGCCATCGTCGTGTGTCTGTCTGTGCGCTAATAGGACGTCGACCACGCGCTTTCCAACGAGCCATAGATGCACCGTGTACGTTACCCCTAACTCCCCCAAAGGGTGACACAAAACGCGATTTTGCTGTTTTTGCCAGTAAAATTCAACGTCTGTCGAAAGAAGTCTGCCACAAAGTTTCTTTGGGTGAAAACGTCCAGCGGCAAAGTTGTAGCTAAATCATTCCTCTATCTAATGGTCAATAGGATGATTGTGGGCGACGTCGTCATCTACCAAAAAATTGCGTTCAAAGTGGCCCACCCCTTCAGAAAACGCCCATTTTGACAGGTTTCGCTTAACAGTGCCGCAGCCGTGAGAGCTAGCGAAAAAGTTCAATCATCACTAATAGGAAGTCGACAATGTGCTTTCCATCGAGCTATAGATGAACCCTGTGCGTTACCCCTAAGTTTCCCCAAAGGGTGGCTTTAAACGAGAATTTTTACTTTCGGCGTAGCATTTCATATCTTCGTTTTATGTAATCGCAGACACTTCACATATGGTAGGCCTATGTGGGTTGAACATAGCAAGTCCCAGCCTACAGATGACAAACCGTCTCTGAAATGTGCGCGGTCACACCACGTGACCAATTTTAAACTTTTAGTCCCTCTAAGATATCTCTGGGACGGCTTAAGCCAGAGACTTTAAATTTGGTATGCATGTTGATCATGACAAGTTTCAGCCTACGGACGACAAATTGTCCCTAAAGGGGCGTGATCACTGTCACGTGACCTTATTAGCTTTTGGAAAATAAGTGACATAGGCCCCTATATCGAAAACGGCACAAGATAGCCTCATAGTTTCTATTAAATTCGAATAGGAAGTCGTATGCGCTCTATCAAATGGTTATGTTGCCGATGACCTTGGGTGACCGCTAACTACCTTAAACCACCTTAATTTCTACATTTTGCGTTGCCTTGTGCATCTTCGTAATTGGTGATCACAAAAGGTTGAACGTGCAAGTCACAGCCTACCGTCGGGGGGTGGTCAGGTCATGTGACCCATTGATTTTTTTGGGCTCCAATCATATCACTGGAACGGCTGAACCTAAAGTCGTCTTTTGTACACAGGTAGGCTATATCAATTCTAGCAACAGGATGACATATCGCTCACAAAAAGGGTGTGGCTATGGTCACGTGACTGTTTTAAAATTTTGTTTTTTTTTCCGTGATGCAGCGCGTCGCGCGGCTTCGTCGGCGACAACTGTGCTACTTGTTAGCGACCGGGTATACCCGCCCACGGCCTATGTACCGGTCGCTACTTGCAATAGCTTTTCTTCGGAGGCGCAAATCGTCATAAACTAATTACCATTTTTACAGAAACTAAGGTCGTTAAACTAGTTTAAAAGCCACGAGAGTTCAAAAACTGTCGCCCCTAGCAACGACGGCCTACTGGATTTGAATAGGCATTTTCAATGTAATTCACTTGCTGAGCTTTTGTACTTAATGACCCGAGATTAGGATTACTGTAACCGAACTGATTCGAATACATAAAGAAAAATAATTCTCACACGTTTTACATGATTATTTTCTGTGTTGTACTGTTCCGTCACAAAATTTGAGGGACTGCGGTTGTTCAGTGCGTAGCGCCTACGCCCGGTCTACCTAAAAATCGAAATCCACGAAATCCACAAACTGTACGAAGTCCACAAACCAACAGGCAATTGTTATAGTATTGACATAATGTATATTCAATAAACGCGTTAGTAAGTCTGTATGTCATCTGTCTCTACCCGTGTGTTAGAATTCTGCAGTAAAGGAAATAAGCACATGAATGCGTTACACGAATAGGGAGCGAGGATTAAAAGGCGGCGTGTAGTTGTAAGGCAGTTACCGGTACGTTTCGTGGATCTTGTGCAGGCCTATGTGTTGTGTATTTCGATGTTTAGGCATTTGGATTTCGTACAGTTAGTGGATTTCGTGGATTTCGTGGATTTCGATTTTTAGGCAGACCCCCTACGCCAGCCTTAATCCGGCCTGGTGAAAACTAAACATTTTCATACAGTCATAATTTCGGGCAGTTAAATTCCACTTCTTTCTTAGCTATTAATCCAGCGACTGGGGCATTTTTCATCCCCATGCGCATGATTTGGTTGATTTATAATCGAAAGCCCGATGTTTTGTCACGCCATACTGGTCAATACATCGCATAATACCAATACCGTGTGATCAATCCAAGCCGATTGCCAGTGCTGCGTAATCGCTTCTTTGTATGTTTACCGACCGCGTTAGCCCGGAAGGTAAAGCAATCGTTATCCTCCGTCTGTCCGTCCGTCTGTCCGTCCGTTTGTTTTTACTCTGTCTTTAAGAACCGACTGACCTTTGAACTTTTGTTTTTGTGTGTTAGTAGGTCATGACCATAGCTCGCCTGGGATTGATAGTCAAAGGTCAATGACCTGCGCGTATGGGCCTGGTAACGCAGTAACGCGGTCGGATTGACCTCGATCTTCGATTGAGGACAGTTTTTTTCTAGTTTTGTCTCTTTGTCAGTAACGCAACACGAGAAACGATCTTATACGATACCCGATATGTTGGATTATTTAGTGAATATTTTGACATAACTAGACGGTGGGCGACGACAGACGACGACGACAGACGCCAGCGACCGTTACTAGTCTGGCCCACCTACACTGTGTGTTGGCGGGCCAGTAATAATATCTCAGAGTGATCAAAAATACCGAACGCAACATGAAACGTTACACTAAATGACACGGAATGTCAATGCTGGCCCTTAAATCAATAACTCTCTGCTCACGTATTCAACCTGCGACCAACTGTTTTAGATATAGTTTCTCGAAATTAAATTAAATGCACCTAAAAGCTGACGTAACAATACGTCATTTTCGCAATCTGCTCCTCCTCGTTAGATCGCCCGTTCTGCGAACACGATCTTACGTTTTGCGCATGTTTCTTTTTCATCTGTTAACTCACTTTCTCCGACGTCCGTCATTTTGTAAATTTTTCCACATGACCTGGCTTCAGACCCAAAAGAAGCGCTGCTATGCCGATTTCCTGAAAGTGCCCTCTAACAAAAACGAGGGTCAAAAAACAAATTTCGCCCAACCGAAATCACTGCAGTGCCAGCTGCTTCTCAAAAGTAGCTGAGTTCGATCACAAAATATAAAACATTTTTTTCTGAATTTGTATGTTTTAATCTCGCGTCGCCACGATTACTTTGCATTATATTGAAAATAATGTAATCAAAATACAAATTACTTCTTAGCTGGCGTGTATATAGATTACCGTATGTAACTAACAATTCTAGAGACAAAGTTCTAAATCGGAATTAGACTTTAACAATGGAGCAATTCGAACTGTTTTATCCAATGGGTGACTTGTTTTGCCACTGCGAGTCTTCGATTTCAAAAAACGTAACCTGCATTGAATGCAGTTCATATCTTCTCTGTTGATCAAATTATATCTGCACTGAAAAGTATTTCAATCACGCTCAGTTACACGAAATACACGTAAACTGTATTTCCTTTATAAAATACGACATATTACAGATGACGTAACTACAAGTGTCCAAAGTAATTTGGCAAAAGGCCGCATCGACTCGACAACTTGTCACCCCTCGTCCGATCTTGACTCTCTTTTAATACATGACTCCTTGGACCCACATGAATCAGCCCTCTCTTGATCGGTTTAGGCCGTTTTCGCACAACACAGCCGTGGGACCAACACACCGAAAGACAGACCGCGTTACGTGCAACATCTGTAGCAACAGACCGCATCTATGCACTTCGTGCATGCGTTACGGCCTAAAATACGTAGTCAAACACATAACAGAAAACAGCAGATGCCAATTTCTGATGGGAATCCAGACAAAAAAAATCATTAGTAGGCTGTTCATGTATTAATTGTTACTATAGATACTGGTACCATGCGTTGGCAAATATCTAATATTATGCTCACTGTATAGCTACACCTTCCACGCATTCATACTGACGCAGACTCAATCAGCGGAAACCTCTCAATGAAAACCGTGTGTTTGCTAGCTAACTGCATTTGTAGGTGTAAATTTCAGAACGGTCGATATCACGCTGTGAAATATATGATCAACGCCAAAATGTAACGGCTTTGGTTTAAATTCATGTACAAGTTCATGTGCAGGTGGCGCGGTGGCTCAACGGGTAGATAGCGTTGGACTTGCAATCAACAGGTCGGGGGTTCAAATCCTACTCGGGGCAAAAGCTGCGTAACAACCTTGGCTAAGTTGTTTACACTACACCTATGTGCCTCTGTCAATAAGCAGTGTATAACTTGGTACGGCCAAAAGGCGGTAATGCTCTGCGGCTGAGAAGGTAACCGCAGGCCTGGCGGAAAGTAATGGCAGCCTATCGCCGGGTGGATGACTTACAGTCACCCGCGGGCTGACTGCCTGTACACCGGGATTAGCTCCGGGCCCAACGCTCGGCAACGAGTATAGGAGCCATTACCTTTGCCTTTTTTCATGTACAAGTTACAATAGATTCAAAGTTTTCCAGTCCAAAAAACTGTCACAGTTGGACAATTTGTGCACAATCTAATACTGTATAGATCTTTGAAACTTAGTCGTTGAAGGTTATTCTAAAGAGACAAGGTGGTTCCGTGCAACACGACGACGTGGTATAAATATGGAAAATGTACGTTAGACTTGGAATGTGAAATGAGAGAGCGGCGCGTATGATGTACGACTAATGCTGGCGGCGCCGTTATAGATGGAATGAAGTGACGTCATAGTAATCTATGGTCACGATACGATTTCTATGTTGTATCCTGTATGGCATGATGTCGTACTGTGCGACACTATCTGGTAAAGATTTGTCATGTTATTTAAATAAAACTGAATCAGTAGGTTTAAGAAAAGCTTAGTGCAAGCGCCAAATTGGCAATCAGACTGTAAGTGCTGCAAAATGTTTACATTTCCTATGTATAGGCCTAGCTGGCTAGACATAGGTTGACAGTCGCATGCCGACAAAAGTGCACGGAAGGTCGAGCGCGTTGGAGTTCAACAGTTTTTGATGTTATTCTTGAAACGCCATTTTATGTTTGCACCTCTGTTTAAACGGTTGCTCAAAACCCATCTGTTTGGTGCTTGAGACCGCGGCGCTTTGTGACGCTTTAGTTAGGAGCGCCGTGTATAAATAATCTTACTTACTTACTCTAGTCCGTACAAACATGCTGGCGCTTGATAAATCTGTGTCGACTTGGACGATGACGATGCTGTTATAACTTATATGAGGTCACAGAATACCAACAGCTCTATTTGCGCATAATCAGAGCCAGCCCTACAACTTCAGCGGCCCGTACTAGCTTCCATTATCGGCTCCTATACCTCCCGTCCTTCAATCGTCGTCAATAATTTCTACAACGCTGAATATGTTTTCAATTTCTGTTTAGAGTTCCACCATAACGCAATCGAATATCGGCTTCAGCTACATAATAATTCTGTTCGTTGCTCTGAATGAAAACAACGGCTGTGCATGCAATTATTATGCTTGATAACAGATCAAATCAACGCCAACGTGTATAATGTGCACCGATAGGTATAGAGATCAGATCAGCGATACACACATGATAGGTCTGTGGCGACTGGCAATACACCAGTATCAAAAAAATATCACGGTTTTATAAAATAAGTAATGGGATCATATACTGCAAGCGTTTTGGTACGGACATGCATTTTCGGCAATGGCCAAAATGTCTGTTTGGTGTGTAACAAGTCATGTTTGCGTGCGGCAAATTTCAAACACTATACGTAACTTAAGTCGTTCTTGTGATTCTTGATAAACTGTTTCTAATGGCAGACGTTAACATCGCTAAGTTCGAGGTAGGCTATATATCCATAGCATTTCGAGTCACTGTATACGATACTACATTTACATTGTGAATCAAAAATTGTGCCATCAAATATTTGGAGTCACTACATACTTGTCCTTGGCATCGTAATGACTGATTTTTAAAATCATCCCACCAACAGATTCAGTAGGTAATTTCAATTTGCAATAAAATATATAAAAAAATAACGAATAAATCTCCACCTGCACGTAACACGCGTTGCTACAGTAGGTGCGTCGTTCCACGAAC
>Ga0209780_1003349_pt1 | contig 11897 bp, 5 predicted proteins | sample WorMetexBAHAMAS2_FD_187384 | JGI IMG/M metagenome (GOLD analysis project Ga0209780, IMG submission 187384) | Marine gutless worms symbiont microbial communities from Max Planck institute for Marine Microbiology, Germany - Inanidrilus exumae... | ecosystem: Host-associated > Annelida > Digestive... | reverse complement strand
AGCGTCAGAATAGACGTCCTGCCTTACCATCGTCGACAACAACGAACTGTTCATCGTCATCTTCACATTTGTTCAACGTCGATCTTGTTCTACGAACACACAGTTCAAACAGTCACCATGACCCGCCTCTTGTGACCTTACCGCTAACGTCGACGCCGCGCTTAATGAAATGTGCAACGCCATCTTTATCACACCCGTTTAACGTAGACGTTCTCCTACGAACAGACAGCTCAGTCAGTTACAATGACCCATCTCGTAAGAAGAAGGACATTAAGCATTCCATTGACTATCTTTTAGTATATTGGAGTATTGCTATTCAGTTAAGCAAGCAATGAAGGTTCGCACACTGATAGTGACAAAACGCTCAGGAAGTATCCTCGGAATCTCTATAACAGATAGTCTTCCGATGCACTCTGACAGAAATGCTGTCTGCCTTTCGTTCGCCCATCACATATATCTAGTCTGCGGGTGGTCTAATGTTTTTGGACGAATTCTCCCTTCCTATTGGTTAGACGCTCGAGCTAGCGTACGATTCGTGAAACTGTGATTGGTCAGCCGTTGTAAGTCGTACTGATGCTATGTTGTTTCTGTGGTATCTGCCACAGTCGATATATTGAATTCTGACTTTCTAACATTCGGACATTCTGATGTTTGTTGTGAAATTATTCATTCGGTCTGTGGTCTAAAAGAAATCTTAAAAGGAACTTATAACTTGTGATAACTTGATAAGAAGCAATATTATATTTTGGTGGAGAATATACATCGATCCATCTTTCGCAAGTCAGTCGTTGTAGCGATGACGTCAGAGTCTTGAGGAGGAGATGAAGATGACGATGAAGATGACGCCGACGCTTAATTCTTCTGGCCGAGAAGTCTTCCCGTTGCTGCTGACATTCCAATAAGAGAGACAGCAATTTATGAAGTCGACAGAACTGAACTGTGCTCCCATTGACGGTACGGTAATCAGTCGATTGGCTGCCACTCGCAACGTCTTGGTCTCTACCGCCGCCAACGTCAGCAGAAACTGAAGTCGTAATTACCTGTTTTTGGTTGATCGCTCATCACGTGTCGTTTGTTGTTGCTGACACATTTTGACTGATGTCGTATATCTTCGTGTAATCCACGTGAGACAGTTGTGTATAGACTTCACGACGCGCCTACCTAGCTGGTAGATCGTTGGTTACGAGTTGCGACGAATTGTTGTCTACGGCAGTTTAGTTTTGTATAGCCTACCCGTATGCTCCAGTATGCGCAATAACTGAGCTGGCTTGAGTCGGGTTGGATGGACAGGTTAGCAGCAGAAACTTTTCCGGTGCGGCTAGACCATTCGCCGACTTCATCTTACATTTCTAAGCAGCTGCAGCAGCAGCAGCGTGAGTGAGTTATCTTGCAGCGTGAACTACACCTGCTGGCTGTAGCCTACTGTAGGCAACCTTGTGCTTGCAGAGAGCCAAGTGAGCCATCCGACGTGGTTGAGCGCCAGTCGGCGTTGCCGCGGTCCACGGCGCCTGCAACAACTTTCTCGCCTGAGCAGCTAAGTTGCTTGGTGGCGTAAACATTTTCCTGCCTGTCTGTGCGTTTGCCATGCGCCAATCTCTGCTTCAGCGCTTTCTATATACAGCAACAGTGTACTTTTCATATTGCTTGTCGCTGTGAGTTATTGATGTGCGTTCTTACGCGATGAAAACGATTTTACAAAATATTGTTAAACATTTAATTATTTCATTTTAAATATGTGGCATATCCACGTGTATATTGTTGTAAATTGATGCATGTTACTTTTTCTTTAGACGTTGTTATCTTGTTGTTTGAATTTTCTTGTTTGCTTTCGTCATTTTCGCATAGCATCCCCAGCTGTCAGATGCGTCAGCTCCGGAGTAGTTTTTGATTGTTGTTTCTTGTTAGCTACACTTGAGTTAGACCTACATTGAGCTATTATTACACTATTTGCATTGAACGGATGTGTTTGTTTGTTTATATTAGTGATTGTTTTACTGTTATGTTTATCATGTTATTTAGTGCTTTGTTAAGCAACGCATACAATTAACGGATATGGACACAAAATTAATATCGTGTCTTGAACATTTGAACATTTTTTGCGTTGTTTTCACATGTACCTTGACTTCTTGATTAACGTTCGTTCGTTGCGATCTTTCTTTGTTAGGTGATAGTGTACTCGTCTTTTAGGTACATCTGCTTTTTAATTCATAATTTATTTATATTGTTTCTATTGTTCACAGTTCCATGTACGGTTCTTTGTCTAGGTCACCTTATTTTCGGTTTATTCCTCGTTTTCGCGGTCGAAAATTTTTTTAAACCAGGGGATGAATGGAGTATTGCTAATCAGTTAAGCAAGCAATGAAGGTTCGCGCACTGACAGTGATAAAATGCTCATGAAATATCCTCGGAATCTCGAAAACAACTTCCGATGCACTCTGACAAAATGCCGTCTGCCTTCCGTTCGCCCATCACATACATCTAGTCTGCGGGTGGTCTAATGTTTTTGGACAAATTCTCCCTTCCTATTGGTTAGACGCTCGGGCTTGCGTACGATTCGTGAAACTGTGATTGGTCAGCCGTTGTAAGTCGTACTGATGCTATGTTGTTTCTGTGGTATCTGCGACAGTCGATATATTGAATTCTGACTTTCTAACATTCGGACATTCTGATGTTTGTTGTGAAATTATTCATTCGGTCTGTGGTCTAAAAGAAATCTTAAAAGGAACTTATAACTTTTGATAACTTGATAAGAGGCAATATTATACTTCTTGCCAAATCATTGTTGAATTAGATACAGACTGGGTATTATTGTTAGTTGAGTTATTTGGGATTGGTATTTGAGTTCGCCATAGTTTTCTCTGCAGGGACCATGTCTGGCTAAGTGCAAAAAAGCAGCTGCGAGCCTGCGAGGTCAGCACTCAGTTTCGTTAAAATAATTTCGGTTTTGAATTAAAACCGAAATTATTTAAAAGAAACGTCAAAACTTTTAACACTATAGTACTGTCTTGTTAAAGTGCTTTGTCATTTCAATTCACTTGTATACTGTGTTCCACACGTGACGACGGCACGACGTTCATATGCATGGGGATCGTGTTAATCTCAACGTTCAACCAGATTGCATTCCATGAACAGTAACTAATTATTGCATATACAATACAAAAGCTACAGTTCCACAATACCTTCGAGTATAGACCAAAATAACCTACTTATGCAGCAAAAAAGCTTCCAGCTTCTGGGGGCTTCGCCCCCCCCTGACCAGGGGCTCTGCCCCTGGACCCCGCTGGGGGCACAGCCCCCAGACCCCCAACATCTTCGCCCCAATGCTGGCTATTTTCCCCCAAACCTAGGGACATGTCTGGATAAAACACTGGCCTAGGAGTCGTAGTGCGAGTTTTATTAGCGCAAATATACGACAATAATATGGTCGTATATTTGCGCTAATAAAACTGCATGGGTATATTATACCCATGTAGATGTATATATAGGAACTATAAGCCTATAGGCCTATAGGCCTAGCAGAACACAAAACGTAATGCATACAGCCTAATATCCTATTTATCACTAATGCATGAAATATAAAATTCCATTGCCAATACAGGCCTAACTGTGCCATGCATTATAGAATGTTAGAGACTTCTTGTATAATCTGTTTAAAATAGCCTATAAACTTGTACGGTCAAGTTCATAGTGGTGCAAAAATTCCTAATGTAATTTCCACCATGAACGTCGCGGTTTTCACTTGCGTAAGCATCGGGCCGAGCTCTCCCAAAAGCCCGGCTAAGTTTATAGCCTATAGACGTAGGCCTATAACCATAGGCTGTATAGTCTTTATGTGCACAATGGGCTATCTCATTGATCGTATACACGGTATAGCAGCTTCACATAGGCTTATAGCGCATTATTTTAATTCACAAAAGTCATGTTGAGTTACATCACCTGATGTAGGTCTATGTATGCATGCATATACACAAATCAATATGCTAAACCTGTAAACATTCATTCATCCAATATATACTGCATGTATTATAGTTATAAACAACTGTTCTAAGACACTGTCTGCTGAGTGTCTGCAGTTATTGCTCCTCATATAAGGCTTATAGTGTATATATACACGCATCTTCGAAATAGGGGCTATTTCAACATGCTGAAATGAAGGTGTTATTAATGTGCACATTTGAGCCCTCGCAATACGATAACAGAAATTCCAAACGTAATTTCCAATTAACCATTTGGCTTGGCTAAAAACTGAGCAGTTTAAAAACCTAAACATCGGGTTATTCCGAACGCGTGTTCCGGTAATCCCCTGCACGCACGCCGGTAAACTGAATATGACAGTTGTAGGCCTATAGGCTTATGGCTGATATACGCTATTTTAATCGAGCCGCCTTCATTATGGTGCAGAGTAACTGCACAGTCGTCTCTTTGCAGTTGCAAGACAGCGTTTCAACTGTGCATATCGTCACTCAACTCCACCGAGTCTGCTCGAACACTGAATGGGCTTCGTCTTTGACGAACAACTCACCTTTTCGGACCAGATTACATCTTTCTCTATAGAGAGTCTAATACTCGTTAACTTTGCTGTATCCGGCCTTTGCCTCAATTCCACAACTTCCTCAGGCTACCATTGCCACCTCCATCGTTCACTTCAAACTTGATTATTGTAATTCTCTTAACAAGCTTCCTCAAAAATATTCGTCTCCAACAGCATGGGCGCAAATCACGTGGGATAGGGAGACGAGTCCTCCAGAATTTGAAGTGGGACGCAATGCAAATCGTCTCCCCAGATTTCAAAATTTCAAGTACCAGATTGCTTGCATTAGCCTATTATTACTGGCCGGCCTACACATAGTGTAGGGGGACCAGACTATAGTAACGGTCGCTGGTGTCTGTCGTCGTCGTCGTCTGTTGTCGTCTGTCGTCGTCGTCTGTAACACGGTGCATATGCAACCTAACTCACAAGGGGCAGCACGCGGCGGGCCAGTTGTGTTACGTCCCGTTAGGGCGACACCGTGTTATTTCGCGAATGCTGTACGGGAGGTTGGTGATCGAAAATATCAACTTTGCCGCAGTGAGAGGTGAGCTCTGTATGACATATGACAGCGTCCGATCCAATGTAACGCCAAGGTATAGGCCTACACGTCACTGGTTGGAGTTTATGCTTCACGCGCTGACCATTCGAGATATAGCGTGTACTGTATACACACACGATCATCACACGGGTAGTAGTAGTAGTAGTAGTAGTAGAACAAATGTTCATTAACGTGACACGGTATAAGTGCAAAAAATGTACTTCAAGGTCACGGTACAGTTAACTGCAGTCACGCTGACTGTAGATGTTACGCGTATGACCGCTGGAACATCTCGGTCTTGATGCGCGATCTGAAAGTGGTCAGAGACGGTGACGTTCGGGTGCCATGCGATATGCTGTTCCAGGCCGACGTGGCTGAAGCCGCAAATGCGCGACTTCCCAGGGTGGCATGATTGACGCGCGGGATGGCTAGGTCCGTTGTTAACGACGATCGTAGCCGCTGTTGTGTGGCTCGTGAGGCTGGAAATAACTCAGAAGCAAGGTAAGCTGGTGCCTAGCCGTGAAGGCAACAGTAAGCGAGTATACTGCCAACCGGAAGGTTATCCGCTCGGGCACCAGTAGCCAATCAAGTAGTCCTATATAATAGCAGCTAGTATATAGGACTACTTGAGCCAATGAAGACTGCGGAGAAGGGGTGTCACGTGGTTGTGCCGACGGCTCGCGAATATCAGCCGTGCAGCAGCATTGAGCACCGACTGGAGCCTGTCAAGTAACTGACGAGGCTGCCCAGCCAGAGTGGCACACCCGTAGTCCAACCGTGACAGCATCAAAGAAGAGACATCAATGCGTCATCATTTATTTGCTCAGAACAAAAAAGAAAAACATGTACGTGATATAAACTAATGAAAATAGCAATTATAAAAATTATACATGTCAACTGTTTGTAAGTCATGCGACGTTTGCCTACATCATAACTATATAGGGCCTAGCACTGTGACTGCACGGAGGCCAGTTCACCTGACATTGCACATAACGAAAGTATAAGCTACAGAATATTGCGATATAGTCAGACGGCTCCCTTAGAGACCGCAGAACAGTGACCTATAGTATACCTCTGGTTCATTTCAATCAACGACCATGCTGGTTAATTCACAGAATCACTCTACATCGACACTGGTATTCGCAATTTGTCGTCGTAATTTTTTAGAAATTATTTAGCATGTTGCTTAACTGACTGCCAACAAAAGAAATGGTCAGTGGAAAACGAGGGACTTGTTTGTCGTATGATAAAACGGTGATTATCTGACGTTGCGTACGTGTTGCACGGGAAAGTGCGTCTTATAATAATAATGAAAGTGAAAGCTGGCGTGCTGCTGGATAGGCTATGGCATCGCTATGCTGGCAAATGCAAAGCGTTTTCATTGCCACTTAATGTGTTTCAGCCAATTAGGTTTTACTCAAAATTCGTCTGAATATACTTTAACACGTGCACAAGTCGAGGTCGAAACGTTTATTAATTCCACATAAAATGCAAGGAAATTCCCACGGCAACTATATATAGCCAGCTGACTCGTGGGCGGTCGTCGAGCCAGCTGATGACATCAAAATATTCCACGGATTATGCAGTAACGTGCTTTAGGCCCCCCCCACCTAAGCGTAGGCCTAGGCCTATATCATTATTGAACAGCCGTGCAAAATGTGACGCCGCTAGCTCTATTCTCGGCGGAGAAATCCGTAACCGTACAAACAAACAAACCAAACAAACAAACGAACGAACAAACAAACAGTAAACGATATATGATATATCATATATATGGTGGATATGGTGTGGATATATCATATATCCACACCTGTCACCTTGCCTAGATAACAAAAGATAATTTAGGCCTATATAAGGCCGTACGTGTGGTCAATCTGATTGACTTTAGAGCCTCCTTCTCACTTTGTGATGGCGCCGAGCAAACAAATCCATGTCGTATTGCTGTTATACAGACTACCGTATTCTCAGACAGCTGCAATGGCGTTCGCTTTCGTATTAAGCATCTTTCAATCTCACGCCTATTCCTCAGTCAGCCTATTCCACAGGAGGCGTGGGACGTGTTTGACAATGGATTTAATCTTTTGACAGTGTCATGCCGCTAGCTCTTCATTTGCATGCCGGCTGACAGCAAATGATACGGACGCTGCATGATAAATAGGCCTCAATCAGGCCAATTGCATAAGGCCAAGTTTCAGTCGCCACAGCTGTAGTTTATTTATAGCTATTGGTCTACAGCTCTTATAATACTAATTAGCCTATAAAGACTTCAGATTATTTAACGATTTCATTTTATTCTTTTTCTGTTTTACAATTTTGTATATTTTGATTTATATAAGCGTTGATCGAATTAACAGTGCCAGTATAGAAAAGCGCCATGCATAGACTATGCAATTAGGCCTACAGCCGGGTTATTTAGACATGCTGCTGTGCTGTCATGATTGTTATAGGAGATGTCACGTCGCTGCTACCATAGCAACCATTTCTGCAACAGCGACGTCATTTTGCGATTTGTTGCCTTCGAAGGTCTAACATTGTAGCTTGTCTAGTAGGCTATTATTAAGTCATTGCTACATTAATTACCGAATATGTCGACAGAAGCTATCGAGGTAAGACCGTTAAGTGCCAGTTAAGCAATTGTTATTGTTTCATTTACTTTAATTCGTTCGTTGGATATCATGTCTGCCGACTTAGGATAAGAACTTAAGTAATAGCTCAACTTAGCACTGATTTATCCGTCTGTATAGCGTGATCTCCTTCTGCTTAAATTATGGCGTTAATGACAGATTAGAAAGCTTTTAGCTGTCACTGCATGTAAATATTACTAGGCCTAAATTCATGTCTTGTTTGTTTTCGAGATAGCGAAAGATTGCGATGTAATGGCCAACTGTTGACACTCTGACTGTTTTAACGCCCACTTTCAGAATGACCTTACTGAATTTCTTCACGATTTTTGACACGAGAAAACTGGGAATACGGGCTTACAATTTACGCATAAATCTTGCTATAAATTTCGCCGTTTTGACAGAGCTGCACGAGTTCGGCATACAAATGGATGGACGGTTAAACAAGCGGACAAAATTCTGATAGCAAATACTGCACTTATAACGTATTGAGTAAAATCAGCACGTGTCACTCGAAAACCCTACACACAAGTTAAATGCTCGGACACGTCTATATTCAAGTGCAAAATGACGGGTGGACTGAAAATGCAGGAGTGGATATTGACGGAGCAATGTCCACTCCTGCAATTTCAGCCACCCCAAAATGACGTGCGTTCGGTTTCAGACTCAAGAAAATGAAGACGGAACGAAACCGGACGACTATCTCGAATCAGAGGATGTCCAGTTTGCCAACCTCGAAAAGAGCTTCAGAGAGGTGCATGAACTTTTAGTTTCACCTTTATATATACAACTGAACGAACAAAGTTACACATAATGGCATTGATTGTTCTCGCGCCTCTGATTCCGGTTATTTCGCTTGGACTAATCGGCGCGTTACAAATTGGTTTTGTATTGTATTGTATTGGCGGCGGCGGCGTTTATAGCATATCATGAGCGGCAGTTCAGTGACTTGAGTTGAGTCGACTAGAGCGATAATTACCCACACTGCATCTCGGCGGCGAATGACAACAGGCTGCACTAACGAATTACTGCAAATTAACAATAATCTTTAACTGTTAGTTTGTTTCAACTGCCGTGTATTTTAACTCTACTAGCTACGTAATATTATTGCAAAATCTGCACTGTAATGTTACATGCTTGTTGACGTCGCCGCCTGTATATAGACGTTGGCGGATATGGCGGGTGAACTTGGAGTGGAGAGATTTCGCGACGTTTTCGAGAAGCTCTACGAGACGTTGAAGTCGGTGCATGAGAACGAGCGTAAATTGACCAAGAAATGTCGACAACTCAACGACGAAATCGCCGTCAATGTGGCCCGAGTCAGCGCCGTCTTGGTCCTGACTCAGCAGGAAGAGATGACCAACACCGAGATGAGACAGGTAACCGCATCATCGAGTTCAACACCTGTTCGCTGCAGACGGACACGTTGTCATGGCAACGCAACAAAAGACCGGACATTCTTGAGTGATTTTCAATTCGAAGCCCCGTGTTGTAGAAAGTCATCTAATAAATTGAGGGTCTTGAGTTAAATGTGTGTCATTCGTTCATCAATCATATTCGTTTAATGAGCCGTGACAGAACGCACAGCATACAATGATAAGTTGATAGTTGTACACGTAGGCTAAGTGTTTACAATAAGAAGTGTGAGTTACATGTGACTGACTGTCTGTTGTGCCTGCACTAGCCGTTTTGTTTTACACGACAATTACCGCACTTGAGTTGAGAGTTTTGCCACAGCCATCTATGCTAAATGCATATAAAAACACTGTAACCACCGACATATTACACGGACAGACAGACGTAAACAATGTGACGTCAGCTTACGTCATCCGTCACTCACGGGTGGCCGGTAGTGATGGGGCGAATGCATCGAATGGGCGACATATCGTAAATATCCGATATTGCGATATATCGCCGATATCGGATGTATTGTATTAAATGCCATTAACCTTAATCAGGCATTAAGTGGCGTTACTAGCCGGACTCAGCAAAAACCGGACATTTTATTGTCCGGTTTAGATCAAAATTTTTGACCGGACACTTGGCCAAAAACCGGACTCTCCGGTCAAAAACCGGACAACTGGCAACACGCCGATAAGCAAAATGTCACACTAGCACTTAATATGTTGCCTTGCTATTGGTTAGGAGCAATTAGTTCGTGGCTCTCGGCTAATTTAACAGACGAATATAACGTTGCGTCATTTTATTGCGAAGTATTGCGATCAGTGTGTCAATGTGTTTGTCTGTTTGTCTGTCCGCTCACATATCTCAAAAATCACACGTCTTAATTTCACCAAATGTTCTGTATACATGTTACCTGTGGCCGTGGCTCGGTCCTCCTCTGATAGCGATGCGATCAGAGTGTTATCAACATTTTGGCTTGAAGATGGGTGGGCCACACAATCTGTAAAATTTGTGAGCAGGAGCAAAAGCTCGGTAGAAGCTAGCTCATAGAGCGTGAAAGTCTGCGACACGAGTGATACCGTACGACCAGCTGCAGACCGACTTGCTTACTTACTGTGTTCAGGAGTTGGGTATTACGTGGGACAAGATTGAACAGATGGCGTCGCAGGACAAAGAAATGATCATCGAGAGTAGAAACATCAAGTCACAGCTCGGAGGATTCACCAAACAGGTGGACGAAAGCTCGCATCTTACCGCCGAGGATCATCGCGGGTACGACCGCTTCCGTATAATAATAATAATAATAATCATAATCATAATCATAATAATAATAATAAGGTGTCGCCCTAACGGACATAATACGACTGACCCGCCGTGCAGTGTGGCCGTGGAGCTATAATTTGACTGCAGGCGGCATTACGTCATCGCGTGGCCTGCGCGGGTGAAGCCGCCTGCAGGCCGGCTGTGGGATGAGACCATAGTTAGTTAGTTGGAGTTTAACGCCCCCTTTCAGCACAAATATGGTTATATCAAACGCCGACAGACGACGGCGTCATATGAATTTTACCCACAATTTTATCCTACCATTCATGTTATTACTGGCCCGCCTACACATAGTGTAAGGGGGCCAGACTATTAACGGTCGGTGGCGTCTGTCGTCGTCTGTAACACGGCGCATATGCAACGTAACTCACGAGGGGGCAGCACGCGGCGGGTCAGTCGTGCTACGTCCCGTTAAGGCGACACCTTGTTTTAAGGTGTATTTTAAGCTAGCATGGATTTTACCAATGTCTTATAGTTGCGGCCTGTCAACTAGTTTCAAACGAATATAAATAAAAATGAAATGAAAGTGTCACTGGCGTACAGTTTGCTGGAGCTGAAGAGACTCAACTCGGAACTGATGACGGACAACGAGGACAAAGATCGCGAGTTGCAGCGACTGAACAAGGCTCTCGAGGATGCTCTGTCTGATAACAAGCTAGCCGCCGCGCTCAAGAAAATACGTGCGTTGGAAGAACGAATCACGAATGTACGTGTCAACGAGCGTTGACTAAACGATAGATTGATCGCCTGCGTGCATTGCACTGTGTTCACTTTGTATGATAACAACAATATTCACATCTAACGTGTAGGTGACAGACAGTCTACTTGCTCGACAGACACTTAGGGCCGGTATTTCCACCGCAAATTAATCTCCCATTAACGTTAATGGGAGATTAATTTGCGGTGGAAAAACCGACCTTTATTCTACTGCACGAAAACGACACAGAAAGCTGACGAAAATAACGCAGAACAAAAAACAATAAGCGCCAAAATGAACGAACTGTCCAAGTGCCTGTAAAGGCAGTTCTCAGTCTATAAGTGCCAGCAGTCTATATAGGGCGAAGAATTAGAACCGGTAACTTTGAGCGGGCAGTGAAAGACAAAATAACAGTAATAATAATAGTAACTACTGTAACGCTGGGCCGCCTGGACTGAGTTTACGACGGGGGTGGGATCTCGTGATATGTTGCAGTGGGCGGTAGGCTTGCAGCAACAGCGGTGGCGTAAGCTATTCATGCTAAAGGCACATTACGCGGCATAACGTGCCCAGCTACATGTAACTAGCGCCTGTCCAGGTATGTAAGGTAGGCACATGGGGCTAACTAGTCCAGGATAGCGGTGGACGCATCACTCAAGTTACTGAAGACACTTTCTTGTTTCAGCGGCTGAGGAAATGTGGTCGCCTTGACACCAAGTAACACACCGTCGTGGTAGTTGTTTTTATGCTCTGTGCTGATGGACATAATGATAACAATAACAT
>Ga0209780_1003348_pt1 | contig 11901 bp, 15 predicted proteins | sample WorMetexBAHAMAS2_FD_187384 | JGI IMG/M metagenome (GOLD analysis project Ga0209780, IMG submission 187384) | Marine gutless worms symbiont microbial communities from Max Planck institute for Marine Microbiology, Germany - Inanidrilus exumae... | ecosystem: Host-associated > Annelida > Digestive... | reverse complement strand
GTGCCCCACGTAACAACCAAAATGGGCCGTTCTGCGTAAGCTCTAACGCAAAATGTGATCGGTCTCGAAGACAAAAGTATCAAAGAACAAAATTAAACCCAGTCGGGGTCTAATGCGACACAGTCTGGGAGGCCGGAATCCAGTAATTTCAATACGTTCTGGATGCCGGATCGAGTCCGGCATGACGAACTCGTACTTTTTACGAGACTATCATTTATGGCAACTGCTACAAAAGAAACAGCCGGCTCCATCAGTGGAGACCGGCTGTCTTGTGATTCATTGTTTATCAGCCATACATGGGCATCGGTTGGTCGCTACTGTTTCGATCGGATTTTTAGACTTTCTGCGCTGCTTCCCTCTCCTCCCATGCTTCTACCGTCTCATCCGCTTCCACTTCTTCCCATCCGGTGACCATGGCCTTGACATGGGCTGTGATTTTGTGACCGGTGGTGGTCATATAGAGATGAACGATCAGAAACGATAAAATGGCAAACGCACACGCGGTATGAATCAGGGCGACGAATTCCAGAGGGAGACCGCCGAATCCCCAATCCCCCCAATAGTTATATCCCCAGTAGAGAAACCCCGTGATCATCTGGACCGGAAGGAGAAACGCCGCCAGGCTCAGGTAGGTCAAACGCTGCAGCGGGTTGTGTTTGGCGTCGATGCGTTTGGGCACCGGATGGGCTTCGCCCCGGAAAATACCATAAGCGTAATACCGGACGACCGCCAACATCTTTTTGGTAGTCGGGATGTACTGCCTCCATTCACCGGTGGTAAACATCCAGAACACAAAGAAAGCAAAGGCGATGAGCCAGGTCAGTCCGGTATAATTATGAATATCCACGGCGGTTTCAAAGTCAAACAGGCCGTAACCGGTGTTGACCTGGAATCCGGTCACCAGCAGGATAATGATGAGCGCCGCCTGGAACCAGTGCCAGAACCGCTCGTATCGCGAATAGAGATAGATTAATTTCATTCGAAAGCCGGACATGCTTAGGCCTCCTTTCTGCCGTTACGGGTACTGCTCAGGATTCTTCCCAGGCCGTGGAAGGTAACGCCCACCAAGCTGCCGAGAACCGCCACCCAACCGAGGGTATTGATCCATTTGTTGTGATCCCGACCCGGCATATAGAACCCTTTCAGAGTTTCCAACCGGCCTCCGGTTCTGGTGTGGCATTCACTGCAGGCGACCACCTGCTCTTTGGGTGCGACCATGTGGGTTGTGGGAAACACGTAAGTGGTATCCACAAATCCCAACTCACCGGAATACGGCAACCCCAGTGCCTTCTGCCCCATGGGGACCGTAGTATCCCAGTCCATGGTTTTGAAAAACCCCTTGGGTCCCGAAAGGATGGGAGCAACAAAGGTTTTATGGATTTTGTCGTACGGCTGACGTCCTTGATGAACCTTGAACGGAGAAATCCGGGAGTTTTCATCTTCCCGGCTTCCCACCGGTTGGCTCACGGTTACGATTTCCCCAGGGTTGATCCGGTCTTTCATGGAAACGCTGTCGATGGACCCGTTGTACCAGGCGTACTCCGGTACGACATTCTTTTCCCATTTCATCTGTCCTTTGTAAGACAGATAATCATACTGGCCGAACTCGTCTTTGGTCTTATAGGGTTTGCCATTTTTGAGTTTTCCGGATTTAGACCAGTCCCAGCTCATCTTCGTAGGATTGACCCGTGCGAACTCTGGAATATGGCAGCTCTGACAGGCGACCTTATCGGTGTGATCATTTGCCTTGGCCGAGGTCTTGTGGGGCTTGTCGGTATGGCATGATTCGCACATGATCTTGGAGGTCAGGTCATCCTCTACCAGACTTTTTCGATGGGATGCCGCCGGGGCCGTGTACAGCCGGCCGGCGATATTATGATCGACCGTGGTGTGGCATCGGGTGCAATTGAAATTCTGTCCGTTCAGCCCCATGTGCACATCGAGGGCCTTGTCGGGCTTTGTCAAAGACGTATCCAGGTCGCCGTGTTTGACGCCGTCGCCACCGCCGCCTTTAAAATGGCAGGCTCCGCAGTTGCTTCTGCCGGGCAAGCCGACCGCCTGAGCCGCAGCTTGAATATCCGCCTGGATTTCGGTTGCTATTTCCCGTTCTTCGGCATCGCTGGATCCGGAAAAGGCATCATAATCCTCAAACGCTTCACCCCAGTTGATTTTTTTCTGACCGTGACAGGCAAGGCAGTTGATGGATTCTTGTTTCGTTCCCCAGCCGGGATGACATGACATACACCCCTTGTCGGCGGTCTTGTTGGTTGAGATGCAAAAATTGTTGAGGGAGTATTCGGCCTTTCCTTGATCGCCGCCGGCCACCCATGTCCAGTGGACCGTTTTTTTAAATTGGTCCGCCGCCTGATTATGGCAGGACAGACAGGCGTCGGTGATCTCTTTCCCGGAATTGAATTGTTTCTTTAGGGCATCATGCTGGGAATGATCGGTCGTCTTCCAGAGCGCCTGGTTTTTCACGACCTGGTGAGCCATGGCTCGGCCAGGTGCCTTTTCGACCGTGTCGCTCGCCGCGGCCGGCCAACCGATTGCCAGCCATAAAACGACAGCCAGCGTTGCGCCAACCCCGTGTTTGAGCCTGGGTGTCCTCATCAAAATATCTCCTTGGAGAACCGTTGAGAGTTTATCCTAGTTTCGTCGGCCACATCCCCGATTCGGTCCATTCGGGAATGTGGCCGACGGAGCTCTATTCCAAAAAACCGACCCATTACCCCTGGGTTTCGGTGATTTGGAAGCTGCCGTCTTTTCCGAAACTCATTTCCGCTTCGATGTAATAGACATTCTTTAGTTCCGGACGAATGTCCTGGACCATGTAATAGGCTTCACCGCTTCGTGCCCCCGTGCCGCAGACAAAAACGATCGATTTTTCCGCAGGGAGAGTTTTGATCTTGTTCTCGAGATCATCTACCGGGATGTTTATGGCCGTTTTCAGGCTGCCGGTGGCAAACTCATCCGCATCCCTGACATCGACCAGGTACAGACTATCCGGTTTATCCGCCAGGATCTTCTTGAAGGTCTCGATGTCGAGGCTTCCTTCGTCTGCTCCGGCCTTCAACGGAGCCGGCGGGGCAGCCATGGCTCCAAATTTTTTCTTCCAGGCCGGGTATCCGGCGGAGAACACCTTGACCTTCGTATAACCCAGGTCCATCGCTTTTTTGGCGGACTTATGACTCAGTTTGCACTTGTACCCGCCACAATAGAAGACCATTAACTGGTCCTTTTCCTGGGGAAGTTCACCGACCATTTTATCGAACTGACTGGCCGGGATGCTGATGGCGCTGGTGATATGCCCCTTGTCGTATTTCTTCCGCTTGGGCCTTGAGTCAACCAGCACCATGTCCGCCTGGGTGTTGATCTGCTTTTGGACCCAGTCTTCGGAGACCGATGCATAATTACCCGGTACCTTCATCCACCGGGGGTATCCCTCGGCAAACACTTTAATATTGGTATATCCCAGCTTCTCGGCCTTCCAGGCAGCTTTATGGCTCAGTTTGCATTTAAGGCCGCCGCAATAGAATATCAGCAATGCGTCTTTGTTCTCGGGGAGCAGGTCGACCATCTTGTCGAACTGACTGTAGGGCATGCTGACCGCCATGGGAATATGGCCTTTGTCATACTTGGGCCGTTTCGGGCGGGCATCGATAATCATAACGTTTTCCACCATGGGGACCTTGGCGTATTGCATAACGAAATCGACATCGACAATGTCATGATACTTCCAGTCGGCCGTTCCTTCGGCCTTCTTTTCACCGGACGCCACTGCCGTGCCGATGCAAAAAGCCGTGATCAGAACGACGCTCAGCGCATAAAAAGCTGTTTTCCGATACATTATGAATCCTCCTTGAATATTCCTTCTAGGCCATTTTCGAAACTGGGCTTGGTTCATCGATTACTTGCATTTTAGCGGCGTCGGTGAATCGGACGCATGGGCGTGAAGGTAGGCATAAATGTCCGCCAGTTGATTGTCGTCTAGGTTGTTCCATTCTTCCTGGCAACCGAATTCCGTAAACGTTTTGGTTTCGAAGATGGCGGTCCACTCGTCCTGGGTGTGGCCGTCCGGATTGATGGGTGGTTTGGCAACATCGACTTCACCCCGCTCATGACACGCCTTGTAAACTTTCCGGTAGGTGTACTTTCCCTTGCGTTTGTTCCCATCCGCGGCAGCAAATGAGATGCCGATGAAACTGAATGAAATTAAAACGGCCAGAGCCATGACCAATGACTTTCTAAACATGGTGATTTTCTCCTTTCCCTTCATTTATTTAAAATATTTAAAAAACCGTTCTGTGCATTCATTTAGAGATGACCGAATTCGATAGGTCGAGTGCCTGTTTTGCAATGGGTGTGCCAAGTCTAAAAAAAACCCACATAAGAATTTATATTATTGATATCATTATTATTTATTTCTTTACTGAAAAATCCAGGTAAAGGTTGTTTAACGATTTGTTAACCGAGTGTTAACCGACAAGGTTAACATTTTTCCTTTGTAAACCGGGCCGCAATGGATATCGGACAGGTCTCAGAAGGTCACATACCGGTGGCACTCCGAGATGAATCGGCCCAGTTCGGTTGACGCAACAATCTGAACGCCCTGCAGCCTGTTGGTGGCTGTAGGATGGCCGTACCGGGCCAAGCTGTCGGCGCAGGCGGTCGCCTGTACGAAATCATGGATCTCGCCCATGCCTTTTACAGACAACAACCGAACCCCGGGCCCTGAAAAATGGAGCCGAACCGTTTTCCCTTTCGTTCGGGCGGCATGGGCCAGGGAGATCACGTAGTCCGGGTGATCCTCGGTGTTCACCAGTATACCCAGGGTCCCCACTTTTTTCTTCTCTTCAAAATCCATCATGAGGGTCACCACCAGCAGATCACCAGTTCATGGTTGAATATGTCGTCCACCAGACGGGACCAGTCCACCGGCATATCAGCGATATCGTCCCGGTAAAGGCTGAATACCGATGCGCCGCCGTCTCCGGTGATCTCCTCAATAAAATGGGAGACCACCTCATCGGGCGGCGATTTGAGAATATGCAGAATTCGGCTGTTCATTTACAGGGGTATGACGGCGTCGAATACCCGCAGCATCGGCGCCATTTCCTCGATGGTGATATGCCGGAATCCATATCGCCGGGCGCTCACCGGATCATCAATGAAACAGGCCGCTTCGCAATCCGAGAAGCTATCGATGGTGGTTTGCGAAACCGCCTTGGCGTCGGTCTGATCGCCGTAGATAAGAAACACCTGAATATACTGGAAAAGGCCCTTAAATCCCCGGAGAATACCCGGCAGTTCCTCGATTTGCCCGGAGCCCTTGACGATAAAAGCGATTTTCCGACCTTCGACCATGGTAATCCACCCGTTACGAACCGATACTCCGGAAGGTATTGAACAGTGGTATCTACCCGTCCCTTGCCTGGAGCCGGACAATCCGCTTAAATCAACCGGTCCGGCTATCGGACGAGGTAGAGCAATGATCGTGCCACAAGCCAAACATGTCTCAACTATCTGTTTTTATATATATTTCAATGAAGGGAGGGATCACTTGAAACCGGTTTTGACACGTATTATGTTAACAGTGTTAACTTTACAGGTTAATAATATTACGGCCTACATTCAAAATTAAGGATGCGGTATTTGACCAATTATCCCTCCTTCGATAATGGGGCCGAATTCAAATGATGGAGCAAAACGGTCGCAGTGTCTTCATGTACTCCTCTGCACCAAAAGAAAATAGCCGCAGACGGACGCAGACGAACACAGACATTTCAGCCGAGCGACCTGCTCGGCTGAAAGCCGTCACCGCTACGCGGAGGGCCTGGCACCATAAAGATCTGGTTATGTCGAATTGAACAGTGTGCGTCGTGACTGGTTTGGGCAACTAGGAAATGCCCGCAGGGCATGTCGAGTCATATCCGGCCATGTCGGCCGGATATGGTCTGCGTGTGTCGAGCGACCCTGAGTCCCGCCTTGGCGGGATCGAAGGGGAGCGGGCGGCCAAATAGAATTCAAAGAGTGGGATACAAGCGACTCACTCCTTATTTTGGTTCATAGGACTGTAATATGATGAGAGCCGGACCGGTTAGGGCATGTCCATGCCGACGGTAGAGCCGCTGAATGATGGCTTTGCCGAAATAGGCTGATGCACGCCATCGCACTTTAATCTGACCAATGGACAAAACATATGCTGGACCTATCCAAACACTGGAAAACGGTTGTCGAAACCCTGCAGGACGGCATCCTGGTAGTAGACACCAAAGGGGTGGTCATGGCGGTGAATCCGGCCGCTGAACGGCTGACGGGTTATTCGGCGGAAGAACTGGTGGGACGTTCATGCCGGGTGCTCGATTGCACCGGTTGTAAGATTATCGGCAAAGGAACCGGCGCCGAGTGGTGCGGTCTCTACCGGGAAGGCACTGTCCGGGCCAAGAAATGCCTGATCACCAATAAGGATCATCGCACCATCAGCATCATTAAAAACGCATCGGTACTGCGTGATGAAAACGGCCGGATGATCGGGGCTGTCGAGACCTTGACCGATATGTCCGAAATCGTTCGCAAGCAGCAGGAGATCACGGCACTGCGAAAATCTCTTCACATGGAAGATGGATTTCACGGGATTATCGGCAAATCTGCCATCATGCAAAACCTCTATGAACTCATCGACAATGTAGCGATGACCGAAGCCCCGGTGATGATCCATGGCGAAAGCGGCACCGGCAAGGAACTGGTGGCCCGGGCGATTCACGATGCCAGTCCCCGCCGCGACAAACCGTTCATCAAGGTCAATTGCGCCGCACTGAACGAAAACCTCCTAGAAAGCGAACTGTTCGGTCACACCCGTGGCGCCTATACCGGGGCCAACCGAAACCGGATCGGCCGGTTTGAGGCCGCCCACGGTGGAACCATCTTTCTGGACGAACTGGGCGATGTCCCCATGGCCACTCAGGTCAAGCTGCTTCGGGTACTCGAGGAAAAGGAAATCGAGCGGGTGGGCGACAATCAGCCGATCCGCATTGATGTGCGGATCTTGACGGCCACCAATAAGGATCTCGAAAAACTGATCGCCCAGGGAGCCTTCCGGGAAGACCTGTTTTTCCGGGTCAACGTGTTTCCCCTCAGCTGCCCGTCACTCAGGGACCGGATAGAGGATATTCCGAATATTGTTCAGTATTTCATCCGCAAGAACAACGAAAAAACCGGAAAAAAGATACTGGGTATGACCCCCGAAGCCATGGAACATCTGACGGCTTATGGGTGGCCTGGGAATGTGAGGGAACTTCGGAACGCGGTAGAATACGCCTTTGTCCTGTGCAACAGCGGCGGCATCGACGCGCATCACTTGCCGCCGCGAATTGCCAGCAGCAGGGAGTGTGCTCCAATTCCCGAAATGAGCCTGCCCGAACACAATACGGAGAGAGACAAACTGCTCGACGTCCTGAAAGCATGCGGCGGCAACCGGTCCGAAGCGGCACGCCGCCTGGGGGTCAGCCGTGTGACGGTCTGGAAGCGTATGAAGAAATACGGGATCGAGCCGAGGGAATTTTCATGATAGAAAGTTCTCTCTTTGCGCTTGAAATTATCCCCAAAGTATGCCAGCATTTTAAGTATATGGCCACGCTGTGAACCCATTTGAATTTACAAAGCCCTTTGCCAGCGAATCTTCTTCTTCGAACCATTCTTCTTTGAACGCACGGATCCTGAGCTGGCCACACAGACAACTGAGCTGAACCACTGTTAAACGTCCGTCATCTTTCGATATAGGCACTAAAATTGGTCTTGTGTTCCCCGGACGGCATGCCCTTTGGACATCCATTCCTGAAACGGGAGAAAGGAGGACACCATGGCCGGTCAAAAGCTGCTGCTCCCGTATAATTTTACTCCACAGGATCAGAAAGCCCTCGACTTTGTCGTGGAAACATTTGCGGCCAACGCTGAACTGGAAGTCACCCTCTTCAACACGTATGCCCCATTGCCCGACATCGAAACCAGCGGCCACTCCATCACCGGAAAACTAAAAGAGAATCTCGGCTACTTGCTGCAGAAGGTTAAGGAACAGGAGAAATCCCTGATGGCTGTGGCAGATCAACTGCGGGAAAAAGGCCTCGACGAAGAGCGGGTTCACTATGTCTTCAAAGCCCGAAAGAAAGATGTGGCCGGAGAAATCGTCGACCAGGTGATGAAGGAGCACTATCAGCTCCTGGTGCTCAGCCGGAAACCCGGAAAAATTACCCGGTTTTTTACCGCCAGCGTATACAGCAAGGTGGTGGCGGCACTTAAAAATGTTACGGTGTGCATCGTCTCGTGACCGAACACGTTGCCGTCGACAGGAAACACCCTTCGGCAAGCGTTAAAAAGGAGGATGCCATGGCAGACAAAGAGACCCTCGATATCGATGTGTTTAAGGCGGTCACCCGAGCCATCGCCCAATCCGACCAATTGGACCTCATGGCCGACCACCTCACACGACTTTTGGTAGGGGCACTGGGCATCAAGGGCTGCACGATCTTTGCGTTGGATATCGACACCGATGAACTGGAAATCCTGGCCACATTTGGTCTGAGCGCCGAATACGTCAACAAAGGTCCGGTGCTGTCGGCAAAAAGCCTGCGGCGTTCCAGAGGCGGAGAGCCGGTCATCATTTCAGACATCGAAGCCTCCGACCAGCTTCAGTACCCGGAAAACGCCTTAGCAGAAGGTATCCGCGCCATCGTCTCCATTCCCATCAAGATTTACGATCGCGTCATCGGAGATGTTCGCCTCTACCACAGTGCCCCCTGGGCGGTATCCGACAACGACGTGGATTCGCTGATGCTCCTGGGAGAACTGGTGGGACTTGCGATGCAGTATACTCGGGTTCTAAACGCGCTTCAGGCCGTCAGAGACACGATCGATGACGTTCACAGTGTGTGGTTGAATCCGTAGTGGATAAAGAGAATCATCAACCCATAGGTGAGGTGACGATAGTAAAAAAAATCATCAAAGTCGCCACATAGGGGCAAGCTGATTGTACCTATTCGAAAATAACGTTGCCCGGATTCTGCTTGAAATGGTCTTCAGACGCCGGCCGGAACACGCTGAACTGTGAGGAAAATGGACCCCTCCCCGAACCGCGACAAACCCTCTCCGGACACATCCGTGGGCGCTCCCCTGCGCGCTCGAAGAAGCACTACCTTTTTCCTGTCATTTATTATCTTTTTTGTTCTATGGCTGATATTCTCCGGCCGTTTCGATGCGTTCCACATCACCCTGGGCCTTATTTCCAGCGCCATTGTTTCCTTCCTCTCCGGGGATCTTCTTTTCTTATCCAGCCGGCCGAAGGGAATGCTCCGAATGTGGGTGCGATTGGTCGGATATATTCCCTGGCTGTTGTACCAAGTCTTCCTCGCCAATCTGCAAGTCATGTATCTCACCTTTCATCCACGGCTCATCGAAAAAATCGACCCTCAAATCATCGAGTTCGAGAGCCGGTTGAAAAGCGATTACTCCCGAACCACCTTCGCCAACTCCATCACCCTGACTCCCGGCACCATCACGGTAAATGTGACGGTGCTCGGTAAATTTGCCGTACACTGTATCAATACCAAAGCCGGTGAACCCCTTCCCGGTGAAACGGAAGAGCGCATTGCAAAGGTATTCAGTGAATGATGGACACCTTCTTCCTGTATAGCGGAATTTTTCTGGGCCTCATCATGTTCCTATCCCTGTACCGTGCCGTGTTCGGTCCGACGGTTCTGGACCGGCTCATCGGCGTCAACGCCATCGGCAGCAAGACAACCGTTATGCTGATCCTAGTGGGGCTGCTGTACAAGCGGGTCGACATGTTTGTCGACATTGCCCTGGCCTATGCATTGCTTAATTTCCTCGCCGTGCTGGCCGCATCCCGGTATTTTCAGAAGAAAAAGGGGCTGTATGACGAGGCCTCGTAACGGAAGGAAAAGATGAGATGATAAGTTGGCTCAGCGCAATTCTGGTGATGGTTGGCCTGATATTCTTTACCGGCGGTTCCGTCGGCATTATCCGATTTCCGGATTTTTACTCCAGACTGCACCCGGCCGGCAAGCTGGACACGGCCGGTCAGCTGTTCACCATGGCCGGCATTGCCCTGTATATTGTTCAGGACATTTCTCTTCACACGTTTCTTACTGCAGCCAAGATCGTTCTGATTGTCATTTTCATTTATATCACGAGTCCGACGGCCACCCACGCCATCATTGATGCGGGGGTTCGTGCGGGTTTGAAACCATGGACCAAAGAAGGCCAATTATGATCTGGCAGATCGAATTACTAGTACTGGCCATCGTCCTGATCTGCGGCATCGCAGCGATCACGGTCAAGGACCTGCTGGGTGCCGCCATACTCTTCGGAGCCTACAGCTTCATGATGTGTCTTCTGTGGGCCATTATGGGGGCGGTCGACGTGGCTTTTACCGAAGCGTCGGTGGGCGCCGGCGTGAGTACGGTTCTCTTTGTCGCCGCCGTGTTCCGCACATCACGGAGGACAAAGGATTGAAAGCACTCGCCACCCTTGTGGTCCTGCTGTTCGGGGGACTGTTGATATACGGCACGCTCGATTTTCCATCCTGGGGGGATCCGGCGGCTCCGGCCAGCACCCATGTGTCCCCCCGGTACATCGAACACACCGTTGAGGAAACCTCCGTGCCGAACATCGTCACGGCCGTGCTGGCCGATTACCGTAGCTACGATACCATGTTTGAAACCATTGTCATCTTTACCGCCGGTATCGCATGCCTGTTTCTGCTCCGCGTCCTCAAACGTGAGGAATCCGAGACGCGGATGTATCGGCACATTCCCACCGGGATAACGCTCCGCGTGAAACAAAGCGCCGGTCAGCCGGAAACCATGGAAGAATTTGAACGCATCGATCTGATGTGGGTTCCCTATGACCTTATAGTGAAAACCGGGTGCCGGCTCATCATTCCCTTCAGTCAGCTCTTTGCACTGTATGTCATTGCACACGGACACCATAGCCCGGGAGGCGGGTTCCAGGGGGGAGTGATCCTGGGGGCCTCGATCGCGCTATACGCCATCTCCCACAACCTTCGGTCGGGTCTTGCCTGGTTCGGCGAGAAACCCGCTGTTCTGCTCTGTGGTCTGGGGGTATTTATCTATGCCGTCACCGGGGCTCTATGCATGATGCTGGGTGCCAACTACCTCGATTACGGCGCCCTGTCGACACTTTTCGGAGTCGATCCTGTCACGGCCCGATCCCATGGCATACTGATGGTTGAAATCGGGGTCGGCATTTCCGTGATGGCTGTCATGGTTCTCCTTTATTACAACATCGTTTCTGCCGGCCGGCATGACGAGGGACTGTAGGGATGAACGAACTGTTACCTATTCTGATATCCAAGATCAACTTCTGGGTTTACATTGCGCTGATGATGATCGGGCTGTGGGCCATGATTGCGAAAAACAATCTCGTCAAGAAGATCATCGGCATGAACATTCTCCAGACCGCCGTCATCCTTTTCTTTATCTCTATCGGCGCAAAGTACAATGCCACCATTCCGATCATCATGCACGGACACGATGCCGGTCACCATGCCGTCAAAGCGGTTGATTACATCAATCCCCTGCCCCACGTGCTCATGCTCACGGCTATCGTTGTGGCGGTGGCCACCCTGGGTGTTGCCCTGGCCCTGGTTATCAAAGTCCACGAAAAATATCAGACTCTCGAAGAAGACGAGATTTTGGCGCAAATGAAAAATGACTAATGACTTCTGGATTCCTGCCTCCCAGACTGTGTCGCATTAGACCCCGACTGGGTTTAATTTTGTTCTTTGATACTTTTGTCTTCGAGACCGATCACATTTTGCGTTAGAGCTTACGCAGAACGGCCCATTTTGGTTGTTACGTGGGGCAC
>Ga0209780_1003347_pt1 | contig 11908 bp, 9 predicted proteins | sample WorMetexBAHAMAS2_FD_187384 | JGI IMG/M metagenome (GOLD analysis project Ga0209780, IMG submission 187384) | Marine gutless worms symbiont microbial communities from Max Planck institute for Marine Microbiology, Germany - Inanidrilus exumae... | ecosystem: Host-associated > Annelida > Digestive... | reverse complement strand
CCCCTCGCCATAGGGTCCGTGCTTGGTAGTTTGAACCTTAAATTAGGCCCTGCTAAACAGTCTCCTAACTTTCGTGCATCAGTAACCAATCAGAAACGCAAACTTTGAACAATAACAGATGTAAAACTAGAAAACCCTCACTTGAGGTCACACCCACCATTTCAGCAACATTATAGCTGACCGCTGGCTGTTACTTGGGCCTATTTACGGTTTCATATTTAGTTTTCCTTTACCGAATGACTGTGGTAAAATGGATTTTCCATCGTCACTTTCAATTTCCAGCATCCACACCGGAACTAGTAATCATGTGACCATTAACTTACCTATGACCTTACGTAAGTAAGTACGGTCATAAGTTCATAACATGTGACCTTGGCCATCGAACTGGACCTGCAAAGTGTTTAGATTAACCAGCGTGTCAAGTATTAAAGTCGAGGGTAAAAGTAGAAAGCTCTCATTCATGGTCGCACCCATTCGACTTTATTGTCCCGACACACACACAGCGGACCGACTGCTATACCTGGACCTCTAAAGTAGTTGAAGGAGAAGAGAAGTCGGGACATTTGTATAGCGCCTTTTCGTGAGAACTCACCCCTAAAGTGCTCAGAATGGCACGTGTTAAATGGATCACACAGTTTTACCCGCCACCCACACGTTTATCCACGAATGGAATGAGCCATCCTGTCTTTACTCCTCAGCCGCAGCGCATCAGCAGCGCATCACCGCACTTTGGCCGGTACTCATTTCCAGTCCCACAGAGGGTAGGAAGCTGAGTTGGCCTAAGTGGCTGGTTACATACCGAGATGGTATGCTCGCCCATCCCAGTACCAACTGACCGACAATGCTGCGTCCGGAGAATGCGGAGATCGAACTCACGACCATCGCATGTCCGACGCCTTAACAACTAGAGTAGACTACCGAGCCACGTAATAAAGGTTTGATACTGGCCTGATGAAACTGCAGGACTCGTGCATCACTAACACACATGCAGCCGTTATAAGAGTATGACGTCGGGGATTATTCACTGCTGACGGCGACATTAACGAAAGTGCCACGGACGCGCGCGACGCGCATCAACTTATCTGGAAATTATCTATTTCCGTGGTTGCTACGATCAGTCAGTCCATTCGCGTAATCTAATCTCTCTAGTATTTATTGCCTTATCGCACGCACAGGCATGTACATCGACCGATGAATTATTATTATTATTATTATTATTATTATTACTGCAATTACATTATCGCAAAATTTGTCTATATCAATTAACTGATTGCATGTATTTTTAATGCTGCTGGTGTAACTGCTAACAAGACAAATTCCGGTTCTTTAGTATATATCAGTCACTGTTAAGACACTTCTGACAGTCTATGGAGTTGAGACACAGTGGTCATAGTTTTCCTGTTCCTCAGTGTAAATATAATTTGTATAAAACTCCTTTATTTCACGGTGTCTGTTCAAATATACTTAGTTTCGAATGGTTCTATATTTCAAGTATTGTTCTATGCGTCCATGTTTTTCATGTGATGCTTGCGTTTGTCGAGCACAAACAAATGTTTACTTACTTACTTACTTACTATAGCTCAACAGACGGTTCGGTGACACTTGCCGTATTGTTTGACGTTTATCAAGTCCTTCGTGCACACGTCTCAACCAACTCTGACGAGATGTTTGCAACTTTGCACCGACGACTTGATAAGATTGATAAAGATAACGAACAGCGGTACATGAGTAATCTTATTTGCAAAACCTCATTGGCTACTGCAGCCGATGGCTAAGGTGCATGTATACTTTAAACTATAGATAAATTGATAAATAGATAAATACTATAGTCTATATGGCCTGTATGCAAGTACAAGTTCAAAGTTTAGGCCGCCGATGTTTACTCATTCAGCTAGTCTGACTCATTCCCAACCACATGGCGTTGAACATTCGGTTATCGTTAATTGAACAAGTGCGCGGTCATTAGTCACAGAATTTCGACAAAAGGCAGATTCACATGCAGGGCCGGATTACGACACCGGCATTGTAGCGCATCTGAGGACTGTTTATTTTGCGCTATATAAAAGTACTCATAATGTTCTTATTATTATTATTATTATTATTATAGGCAAATGTTTATAGGGCCCACGACGTCGAAGGGGCCTACGGAAAATGGCTGCAAAATATTTTGAAGTTACGTTGGCCAATCAATCGCTAATGTTTTATGCATTGTAAGCACTGAACTGTCGATTTTTGCACTAAAACCTCAGTTTCGCGTGATGACCTGACAGTACTGTATTAATTGATCTGATTCGAATACACAAAGAAAAATTTGACTGAGGGATTTACGGTTGTGCAGTGCCTGTAGGGCGTACGCGTGAACATTAATTCGGGCCAGATCGCACGTCATGCCTTTATTAAGGACTGAATGATCCCTTTTGCTGCATACACCGCAGCAGACTCCCAGTGCTTTTCAGTGGGCCAGACAACCACCAATAATTGCTCCTTCCCGTGGAGAGATCTCAGCCTCCATCTAATACTTGGTTCCTTAGGCCCATGAAACCGTTTTTGCAGGACTCACGAATGTGACCAAGAGACAGACACACAGACAGACCACGTTACTCCGTGTGGCAATAGTCTGCGATGCGGCCTATAAAGTGAAGCGATTGATTGGACTACTTCGCTTCAGTCTTCATGGAGCGAAGACATTACTGTCAGATCGATATTGTTTGCATCGCGTTGCGGCTAAGTCACGTTGCCGCTGAAGAAAATAATACCCGTACAGAATGTTGATGTCAACTGCATATACATTGTTTGTTCAATATGACCAAGGCCAGTTGAGCACCAGCTGCACGAAGCTGGTTCTCTAACGTCCTGCTATTCGTCAATGAGCTTACTGCAAGCCAACGAGGTATACATATTCTATAACTGCAAGGTCGAAATTCTGTAGCAGATTCATAAATTCAGACTTAATGCGCAGTACTTGCCTAGCTATCGTTTAATTTGCTAAACGAAGTAGGTTCTCTTTTTTTGGTATTTTAAAGTACGTGTGCGATGTCGTCGTAAAAGGTTCACGTTCGGTATCTCATCTCCTGATGAGTTCTTGTACTTTTAATTTTACCGCGACACTGAAGCTGAGTATACCGAAGTGTCCCACGACAACCACGCTACTGCTACCAGGTGGTCCTACCGGAACGAGAGCGGTAGTGATGGTGGACGACAATGCCTACGTTGACGTCATTCAACGCGGTCGCGTGGCGTTCGACATAAAGCGACGCCGAGTTCGGTAAATTATTCATCGGTCGTCCGTGTAGGTCGCGTGCGCGAAGGGCGACTGCCGAAATGCCGAAGCAGCCGAAAGCGGCGTGCGTGCGCGACACTGAACGGAGTAAGCTGTTATTATCGGCGGCGGCGACCGGGAATTGGGCGATAATTACAGGTTTTCATAGAAGCCGTCTTGCCGCCGGCGCCAGGTGGAACACCCCGTGTCTTATATTTTTAATGCAGACCGTCGCCTCATCACTATGCCGATATCGATTCATTAATTAGACCCTGCAGACTCGTAGCCCCTTAGACATCGTATAAAGGAGAAAATGCAAGCCGTTTGGAAAACGGAAGTACCCGGGGGTTTACAAAGAGATACGGCATGAATAGGCCTATGAGCAAATGCCCAGAAGCTAGAAATAAACACCAAAGAATAAAAGAAAATTATAATGCAGGTGCATAATACAACGTCTACTGATTAAAGGTAGTCCTGCTCTGTTCTGTTCTTTAGCCGTCATCTATCCCATGGTTGGCCACACATGGACGTACTTTCTCCATGTTTATGTCATTCTGATTGACTCTTCCACGGTGAGTCCTGTCCAAGTATTGATGTTGTCCATCCAGGCCGTAAGTGGTCTTCCTCGACTGCGTGCACTTGGTATTGTTCCTTGCATTATCTCTTTCTTCGAGCAACTCGAAGTGGCTATTCGGCCACTTTGGCCGCAAAGTTGATCAATTAACGCCGGAAAACGACTTGACTTGAACTCCCATGTTTCCTCACGGTGTGACCATAGTATGCTAGCTTCCTTGCTTTGACAGTGTCTGTCTGTTCCCTCTTTACTCCAGCTTTGTTAAGAACCCATTCGTTTGTTTTCTCTGTTGTCCACGAAACCCGCAGAATCTTTCTCAGCCCTTTCGTCTTAAAGGCGTCAAGACGTGTTTCGTCATTCTTTCTGAGTGTCCAGCTTTCACAGCTGTACGTTGCTACAGGGCACACTAGCGCTTTCATGAATCGTGTCTTCGTTGAAATCGGTATGCTGTGACTTTTCCATATTTTCTGCAGTGTGTGTACGTAAGTAAATAAGTAAGTAAGTAAATAAATTTATACAGCGCGGTTATCATCAAAAACTCAAGAACCTCTAACGCGCTGAATGCACTAATGTTGAGCGAACAGGTACGTTTTAAGCAAACGTCTGAAACAGTCTGCACTAATGGTCGGGTCCCGGATGAAATTCGGAGAGAGTTCCAGACTGTGGGGCCGGCAACTGGAAAGGCCTTACGGCCGTAAGTGTTGAGCCGGTAGCGAGGCACTGCAAGTAGTTGACGATTTGCGGAACGCATGTGCTGCCGAGTGTCGACACCGGCGGCCGTAACGCAGTAGTTCGACAGGTACGGCGGTACGCTGCCGTTCAGACACCGGTGAACTGTCACTGCCAGCTTGAAAACACCCGGTCGGGGACGTCGAGCCAGTGAAGTTCGTCATGCAGTATCTGACCCAGGCCGCGGTCAAACGTACAAGTGCCGGTGACGACACGCGCAGCAGCGTTCAACACACGCTGTAACTTGTCCGTTACTGTCCTTGATGCACCAGCAAAAAACAGTGTTGCAGTAATCAATCCGTGAATTTACAACGGCGTGGACGAGTGTAGCCAACGAGTCGGAGTCCAACGACCGCCGGAGACGTCGGAGTTGATGAAGTCGGTAGTAGCAGCCGGCGCAGATGCGAGAGACGTGGTGATCCAGACTCAGATCAGAGGAGATGTCGACGCCGAGCAGACAAACATGGCTGCAGGCAACGACAATGTCCACTCCTGTTGAGCTTCAGTATGTTAGCGAACATCCAGTATCCGATGTCCAGGACACAGCGCTCAAGTTGGTTCACGGATGACGCGATTTCAGTGCGATTGAAACACAGTGATGCCCCGATCGCCTGGTACGGAATTCCGTCGTACACTCACAATCTTCTGTAATCAGGGACCCAAGGTACGGGAACGTATCCACCTGCTCTAGTTGCTCATTCTGAATGAGTATGCGGCACGTTGATGATCGTTGATGATGTTGTCGACGTCAATGAGTAGGCTGTATTTACAGCTGACTCGGTCTAGGGGATCCACTAACTCCTGTAGTTCTGCCTCCGAAGTGGCCAACAGGATGATGTCATCAGCGTAGCGAAGGTTTGTGACTATTCGCCCTCCAATTTGCAGTTCACCTTGAAATCCATGGAAAATCTCCATCATCACCATCTCCGATGTTGAAAAAGTACGAAGAAAGGACACAACCTTAATTGTTAACAACTCCTTTCTTAACAGGAAACCAAAGATAGTCGTACTGACGAACATTTCCTTTAGTTTATTTATGAGTCACATGACCAACTGTTGCTTGCTAAATTTATGCAACTTAAAGCAAATACTAACCAGTGCCCGCGTTACCATGCTTAAGACTGTTTGCTAAACAATAATAAAGTATTGATTTCGGTGGTCGTGGCAAAAAAGTCATTTATTCATCCACAAAAATTCAAGAAACATCGCATGAACTGATAAGTTTTTATTGACGATAATACTTTATTAGTCTCTATTGTTTTATTACTGCGCTACGTTATGCGGTGGCCTGTGTGGCTTAACGGTAGAGCGTTCGCTCGCGATCCAAAAGGTCGCGGGTTCGAATCTCGGCCGGTCCGCTTCCAGGTAATAGCCTTGGGCAAGCTGCTCGCACGCATGAGCCTCTGTCACCAACCAGTATAATTCGGTACCGGCCGATGGGCGGTGACGCTCTTCGGCTGGGAAGGTAACCGCAGGCCTGGCGGAAAGTAATAGCAGCCTACCGACAGGTGGATGGCTTCAAGTCACCTGCTGGCTGACTGCCTGTACACCGGGATCAGCTCCGGGCCCAACGCTCGGTAACGATTATGGGAGAACTTTACCTTTTTTACGTTTTGCTAGCGCAATATATGCTGTGGCTGTGTCATGTCCATGTGTCCGAATTCTCACGGTAACAAGCAGTCACGTAAACTGTTAATTTGGTAATACCTCAGAAACGGTGCCAGATAGAGATGGTGTTATTACAGACTACTAAGTGATATATGACCTATCGATAGCGGCAATTCCGATGAGTTATTCACGCAATGCAAGCCTTTTCAAATGGGATTTTTCATACAGCTGTGCAGCAGTTGACAAGATTTCAACTGACAGCGCGTCGCGCAGTTCTTCCGCGATAACCGACCTTCTTATGTTCCGTTCGCATTTCTTTTCATAAAAACGACATAACTGAATAAGGGCCGGTTTTTCCACCGCAAATTAATCTCCCATTAACGTTAATGGGAGATTAATTCCCACCAATTAATGGGAGTTAATCTCCAATTAACTTTAATGGTAGATTAATTTGCGGTGGAAAAACCGGCCTTAAGTCTTTGAGTGACTTTTATATATAGTACTCAAAACGCACAAAGCCAAATCTACAACATCTATAATAAATGTATACACGATGCAAATGATTATAGGATGTTATTCTCTACCACAGGCTACTTAGTACTTACATGTATAGGCCTTGTTCTACTGGTCTTTGTCAAGTTTGTTGTTCGTATAATTTATCTCTGAAAACCTAACAACACCGTAACGTTGACGCGTAATGCTAACAATATAATGAGCTCAGTGATTAAGGTTGCATCATACCAAGAAGGCGCGTTGTTTCCGTCTCATTGAGGTAGAAGCTCAGGTGTGCCGAAGTGCTTCCCAGCAGGTAAAACACCAGAAATGACAGTAGACACGTCATTGATGACGTATTCAGCATCATTGTGCTAAGGCTGCCGCTGCTACTGCGTCCGACGGCGAGAGTGTCCTCTGAATCTGCGAGCGCGGTTTGTATATCACACGTGACCGGTAGGCTGATGGTCGACGACGACTACGCGGGCGCCAATCCACCATAGCAATGTCCCGTGCCTGCGCCGCGGCGCCGCAAAAGTTCGCTCGGCGTTCGCTGGTCGGTCAATCGCAGCCAATCAGTGGCGTCGGACGGCAGGTCACGTGACCACGCCGGCACCTAGCGAATGTTCCCGCGGAACGATCGGTTATGCCGCCGTTGCTTGTCGACAGAACTTCGAACGCGACCTGATATTGGATTTATTGATCACGTGCGACCTACATGAAGTGAACTGAGGCCACACCGAAACGACATTTAATTCTGAGGTTCAACGTTTTTGGCGGATGAGCCTCATTCTCCTCGGCGATAGAGCTGGCAGGCTGTCGATGGAATAGCCGACATGAAAGAAACCGGATAGGCATAGAGCATGCGCTCCTCATATATAGGCCACTGTCGACCATGCGGGACGAAAAATAGCCAAAATAAACCCGTCAAACTGCTATTGAGAGGCACATGTATCCAGCGCCTTCACCGACACATTGCACCAATGGAGAGAAAATTGGCGTGGAGGTCGACTCCTATGCCTACAGTAGTCTCCGATCAGACCATCAGGGTGAAATTTGGCAGAACAAACCATGATTCCACTCCTTCATGCAAAATTTAGCCCCTGCTGGGGGTGTATATTCCTAAATTTGGGTAAAAATTTTTGTTGATCCCACGCCTCCAGCACGGATGCCACGGTCTTCGCTTACCCGCCAAATCTTATCTGAATCGGCGTAAGCTTATTCTGTTGCCCATGCGGGAGAAAAACACACGGAAGCTTTGCTATCGCAGACGCTCCGTGTCGAGGTCCAGATGTTGTAAACTAAAATATGACGACGGCTGAGCACTGAGTGTCATGATCGTGCGACGCTTAAACTCAGTTGAGATTGAGAAGACAAAACCGGAAAATCGAGAAAGTTTGAGTTTGAGAAAAATTTACATCAGAGGGAAAATACACGTGTTTTTAGATACCAGACAGCCTTACAACAATTTGGCATATAGTACGCCGACGTTAGCTTTAGTGGAAAATCTAGCTCTATACTTTCAGCAGTTCCAGAATGAGCGATACAATATCAGCATGTGACGGTCAGACGGACGCATAATATGATGTAGAGGCCTACGGCTGTGTCATGCTTACCCTTCCGCTCGCAATTACCGACTACAACGTAGGCCTATGTTAATGTCGATGTCTATACTGCTTAGGACTGTGACATATGTGTGTAGATCCCAGGAGGCTGGTTGGCTGATCGTCAACTTTCGGCGGGAAGTGACCGTTCGGCTTCTCTGTACAGTACTGGTGCAGTCCGTGATATCTCTGTTGACGCTTGTCACAGCAAGGCTCCATATAGGCGTTTTCATGCTGCTTCGCGTCTTATCTGGATTCAGTGCCGGCTTCGAGTTGACGGCAATACATGCGCTGGTTGGTTGATGGTTGGCATCCAGAAACCGTTCTGTCGTAGTCACGGTATTATTCACCAGTATGAATGCTGGAGTAGTTGTCGGTGTGATGTTGTCGGGATTTCTGTGCGACTACGGTTTCATCCGTCTTCTGCATGTTCGGTATGGTGGACTGTTTCTGGTCGGGCGCATAATTTCTTTTCGTTTACGACTCTCCCTTGACACACCCATTAATATCGAAAGCTGAGCTCGAATATTGGGAAAAGGAGATTGGTAATACGGAAATGGACGCTCGTTCGCCAACCGCATGGCGAAAAATATTTACATCTATTCCAGTGTGGGCATTGCGTTCTCTGCCTGCGGTATTCTTTCTATGTGCTTGTGTCATCATCCTTACAGGTTACATCGGCTGCAACCGAGTTCTGGCAGTGAAGCTCATTGCCTTCTAAGAAATATCGTTTGCCGTCGTTGTCACCAGCCAGCTGGATTTGGCGCCTCTGCACGATGGTAAGATCATGGGATTGACGAGCTTCATAACGAGGATGGCTGCAGTCGCTGTTCCACACGTGGTCGGCACACTGACTTGTCACAGGTCAACACACGCCGAGTGGTAGAGCATCTTTTTCCTGGCCGCTGGAATCTACAGTTTACTCTCGGTGTCATCCTGTTCATCGTCTTCGGTTCCGGTAATCGTCAGAGCTGGGCGGACACAGATGGCGACCACGAAATAGTGTAAACTAGAAGCTACAGGCATCGGCTAGAAGGCGTTGCAATTTACGGCAGCATATTTATATAGAAACATCGACATTTTTGTTAATGCAGTGCGAATACTTCTATCAACTGACAGGAGTTGGATTAATCATTCATACGCATTAAACCTCAATACCTGCGATACGCTACGATATCTTTACGTGCGCTCAAAATCTGACGATATGGCCAGCACGACACAGAAACGAAAAAATAAAGAAAACTATAACTATAACAAAATAACTATGCGACCAAAGATACAGTTGTTTATGGCTGTGATTACTGTGTGATGGTCTAAATTAGGTTTGGGTTTAAATTATAGGAATGGCCTCACGCTTACACTAACCATATTAGTCTTTGCCATAACTCTAGACATTTAACTCCAGGGCTCGAATTACCGCCGGGGATGCCGGGGATTTCCCCGGCACTGGTCATTCTTGTCCCAGGCACTGCTGTAGCCAAAGACATCCCAGCCGGGGATACTAATATCCCCGGCTGAGGCGGCTCTTTGAGACTGTGTCTGACTACGGCAAAAGCTATTGAGTAGGCCTACATTCCGCCAAAGTGCATGTTGGTTAACTAATCGACTTTCTGCTTTCTGTATAAACTGGACTGTGTTGATCCCAGTCTAACGACAAGGCTCTCAGTCAGTAGCCCACTCAGTACTCAGTAATGTTGCTTATTTATTTCGACATGATTTTATAGTTTATCGTTTTTGATGCGATAATTCTGAACAGTCAACACTGCAAAACCACGTCTGGCTTGGTTGACTATATTCATTTTCATTTACCAAGATATGGTAGCAAGAAATAAAAGATAGCCTATAAAAAACTTCAGCAAGCTTTAATTAAGTAAACAAAAACATTTACACAGTACAGTTTCCAGAAAACATAGTCGTAAATTTAGCAAAAAACGTTTACGCAATACTTTTGATGGCAGTTCAAAATTACAGACAGATTATAGGCCTATACAACGCGACCATCTTCGAGGACGGTCGTATATCCACGCATGCAGATCCTACGTCCACGCGCCGCGCCATTTCACGAACGGCGCATCTCTAGCGCGGAGTTTGACCCGCGCGCTCACTGAACTATAAATGGAACGTCGCTCTGACGTCAGGCAGCCTATGCCTGCAGGCTATTTTGGGCTTCTGGGGGAGTAACGTTCCCCAAAATGGGAGAATCCCTTCCTAGGATGCCGATAATCCGCCGTGCAAAATTTGACGCCGCTAGCTTTATCCTCGGCGGAGAAATCCGTAACCGTATACAAACACAGAAAATTACAAACAAACAAATACGTCCGTCTTCGGGGGGACGGCCGTATATCCACACATGCCGACGGCAAACATTGCCGATAGACGCCAGTCCCCTCCACTGACGGCGAGCGCGCAGTCAGCAGGGGACTGGCGTCTATCGGCAATACTTGCCGCCGCGCGCTGATTCGTCGGATTTTGGGAGATTCCATGCCCAGGACGCCCATGAACCATCGTGCAAAATTTGACGCCGCTAGCTTTATCCCCGGTGGAAAAATCTGTAACCGCACAAAGTGACAAATTTACAAACAAACAAACAAACAAACAGTAATCGACATATCCACACTCTGCCTAGCAGCACGTGTGGAAATGACAACCAACGATTGAAGTTGAACAAAAATAGTGTGGGCCAACATCAATTACACATATTAACACAAATAGACCAGTAGCCAAGGGTTTCTTAAAAACTGCCCCACAGACTCCTGTAGACCACTTTGCCTTAATAGGCCTACTATTTAAACCACACGGTAAGTGGATTCTCAGGAAAGTCATTACAATTGTTGCCACCAGGTGTCATATTTTAAAGCTGAAATGCACCAAATTCGTTTTCGGCCGGGGTTCGGGAGCTTACGACGCTACCCCAGACCCCCTAGTCGACTGGGGAGGGGGATACCCCCTCCCCATTCCCCACCGTCTCGGTCTCGGCGCCTTTGGCTTCGAAATCAGTCTATCCCCGGCTCTGCTTTTTCAGTAATTCGACCCCTGTTTAACTCCGCATTTGTTACTTTGAGATAACAATACATAATTTGTATACGCTGCCTATTTACTTTTGTGAACACAAGTCAAACTAAATCATCATATTTTGGATATTTTATCAGCATTATTGCTCCACGAGCAGCCGCAAGTATTTAATTTAGTCAAAGGTCCACTTCTCGGGTTTGCGTCCTGCAGGTTTTCAGGTCGACTCCACACCAAATTTTGTATTTATCACTGCACGGCATTTGGTATAACTGCTACTGGCTCATTGTGATTGAATACAGACATTTAGCTGAGTACTGTATTATCAGCACAATGTATTTTCGTCCACAAAAATAATCTGTGCTGATCTAATATTAGATACAACTAGACGGGTTGCAGTGTATCTGGAGACACTGCAATATAGGCTCAAAGAGAGCGTTATCCACCGGCGAACTCGACAGGTGGCACAAATGTTTACTTATTTACTGACGCACAAGCTGTTTAGTCCCTGCATTAGACGATACCTAGTGTCACGTGCCTGCGACTGAGTGATGCCAGCGTTATCTGCTGTGTTACTTATTTTCATTTTACAATTCAGTCAGCTTTTCTTCAATATATCGCTCGCTAAGCCGC
>Ga0209780_1003346_pt1 | contig 11910 bp, 10 predicted proteins | sample WorMetexBAHAMAS2_FD_187384 | JGI IMG/M metagenome (GOLD analysis project Ga0209780, IMG submission 187384) | Marine gutless worms symbiont microbial communities from Max Planck institute for Marine Microbiology, Germany - Inanidrilus exumae... | ecosystem: Host-associated > Annelida > Digestive... | reverse complement strand
GCATCATCGCCAGCCCTCAGAGCTATCGTATCCATCTGTCCGGCTGCGTCTTTGTAGTATAGAGCCGACGTCAGTTGAGTCTTCTTCGCATCCTTACCGTAACTCAACAGCGTTTCCAGAATCGCTCGATATGGATAAGTATTCGTTGACGACGTAATCAGAGTTCCGTTCAACTGTATGTCCACTTGAGAAAATAGACTGTGCAGAAACAGGTTCACGGGAGCGGTATTGGCAGCCGCCGCCAAATCGTTTCCATTAGGCTGAGTAATTTTGGCCTGTACGTACAACATACTATTGCCAAAGTCGATGTAGTCTTCTCCCGATCCGCTGATTTTAAACTCGATGGGTGATCCGTCAGTCACTGTCGTCAGCGGATGATATTCGATCCAATTTCCGCTTTCCATGCTAGTTTGCGTCGGCGGCACGGAAAACAGATCCAGTTCGGACTTTGTACATTCACAAGACTGCTCATGCACGAATGCCATCGTTCTCTATGATAACGCGTCGCGTTTTCTTCTCGTATTCCGTCTCTTTCGACGGAAAGAGTTTTTGCCAATCCACGTCATCAGCAGTGCGTTTTATACCCTTCGGTAAGCGTTTCTTTACGGACGACTTCAGAGACTCTCCTTCCAGTACGTCGTCGGCCACTTCCATTCCAGTTCTCAACGCATTTCTGATGAACGTCTTTTTGTTCTTTTTTAGAAAAGGTACTATGCTCTTTGCACTAGTCCGTAGAAAGGGAAGCACCACGCGTCGAAACAGGCCGCCGATCACGTTGCCCAGTCCGTGACCACGTTGATATCTGGCACCACGAAACACGGGCATATTACCACCCACCTGACCGGTGTAATAATCCTCGTACATCTGACGACTAGCATCACAACAATACTGTTTTCGTTTCATCTCGTTGACGTCCGCGTGAAAAATGATAGTGCTCTCCATTCGTCCTACCTTATATGGAGAAATACGGACGAATGACGCGACGAAACTCCAACACGACGAACGACTTTCCCGCTAGAAAGGGAAAGGTCGTGCCAAAGTTCGTCCTCATGTCGATATCTACGGTGTCGAATGACTTTTTCTGCAGCGGGACGTACAGCAGTGGATTAAAGACCCGATGTACGTTGCCGATCGATTTCTCATCGGTGTCTACTATGCGAAGAAGTGGTGCTTTTGTGTCTCCGACCGGAACGTGTTCCAGCACATCGCAGTAGACGTAAACTGAATGAATACGTCTTCTCAGATTCGGAGGAAATTTCGACAGCTTTGTTAGACGCTGCGTATAGAGCAAGTTGTGGTCGTAACCCTACAGACGAGCCAGAGCGGACTAAATTCGATCTGTACGCGACGAGGTGCACTGCCGAGATAAGTCATCCTGACCTTGCCGCTGTTGGATTCATACGAAAATTCTACGAGAAGTGGTTCCTCACTCTGTAGTGGAATCTGTTCTCGCTGCGAGCGATGTAAGTCAGCCAACAACTCACGCATTCGTCGGTATTGCCCCGGAGTGGGATTTATTCTGCGTATAAACGTATTTGCTAAGTATAAGTCGAAGTAACAGAGACCCTCGATCACGTTGTGTACGTGCGAAGGAACGGATATCTCGCTAAGACCAACTTCCCATTCTCCTTCCAGATCGATGGTGTTGGGCAGTTTCGTCGTGAATCGTGCGACTGTGTTGTTTGGATAATAGTCCATCGAGCTGTTCGACGGTAGCGTCAGATGAGAGCGACTCATCGTCTTTGATTTCGTCACCAAATGACGGTCAAACGACAGCAACGTGCTTTTTATGCCTTTTCGAGCTCTCGTTTACCCTGTAAGCTCGATCTGAGTTAGCACCGGTCATCGTTTCGGCTGCAAGGTGTCCGTCCACGAATTAAATATACTGGGGTATCCAAACCACTTTACTAGATATTCGATTCTACCTGCACGCTTCCTCGTCTTTAGTATCTTCTCCACATCGAAGTACTCGTCGTCTTTGACCACTTTTTGAATTTCCGGCTCGTAGAACTTGCCTTTTATAACATCTCCGGCTAGATCTTTCACTCTGTAAGTCACCGGCACGGTGGGCAGGCGCGCATCGACCTCGAAAATCTCTTCGGACCACCGACCGAGATAGCCTTTTCTGAACGGCTGACGTCGCATAGTTATGCGCACTCTGTCGCCAACGTTATATTTCCACTTATAGGATTTCGGTTTTAAGGGGTATAATCTAGCCCTAACCAGATCTTCGTTAGTGTTATCCACTTCTACCGGCGCCATGTCGATAGATCGGTGATGAGTATAGTTGTAGTTATGCAGCAGATCGGGTAAGACGTCGACGTAACGTCTGGTGTTTTTGGCGGTGAAATAGCGATACATCTTACTTTTCAGGGTTCTGTTGAATCGTTCGACGATTGCCGCTTTGATGTCTTCGTTCTCGCTCGTGTAAAATTTGATATCGTGTCGTTTTAGCATCGACTGGAATGTGGAATTTAAAAACTCAGTGCCTTTGTCGCTCTGTACCATGTTGGGTTTGCAACCGTCTCTCAATATTTTCTCGAAAGCATCCGTCACGTCTCGGGCCGACTTTGTTCTTACCGGTATCGCCCATGCTTGTTTCGTAAAGATGTCGATACACGTCAGTAAGTAACGATAGCCGTCATTATGCGATGAGATGATGACAAGGTCTACTAAATCTATCTGAAATAGATCGCGAGGTCCCTTCGAATACGTCTTTCCTTTGCGAAAACGCACTCGAGCCGACTTGTGGAGCATGTACGCGTCGTTTCTCGACATGTCTTTCACCTCACCACCATACCGTCGGACGTTCTGTATGCCACCGAAACTACCGGATGCTCTGGGATCGACATATGACATACTAGTACAACGACCAAGCCGAACGTCTTTTCTTATTTCTTTTTTTCGGTTGAGCTGCAACCACAGTCAGCGGATTGGACTTAGAAGTAGTCGCGATCGGCACTTCGTTTGTCACCTGATAATATCTGTTCAGAGTCTGCAAATAGCGCTTGACTTTCTGATCATCGGACAGCGTATCGTCGTTCAAGGTTTTGCCAATGTCTAGACTCAAGTTCGTTTTAACCACGGAATCGGCAGGTTTCTTTATCTGCTTGTACTCTCTGTCGACTTTCAACTGTTCCAGAAACTGCGGATCGACGAGCATCAACTTCTTAGTTGTTTGCATTTCCCAACAGCAGGCTGCCCAGAACGCTCAGGACGGGTGGAAGAAGTGCAGTGAGGAATCCTCCCTTCTGTAGAATTCGTCTTTTCTTCTTTAACGATGTCTTTTTCGATGCCAATACCCTTACGTTGTTTCTCTCGCGACGCAGACGTTGCAACTGTGTGGGTTTCAGTGGAACGTTACCTTTTATAACGTTCTTCGCACATTCGCTGACACAGTCGAGAAACTCTCTGTCGCATTTTTTGACAATCTGTCTCTTGGCCCTATCCCCCAATCTATTTATCTGCTTCAGCCGAGGTAGATACCGTCTCGTCCGCTCGCTCATCTCGAATTGACGATCGTACTCGTTGTTGTCGTCTTTTATAGTGCATGCCGATACCGGCAAAGATTATCAGCACCAGCATCACCAACTCTAGCAACAGGTTGACCGTTGTCGACGACTCGAAAAAATCGTGATGGTAGTGCACTTCCGATTTATTCGCCATCATGACGCATGTGGAAATGATGAGATGCGTCCCAAACGCGCTCTTTTATTTTGTCGCGATGCGTCGACGCGAAAACCCAAGAAATTATACTTTCCGTCTGCTTAATGCGTCTCGAAAAACGCACTGTATCTCGAGCTAGTTGTTCCCACGGTCCCTTACGAGACTGGCGATAATCTTCTTCGTTCCATCGAATATCGGTCGCTATGTACTGCGCAACATCGGAAAACGATACTCGCTTCGTCGTGCTACTATTTCCTGACGTAGACATATTGATTTTCCCAAGGAAAAATGTTCGTTCTTAAGCGGTATTGCTTGTCCTGTTGGGGTTTCAAGTCCACGAACAGGTAGCCGAACGGTCTCTCTGTGGCGTCTCGGTACGCTTCTTCGGCAAACTTGGATCCAGTCGGATACATCTGTCGAGCCAGAATGGAAAACTGACCGGCGTCTCGCGGGTTTTTAAACAGTACCATGTAGTGCGAGTTCAGGCTCATGGTACGCATGTGTCTGTTTTTGTGAAATAGGTTTTGCGTTAGGTACAGAACGCTGACGTTTCTGTGGTGGGAGCCCTTGGTGAACAGGTTGGCGATCGTGTCGTTAGTCTCCGACATCAAATCGTCGATGATCAAGAGAACGGGTCGTCGTCCGTCGGACTCTGTGAAATCGGGCAATCCTTCGTGGAATTTGACTCGTGGGTATCGACTGAACAGAGGCTGGAACTCACCGTAACAGTACCATGTCTCCTCGGGAGTCGGTTCTATTATCTTCGAAGCATTTTCTATGAGTCTGAATACAAAATTAGTCTTACCACAGCCAGTGGGACCGGCTACGATAGCCGTGAAGGGATGTTGTAGTGGCAATGTCATCACTACGACTGACTCGAATGAAACAAAAACACGAGCTTTTATATATGTCATATTACTGTTTACAACCAGTAATAAAATCAGTTATTACATAGTTTTTTTATTTGCATAAATGTCAGTAAGACAAAAATGTTCCGCAACAGTCAATATACATATTGCATTGCAATGTTAACAATAAACTCTGCACCAGTTTATACAATGTCTTTATGTCCGTATGCCAGCGAATTTTGCCCATCCCACAACAAAAATCGTTTATCATCATAGGCCGAAAGGCATATTTTGTTAATTTGTTGGGTTTTCAGGGTGTGGTTTCGTGACCGGAAGTTTAAAAATCGAGCGACGGTGCAGGTTTTATTTTGCAGCGTGTGCAAAAACATTTGATGGGTCACGTGTTTTTCAATGTAAGATTTTTTAACGCCTTTCGCTGTCATTTTCGTTTGCTCCCTCGATACTAACAACGAGTACATCTTGGAACGAAGTCCAACGAACTCCAGGGGGGCTACACCGTTACATTCGTCTTTGAATTTACCCGACCCTTTAGCATTCCGGGAAGTATACAGCGGATGATCTTTGGGATAGGAGCTGGTATCGAGATGATCCAAAAATGTTGTCATGTCGTCGTACACGTCGTCCGTCCGTATGCTATAACAAAAACTGTCGGTGTCAGTAAAGAGAAGTCTGCAGTCAAGTCCGTATTTGGCAAGCATGACGTCGTAATGAAATCGATACATGTGAGCCTTGGAAATTTCCAAAATCGAAAAACCGGTGTAGATTGGTTTGTTTTGGTGAATTTTCGCTTTAAGTCGATGAATCATGACCAAATCGGAGTTGATAATTTCGAGATGTTTGAAAGTGGGCGACGCAATCAGTTTTTTGGCTTTAATTTGGTCATTCGCAAGATTGACGTTCATGCGGTTTCGTAAATTTTCCATCGTCTTGCCAAATACGTAATTGTTTATCAATTTATAAAAGTCGCGTTCAAAGTCTGTCGTCGCCTGTTGTCTCTTGTCCGTGTTGAAGTCGACATATGGTTTGATCCACGGATGTTGGGTAAATTCGAGAATGCGATGAATGCGTGTCAGTCGCATTCCCAGGCGAATGTAAAGCTTCAGGTTGACGTAGTGAGTAACGTATTTCGTTTTGTCGTTTAAATTAGGTACTAGTTTTTCGGATGCTACGACTTGGTCTGGAAAGGATTGGGTGTATGGGGAGAGCATTTCTTTCTTTATCAAAATTTTTTCGGGAGCCAGAGGGTAGTCGTTATGGAGTTCGTGTAGATCGTGTGGGTAGTCCATGTCTACCTCCAAGATGTACCCTGTGGGGTGGTCGTCGGGAACGTTTAGTATGTCAAGGCGAACGATTTCGTCTTCCGTCAAAAATATGAAGTTTCCAGTTGGAAGGGGTTGGGACATGGCATAACCGTACAAGTTGTTAGCATCGATGTAGTTTATGAAGCTAGTCGGGAGAGTCGAGTCGAGTTGGTCATCGGTGTACTTATTGTTGGCCTTGGCGTATCGATTAGCGATCACAGATATGCCACCTCTGATGTTGTTTTCGATAAACAGATGTTTTTCGGGGTCCATAAACAAGTCCAATTTGGCGCCTGTCATTTTAAGACAGGCTTGAAAAGACAGACCAGGGGTAGTGTAGAAATGGGCGGGGTCGAGTCCGTACTTTTGCATACAAATACACCGAATGTTTTCAAACACGTCGGCCAACAATAAGACGTCAGTAGTGAGGTACGCGTCGTGAAAATCTTTCATCGTCTTACACTTATACGCGGTCCATATGTTACAGGCTCTGTCGTAGTCTTCGTCGGTTATGTCGGTCTCCCTCAGAGAACTGTAGAATTTGTCCTTGGGAGGAAGACGCGGTTCGTAGAATTTTGAGAGGTCTGTCATGTATTCGTACGGGTAAACGCCTTTTTGTTTGACCAAATGTGGGACGGGACTAAATCTAGACGTAAATTTGAACGCATCTGAGGGCAAAGTGTTGACCAATTTATCGAGTGACGCTGTTAAAAATTGAAAACTGTCTAAAAAGCGCAATTTGCCTATTTGAAACGCGACAAATTTCTCGGTGTTCGACGGAATTACGGAAATGTCCTGCAATACACCGCGCTCGCACCCTTTGATAATCAGATGTGAGTCATAGTTTTTCATATTGTGTGCTACGATCGGGATGAAAAACTCGTCATTCCGATTATCGGGTCGCTTCCTCTTACTGTACTTCAGTTGAAGGTTACATTTTGAGCACACTGCGCCCAGAAAGTGACCGGTTGTGTGGCAGTGGTGTCTGACTTTTCTGCATGAAGTTTGGTCGAAGGAACCGTTACAATTTGGACACGTAGATGCGTTTTCGTATTCTGATCTTTCTTCGTCTGTCAGCGGCGTCATGTTCATTTGAACGTTTAATTTAGCACAGATTACTTCCTGTTCTCGATAGATGTGCTCGTAGAATTTAGACACGACGTCCGGACCTGAATAAACATACGGTTCGAAAATTTCGTCGTCAAATTTCGAGACTTTTAAACAGCAAAATCCGGACCGGACATGTTCATTGACAGAGTCTTTGTCTGCAGACGGTACGAGAAAACTTTCGAAGTCGACGTAAAGAACGTATGGGACGAGAAATTCTTTTAGGGTGGCTTTGTAATGCAGAACCGCGTCTTTCTCCAGCTCGGGATAAGTCACTGTCTGTGGTGTGTGTGCGGAGCATTCGGGAATGTGCTTGTCGCGAACGTGTTGATAACTGAAGCAGTGGAAACAATAGGGGCATACATATGTTTGCCCATTAAATTTGGTCCTTCCAGCCAAGAGTCGAGATAGGTTTTTTAACCAAAGTGTAATGATACGTCTTTTCGTCAGACAGAAGGAGCAGCTGGATGGTGTGTTTACGGTTACGGTTGGGACTGATGTATAGTGAAATCAGTTCTCGATCTTAGTACGTCACGACGCTGACTGCTATGTCGGAATTTTGATTTTCGAATTTAGACACGTCTTTCACGGAGAGTGGAAACGAAAGACCGTCGGTGTTCAGTTGGTTTAAGTAGCGACGATAGTGATGTGTGCGACTCGGATTAATTTTGTGGTCAACTGGGTAAAGAGCGGCTAAAGCTGAATAGAGAAAACATCGTTTTCATCGTTTAAATTTTGAATGTTAATGATTGCTTTTTTTACAGCAATTTCGCGCGGCGTCGGAATGAAGGACGTACCTTGTGCGCGTCGAAACGGAGCGTATGTTATGCGGAAATCGAGAACCGATTCTACAATTCAGTTGGATCCACGGCTATTGAAGTTTTCGATTGCCGTCAAAAATTCGCCAGCAATACGGTCTGTCGATACGTCGTCGGTGTCCGATATTACATCCCGCTGCGTACGAAAGCGTGCCGTTGTGTGCAGAAGTTCGCCATCTGGAGTTGTACGACTGAACGCAACGTCTAAGGTCGCATACCACTTTATCGACCTGTGTGTCTGGATGGCAGCATTCAGATGGTGCCGAACGTCGTCTGCGTTGTCGCGGACGTATTCGTAGACGTCCACATCCGTGGGTTCTGTCATATACTGCTGCATCTCAATCGTACCACGCAACGCGTACTTGCCTTTGTTATGTCGGCCTGTAAAACATACAGTGCCTTGACTTTCAATCACTGATCATGATCTACCTGTATACAAAAGTTCACTGTCAACGGTTAGTCGGTTCGGAAGATAGAGTGGAAACAAACGGACGAACGGATGGCGATTGCATTACCTTTCACGCTAATGCTGTCGGTATAAATCATTTTTAAAAGTCAGACTGGGATATGAAAGAAAAATGCGACAAGTGCAAGTCGTTAAAATAACCATACTCACATCTGCTGGTAGTGGGACGCACGTCGTTCTCGTCAGCATTAGCGGTAGACGTTGACATAGCGACTGATGTGGTACGAGCACTCGGTGACGTAGCTATAAACGCCAACAGACCATATTACCTACTAAACCTCTGAATTTTTTTGTTTACTATAGTGTCGTAGAGAACGAAAATAGGATTTATTGACTGTTCCCAACGTTGAGTCTACGACGACGACGACCATATGGTGCCTTCTGGTGTGGAATCTGAAAAGAACATTATGTCACAGTAATTTTCGAAGTATGTTAGAGCTGTATGGGTTTTACTATTATACTATGAAGTGAAATAGGCAGACTGAATACGCAACTGCTTCTCGCACCACAATCGATGTTGTGTTGGTAACTGAAATTAACATTATATAGGCAGAAAGACGACGGACTAAAACTCGAAAACATACCTCGATTCGCAAGACGACAGTTGTCACAGACGTTGTTGTTAACAGTCGTCGGCCTTTTACATAGTACGCAAAAGTACATCTTGTTGTCGTATGTACCTGGTAAAATTAAAAAAAAAACATCGTATTCATGAAATACAAACTCGAGACTTGACTTGCGACTTAACTATAAAGAATCGATATTTGTTTGAAATTTCACATCAAGAAAATGTTTTGACGCATAGAATATGGTAGAATACAGTTTCACATAAGCACATAGTAAATGACAGACTTACTTGTACCGTGTTTCGTGAACGACGATCCCCGATATACTGACGCAGTTGCTGCTAAAGTTTGACTTATATAACGTCACTCCTCACGAACTCCTGTTGCGGTTACACACTGTGTGATAGTCATCAAGTCGCAGTCGGTATGTCACATGATAGCGCCCACTCGTACCGAGTTGCGATTTATTGCTTTGCACTACGACAGCTATATGTGCCATTCCTTTTCCCACGAACGAGCTCGATGATCGTGGCAGAGACTGCAACCATCATCGAGTCGTTTTATTGCTGATGCTACTGGCAAATAATTGGGCGGCTGCCATCTTGAAAATCGCCAGTTTAGAATGATTACTCGCATGCACGTACAGGACGTCCGGTTGTGGCACCGAAAGAACTTTTTCCTGCTCTTGACAAAATAAAATTTGATAAAAATCGAACGAGAAATGAGAGTGCTATCGTAGACAGAAGCCTACAAAAACTCATCAGAAGATGAGATAGCTAACGTCAACTTTTTACGACGATACCACACACGCACTTCAAAATACCCAAAACGAGAACCTACTTCGTTTAACAAATTAGACGATACTGTGCATTAGGACTACATGTTGAATTTATGAATTTGCTACAGAATTTCCACCTTGTAGTTATAGAACATTTATACCGTGGGCGTCGCGCAGTTCCTCTGCAAACATTTACTATTTGACATAGTAATCGTAAATTGTCCATAGTTGTGACTTTGGCAACCACTTTTAAGCAATGCGCTCCAGAAACTACCAAATTCGGTAAAAAAAACTCATAATAAGGGCCATTTCGTCGTTCAAGGTCATTCAAGGTCACCGATTTTGATACCAGTCGAAAGCTCATATACGACTTCCTATCAGGACGATAGCTAGGTAAGTACTGCGCATTAAGTCTTGAATTTATGAATCTGCTACAGAATTTCCACCTTGCGGTTACGGAGTATTTATACCGTGGGCGTCGCGCGGTGCCTCAGCAGACGTTTACTACTAGACATAGTAATCGTAAATTGTCCATAATTGTGGCTTTGTTAACCAATCTTACGCAATGCGCCCCGAAAACTACCAAATTCGGTTAAAAAAAAATACGCAAAATAAGCGCCATTTCTCCGTTCAAGGTCATTCAAGGTCACCGATTTTGGTACAAATCGGAAGCTCATATGCGACTTGTACCAGTGATTAATACTAACGTACCTGCTATTTTGCACCGTTTACAAGATATAGCCTTCGAAATGTTAAAAATCGCTATATTTGGCTACCGCTCTTCACTCACGTGATTTTTACCGGACACATGAATAGACACACTAATACCACACCACGTCACATGTCAATAGCAATAGGCCGCATCTATACGCTATGCACACACGTTTTGACCTCAAACAAACAAAAATACCTGCTGATCCTTTAGATGGCTCCATGAAGGCAGTAGCAACAAAATAACTTTAACTACGGTACGAAAGATACACGAATGCACGATGCTTCAGTTGACTGCGTGTTTGTGTGTGTAAGTCGTTTGCCTATAACAGCATGGCCATTTCATCGTAAAGCCAAGGTCTTGCATAAACCAGATAGACTGCTCACATGTTATACGCTTAGGTTTTGGTATATGTTTCATGCCGATGATGAACCATCGTTTGTACGGGGCTGTGAGAAAGCCGCAACGTTGCAAGTACACTCGAATTTCATAGCTCACTTTCAACGATAAGCAGATTCGCATTTTACGACAGTGTCGCTCATGGCACTGTTTTACGACGACTGCAAATGACAACAGCAACAGCTGCGACGCTGGGACACTGCAGCGCAGGTTTCGGGTGTCGGTGAACCGCCGCTAATGACAGTAGCAGCTAGTCGTCGACCACCGTACCACGTTAACCCTTGCGAGACGATACAGTGATGGGTAATGGTTACTATTTTAACTGCGATATAATTAGTTCGGTTTTACATTAAAAAATTGTAAATTACAATTAAATGAGGATTAAATGAAATAATGAATAATAAAACAATTATTAACTAAAATATTTAATTTCATTAAATATTAGACGTAATCAAAATGAACATTAAACTGGATTAAATCGGTCTCAGTTCTCTTATATATCGTCTATTCACGTAGACGTAGGGGCCTACGCCGGCTTACGGCATGGAAGAAAAGCAGTCTGAACTGGAAACTGAAAATACGTAACACGGCAGATAACGCTTGCATCACTCAGTTGCAGGCACGAATGCCTGGTCGAATGCAGGAAACATCTTGTGCGTCAGTAAATAAGTAAACAGTTTTGTCACCTGTCGAGTACGCCGGTGGGAAACGCTCTCTTCAAGCCTATATTGCAGTGTGTCCCCAGATACACTGCAACCCGTCTAGTTTTCTGTTGGTGTTAGTTAGCTAAAGTGGAGGATACATAATCTGCTGCTGAGTAATGTAACAGTAGCTTTTTTCAAAGACATTTGAATGGCTTTTTATATGGCAATTTCACCCGCGCGGCGCTAGCGATGCGAGGGTATTAGCCATTATCGTGCGTCTGTGTGTGTGTGTGTGTGTGTCACACGCCGGTATTGTATCAGAACAGCTAAACGTAGGATCACTCAAACATTGCCAGGTGATAGCCGAGGGAATCTAGTTTTCTGATGTCAGAATTCGTAGCCCCTAAAATTTGTGCTCAAAGTGACTTACCCCCCTTACAAACAGCACAATTTCGACAAATATCCGCTCATAGCGCCTCAACCGTAAGAGCTAGCGAAAAAGGTTCAATTAGCACTAATAGCAAGTCGATGACGCGCTTTCCAACGAGCCATAGATATATCTATATGTATATCTATGGCGAGGC